>JACCDS010950294.1_pt1 | contig 17693 bp, 16 predicted proteins | sample 7446441 | NCBI WGS metagenome assembly JACCDS01 (sample SAMN15323445, study PRJNA562643) | freshwater metagenome | isolation source: river surface water | place: USA:Blue River Watershed | collected 2017-08-17
CGCGACGAAGAGGCCCTGCGGCTGCAGCAACAAAAGGCGCAGCAGCTGGAAGAGGCCGCCAAAGCCAAGACTTCGGTGCGGTTCACCGCGCCCAGTGCTCAACGTGACGGCTCTGGAGGAGCACCGATGCCCCCATCGACGCGCACGGACATGCTGGAGCGGATCGCGCAGGTGCAACGGCAGTTGGGCGGTGCGTCCACGGACAACCCGTCACAGGCCTACCAGGCACGCTTGGCCCAGTTGCGAGGCAACAGCGGCACGGGTGGTGGCTTCGGTGGAGGAGGCGATGCGGGCGCACTGCTCCCGGTGGCCGGATCTGGTCGAGCGGCAAGTCTGTCGGCCTTTGACCGCACCGGCTCGGCCGACCGGTGGCGCCTGCCGGCCCAGCCCGAGGCACCACGCACCCCCTACGAGTTGCGCGCCGGCTTTGTGGTGCCCGCGACCTTGATCTCAGGGATCAACTCCGATCTGCCAGGCACCCTCATGGCGCAGGTGGCCCAACACGTGTACGACACACCCACGGGCCAGCACCTGTTGATCCCGCAGGGTACCCGACTCGTGGGCGCGTACTCAAGCGACGTGGCCTATGGCCAGGCCCGCGTGTTGGTGGCCTGGCAACGCCTGGTATTTCCCGATGGCAAAGCGATGGACATCGGCGCCATGCCCGGGGCCGATGGGGCAGGGCGGGCCGGTTTGCACGACCAAGTCAACAACCACTACCTGCGCTTGTTCGGCTCGGCCTTCCTGTTGTCGGGCGTGACCGCCGGCATCACCTACAGCCAGCAGCAAGGGCAGGGTAGCACCAACGAACGCTCGGCCTCGGCCGCGCTCAGCGAAGCCTTGGGCCAGCAACTGGGGCAAGTCACCGCCCAGTTGCTCACCAAAAACATGAACGTCTCGCCCACCCTGGAGATCCGCCCCGGTGCCCGCTTCAACGTGGTGGTGACCAAGGATCTGACGTTCGCGCACCCCTACCAGTCGTTTGACTATTGACACTGTTTGACCCATGACCGCAGCGCTGGAGCATTGCATGCCTACCCCTTGGATTTCCACTTCTCACATCCGACCCCCTGTGCCCTGGACGGGCAGGGGGGCACTTTCACTCGGAGGCACGCAGCGGGCCTGCGCGGCGATGCTGTTGACCTTGGGTTGCTGGACAGCGCTGCCGAGTGCGCAGGCTTCCGGCATCCCTGTCATCGATGCCTCGAATCTGGTGCAGACCGTGGTCAGCGCCAGTGAAAGCGTGGCCCAAACGCTCAAGCAAATCGAGCAGTACCGCACCCAGCTGGAGCAGTACCAGAACCAGCTGCAAAACAGCTTGGCCCCTACGGCCTACGTCTGGGACCAGGCCCAGCGCACGATCAACAACCTCATGGCGGCGGTCGACACCCTGAACTACCACAAGCAGCAACTGGGCAGTTTGGACGCCTACCTGCAGCGCTTTCAGAACGTGGCGTATTACAGGAACTCGCCCTGCTTCAAGGCGACAGGCTGCAACGCCACGCAAAGGGCGGCGTTGGTGGAGCAAGAGCGCCTGGGCTCGGAGGCCCAGAAGCTGGCCAACGACGCCTTGTTTCGAGGCCTGGACCAACAGCAGGCCTTGATCCTCTCGGACGCTCGCAATCTGGAGCAACTCCAGGCCCGGGCGCAAGCCTCGGGTGGCCACATGGAGGCTCTGCAGTATGCGAACCAGCTGGCCAGCCACCAGGCCAACCAGTTGTTGCAGATCCGCTCCTTGCTGATGGCGCAGCAGAACGCCACGACAACGCGCCTGCAAGCGGAGATGGACCGCGAAGCGTTGATCCGAGCGGCCAGCGAAAACGCCCGCGCCGGCACCTACCGTCCCAGCACTTCCCGCTCCTGGTGAGAACACGATCATGAAACTGACCACACGCCCAAACACCGTCGCTGCCTCCCTCGCGTTGCTCCTCCTGTCGGCCACCCTGGCCGCCTGCTCACCATCACCGGAACCAGTGGCGCAAAGCCTGCCGGAGGTTAACGACGAAAACTGTCGCCCTGCAAACGTTCGAAAGATGGAATCCGAGGAACTGAGGCGTCAATTTGCCAGCCTTTGCGCCAGATCGGGCAGCCTGAACCCCAGCAAACCCAGAGTTTGGTAATGGTTCAAATGCAGACATCTTTGTGTAGCCGTCTGCTGCCGATCGGACTCGTGCTGTGGGTCGTATTGCAAGCCACAGAAACGCAGGCCGCAATGGACAGCGCCAACCTGTTGGACAGCGTGTTGGACCGTTACCAGGCGGCGGCCAGCGGCTGGGCCAGCGTCATCACGGCCGCCGCCAGCCGGCTGTTCTGGACCCTGGTGGTGATCTCCATGGTCTGGACGTTCGGGATGATGGCCTTGCGCAAAGCCGACATCGCCGAATTCTTCGCCGAGTTCATGCGGTTCACGGTGTTCACCGGATTGTTCTGGTGGTTGCTGACCAACGGCCCCAACTTTGCGCTGTCCATCATGAACTCGCTCAAGCAATTGGGCGGGCAAGCCACGGGCCTGGGCTCTGGCATGTCACCGTCTGGTGTAGTTGACATCGGGTTCGCTGTGTTTGACAGGGTGGTCGAAAACTCGTCCCTTTGGGATCCTGTCACCAGCGTGGCTGGACTGCTCATGGCTGCAGTCATCTTGGTGATCTTGGCCTTGGTCGCGGTCAACATGTTGCTGCTGTTGGTCTCCGGTTGGATCCTGGCCTATGGCGGAGTGTTCTTCCTGGGATTCGGCGGTTCGCGCTGGACCTCCGAGATGGCCATCAACTACTACAAGATGGTCCTGGGCATCGGCGCCCAGTTGCTCACCATGGTTTTGATCATCGGTATTGGGAAGACCTTCCTGGATGATTACTACGCTCAAATGAGTGAGCAGATGCCGCTCAAGGATATTGCCGTGCTGATGATCGTTTGCGTCATCTTGCTGATGCTGGTCAACAAGTTGCCTGGGCTGGTATCCAACATCGTCTCGGGCGGTGGCAGCGGTCACACTGGCATCGGCCAGTTCGGCGCCGGTGCAGCGATGGGCGCGGCGGGCATGGCGGCGGCCGCAGCCAGCGCGGGTGGTGCGGCGGTGGGTGCGGGCATGGCGTCGATGGCCGGCGGGGCGCAAGCCCTGATGGCTGCCTACACCCAAGCCCAAGAAAACGTCTCCTCAGGCACCGATGTTTTGTCATCCATGGCTTCGGGCTCTTCAGAAGCGACGCCGACTTCTGGCAATACCTCCTCAAGCGCCTCTGCTGCGTCCTTTGCGCGGAGTTCATTCGCGCAAGCGGCTGGGATTTCCGGGCAACAGGACCAAGCGACGCCCTCTGCATCCCCGGGTTCAGCCAGCGCAGGAAGCTCGGGCTCGGGGGACAGATCCAGGATGTCCAGCGGCTCCATAGGACAAGGGGCGTCGGGGGTTGCGGGCGCTGCCGAGCAGGGCAGCGCTGCCTGGGGCTCCTTGCTGCAAGCAGCAACCCATGCGGGCAAGGTCGCGGTGGATACGGGCGCCAATCTGGCCTCCGGGGCCAAGACGGTGGCACAAGACCGCCTGGAGGCTTGGCGGTCTTCTGCTGCCGACCGGATTGCCGACACCACCGGCGGACAGATCGCGGCCGCCATTCGTGAGCAGGGCCGCTCGGGCGTTGAATTCCCTGGCAACAGCTTGAGTGGAGCACCACTGTCGCCAGAACAGTCGTCAGAGGTGGAGTCCTTCATCCACCGACCCGCCCCTTCTGACCCATCTTCAGGCCCCTCCACTGGTGCGTCATCGGGCACATCTGCTGCCGCGTGAACCCGTGTCAACGACCCACCCCCAACACCCTACCTTCCATGAAAACACCTCTTTTGTCATTGACCCTCGCCCTGGCTGGCGTGTTCACCTGGAGCCACAGCCATGCCAGCGACGTTCTGACCGGTGACACGCGCTATGCGTGTGAAGCGATCTTGTGTCTGGCATCGGCCACTCGCCCGACGGAGTGCCGTCCGTCTTTGTCCCGCTACTTCAGCATCGTTGCCAGAAACTGGTCACGGACGTTGCAAGCCCGACACGACTTCTTGAATCTTTGCCCGGTGTCACAGCAGACACCGGCCATGAGTTCCTTGGTTTCCGCCATTGCACGTGGCGCTGGACACTGCGATGCCGTGGCACTGAACCAGTCTTTACGGCTGTGGTCAGGATCGTCCGGAGACGGCTACACCTACATCAGCAACCAGATGCCCGATTACTGCACCGCCTACACCCGCCACGCCTACACCGACTTCGTGTCCAGCGGTTCTATTCCGCGCTATGTGGGAGATCCTCTGCGGGGTGGCTACTGGGTCGAAGGGCGAGACTATGAAAGGGCGCTGGCCGAGTACAACGCCAAGTTGGTCCAAGCAGTCGAGTCGGATTGGAGCCGGTGAGCCTCACGCATGATGCCAATCGCAGACAACATCAACCTGCCAGCCCACTTGCATGAACGGGTCACCTGCTCATTGGCAGCAGCGGCGCAATACCGTATCCCGGCCAACATCCTCTTGGCCGTCGCAGAAAAGGAGGCCGGCAAACCCGGTCAGTGGGTGCGCAACCGCAATGGCAGCTTCGATGTGGGGACAATGCAGTTCAACACCACCTACCTGGCCGATCTGGCCAAGTACGGCATCACCCCGCAGCACGTGGCCCAGCCGGGTTGTTACCCATACCGACTGGCTGCCTGGAGATTGCACCACCACCTCAGACGTGACAGCGGTGATGTGTGGACCCGAGCCGCGAACTACCACTCCCGCACACCCCAGTACAACTCGATCTACCGCGCGGATCTGCAAAAACGGGCGGTTCGATGGGGGCAATGGTTGCAGGCTCGATTCGCCACGGTCCCACCTTGAGGAGTTCTGGTGGGCTGTGGATTTTGGTGTTTTCGAGTGTGAATGCGCACGAACTCCCATTGACAAGTTTGCAGCAACTGATTTTGCCCTCGTTTCGTGTAGCTCTTGGCCCACGGTTCACGCGGCCTTTTTACGCTGTGCCTCGTACCAGCGTTGCTCGAACTGCATCGGGCTGAGGTAGCCCAGTGACGAATGCAGCCTGCGGTGATTGTAGAAGGCCATCCAGTCCATCACCGCCTGCCGGGTCTGCTCACGGGTGTCGAACTTGTGCCCATGCACACTGGCCGCTTTCAGCCGCCCCCAGAAGCTCTCGGTCGGTGCGTTGTCCCAGCAGTTGCCCTTCCTGCTCATCGATGAGCGCATTCCCCAGCCCTTGAGAGCCTGCTGGAATTCCCCGCTTGTTGATTCACCGTGCAAACTGAGCCACCCCAAAAATGGCCCAGTTTTCGTTGTGATTCAACAGCCTTACATGGACGTCTCCAGGAAAGCAAGATTCGGCGGCGTGAAGTTTCAAAGGGCTTTCAGTCTTACATACGGCCTGTGGTTGCAGGCTTTTCATCCTGCTGGCCCGGATGGCATTCGCGGGCGGGGTTCCTGTCTGCACATCGGGCTTGATGCCCTGCTTCCCTATCGGATTGCCCCCGCCCCGGTTTGACCTGTTGACCCATCACTTCGCTTCTTGCATGCTCTCCTTCAAAACGGATTCATGTGTTCGGGTTGTTGAAATTGTTCGTGATACCACTCAAGCGGTTGCCATATCGGTCGGATTCCATCTGACCTGGTCAAAGGCTCTGCCTTTGGCCAGGACCGCCCAAGCGGTTCGTGCCAATTTGTTGGCCAACGCAGCCACCACAACACTGTAAGGGATGGTGTTCAAAACTCTTCGCCTGACGCAGTCAGAAGGGCCACGCCCCGCCTGACAATACGCCCATGAAGCAACAAGACCTTGGCCTGAACCTGAGCAAACGTCGCACCCGCAAGGCGGTGTTTCTGGACGAGATGAACCTGGTGGTGCCGTGGTCTGAATTGTTGGCGCTGATAGCGTCGCACGCACCGCGCGCCAAGACCGGGCGTCCGCCGTTCGAGCTGCAGACCATGCTGCGCATTCACTTTGTCCAGCAGTGGTTCGGTCTGTCCGACCTTGTAGTGACCCAGTAAAAACCTGCGCAGGTGTTATGTTCGAAGGAAACGACGATGAGCACCCTGATGGAAGAAGACATCAAACGCTGGACAGCCAAGCGCAAGACGGCCCTGGTCCTGGACATCATTCAAGGCAAGACCACGGTATCGGAGGCCAGCCGCGCCTACGACCTCAACCCTTCTGAGGTTGAACAATGGGTCGATGAAGACAAGCGCGGCATGGAAAACGCCCTGCGCAGCAAGCCCCTGGAAATCAAAGAGCAGTACGAACGCCAGATCACCGACCTGCAACAGGCCTACGGCGAAGCCATGAGTCTTTCCCAACCGAGGTCCCAGATCTTGTTCCGAAGGATGGTATCGTTGTGTCAGCAGTTCAGCCAAGCGATACAGGACCAGCACCATGAGCGACGTGGAATACCGGCATTTTTTGAGTAAGGTGCTTGACGCCCAAAAGGGCGGCGAGGCCGCTTGGTCCGTGCAGTCCACCGGCGAAAAAGTGGCCGTGGCGCTGGCCTTGAACCGCGCGGACTGGCTCGCGGCCATGAACTACACCCTGGCCGAGGCGATTGAACGCACGGGCCCGGTGTGGATTGCCCTGCTACCGCGGGTGGTCCGAGCCCTGGACAACGACGCCTGAGGCGCCAAAAACGCAAACGACCAGACAATTCAGGACCAAGTGCCGCCGCAGCTTCTTGCGGACTTGGGTGATCTCTCGTTCGTTGCGACGAAGTTTCTTCGATGAGTTGGTGGCGGCCCATCCGACGCTTCATGTGTCGCCCACACCCCTGAGCACCAGTCTCTGCCTAGAATGCGGCTGTCGATCCGCAGGATAGACGGTAAGACCCACCAACAGAGGAAGATATGGCCACCAAGAAAACCGCTCCCGCTAAGCAAGCCCCCGTGAAGAAAGCAGCCGCTCCGGCAAAGAAAGCACCGGCCAAGGCAGCCGCTTCCGCCAAGAAGGTGGCCGCCCCAGCGGCCATGAAGCCGGTCAAGACCCTCTTTAACAAGACCACGCTGCTGGCCCACCTGACCGAGCACAGTGGGGTCGAGTCCAAGGTCGTCAAGGCCGTCATGGCAACCTTCGAAGCCACGCTGCTTGCGTCGCTGTCCTCCAAGGGAGCGGGTGAGTTTCTGCTGCCCGGTGTGATGAAGGTCATCGTCCAGAAAGTTCCCGCCAAGAAGGCCCGAACCGGCATCGACCCCTTCACCAAGCAGGAGCGCAAGTTCGCGGCCAAACCGGCCAGCGTGAAACTGCGCGCCCGCTTCCTGAAAAAGGTCAAGGACGCAGCGGCCTGAGTCAGCGTGCCACCATTCCACGCCACGCCAACCTGGCAGCGTTCATCCCACCTTCATGCTTCGACGGGCGCTGTGGACCCGTTGCTGCTTGGTCGGCTCCATCGAGTGGGCTTGAGACTGTTCAAGCGCCTTCGCCTGTTGACGCCTTTCTTGCTGTTGCGCCGCCTGCAGCACCGCCACCGAGATCTGACGCCTGACCCCTTCCAGCCCCAATTGGCTGTGCTGGGCCATGTCGTTGAAGTCCGAGAACCGCTTGGGCTCACGGGCCTGCTCACCCGGCGCGAAGATCGGGATCACGGCGTGACCCGCCACCGCTTGCGCGGCTTCCTCGGCCTTGTTGCGCCCGGGGTTACGGCCACGGCTGAGTTCCTGCACCCGATCATCGTCACCCGCGATCACCACTGGCTTGTCCGCAAACCGTCCCTGCAAGGCCTTGGCCACCGCTTCCAGATTGCCCGCGTCAAAGGCCGCGACTGTCGCGTGACCACTGGCCTGGGCCAGACTGGCGGCGGTGGCGTAGCCTTCGGCGATCAGCAGCACCGGGGCCTGCGCCAAAGCGGCCATGCCCCCCAGCGCATGGAAGCAGCCCTCCTTGCGCGCACCCTTGGCAAACCGTTTGGTGCCATCGGCCTGGATGTACTGGGTGCTCCATTGCTGGTCGTTCGCGTCGTGAACGCGGATGCAGGTGGTGCCTGAATCGGTGTCGGTGCGCACGCCATTCAACAGATCGACGCCGTTGACTTGCAGCGTCTGCAGTCCCTTGGCCAAGAGGTAAGCGGTCGGCTGTTCGGGCTTGGTGAAACCCTCCCATTGCCCTTGCACCCGCACCGAGGCCTCCAGGTGTTGCTGCTGGACTTCCACTTCCCGGTCGGCGGCCCGCTGCGCCACTTGCGCTTGCATTTGGGCGCGTTCGGTGTCGTTGAGACGTTGACCGGAAGCCCGCCAGGTCATCTCCTCGCCCGATCGGTTGTTCTTGATGTAGCCCGCTGGATGGCCATCGAGATAACCCACATAGAAGCCTGCCTTCTCGGAAGGCTTGTCGTCATTGACTGCGATGCGGTGCTTCTGGCCATCCATGATCGGGTGTTCTCCCGTGACCACACACCCCATCGCCCTCAGGGCCTGGCCAAACTCTTCGCGCGGTGAGAGGGCAGGGGCCTGCTGCAGGGCGACCTTGTCGGGCAACCAGTGGTCGATCCGTGCCGGGTCGACCTCGGCGGACACGTACCAGGATTTGGCCACCTTGTCCCAACGGGCGCCCACGGCCTTGGCGGCATTGCGTTCGTGGTAGGGCACCGCCAGGTACACGCGAGCGGTCTCCTGCGCCAAGTCTTTGGATAACACCGTGTCACCGGATCCCGCCTCCGTGGGTGTGTTGTTCGTTGCGTGGGTTGTTGTGTTGATCGGTGCATTGGTTTGCGAGTTGGCTGGCGTGGTAGCAGCAGCCGCAGGAGTCCAGCGTGCGAAGACCGACAGATCGCGACCAGGTGGGGCGTACCAAGTCTGAGCTTGTCGGTCCCAACGGGCGCCGAGCGCCTTGGCCTCGTCCTTCTCCTTGAATGGAACCTGCAACGGGGTGCGATCGGTGGCAATGATCGAGCGCTTCTGAGCCTCCTCTTGCGCATGGATTTCAGCCTCCCTGCCGGTCTCACGGGACGCACGGTCTACACGGGCCCGCATGTCGGCATCCTCAAGCAGTGCCAAGGCCGCCGTGGCCTTGTCCACTGGGGCGGTGCTGGAGATCTCAGTGCGCTCGGTCATCGGCGTGTCTGGCTGTTGTGTCTGAATGGCTTGAACGGCTTGGAGGAACAGATCGACCACATCACCTCCTGCGTGGACGAAGGACGGCCCCTGTGCGCGGGTCTGCAGCGATGCGGCCACCGAAGCGGCGGACTCCCAGGGCGACTGGCCCCATTGGTGGGTCCAAGACAGGTGACGCACTTCGTCCCAGAAATTCTCCAGTCGCTGCGGTGTGGCACCGGCATCGGCCAGGCCTTGCGCCCGGGCCGGATCAGATGGGCTGAAACCATTGGTGTTGCGGTCCAGCAAAGATTCCCAACGCTGCAAGGCTTGCTCGCGTGTCAACGGCAAGGGCTGAGCACCGTTCGTGGTGGCGGTGATGTTCGTGACGGCCGCACTGTCGCCCGTCTCTGCGCCTTGGATCACAGGCTGCGGCGCTTGCTGCAGCTGCTGTTCGAACGCCAGGACGAAGTCGTGGATTTTTTCGGCATCGGCGGCGGCTCGAAACACCTCCAACGGATCGTCCTGCAAGACCTGGATCCAAGACGCCACGTACGAGGCGTGCTGGCCCGGGTCGTGGCCAATGCCCAATTCGTCACCCAGAATCATGGAGGCGATCTCGGCGCGCAGTTCTTCGCGCGCGTAAGCCTCGCTGCCGAACGGGTTGGCCAGATCGCGACCCAAGCGCGACTCGTGGCCGCTCCAGTGGCCCAGTTCGTGCAAGGCCGTGGCGTAGTAGCGGTCGGCACTGGGGAACTGGCCCGGGTCCGGCAAGTGGATGCTGTCGGTGGAAGACCGGTAGTAGGCCCGGTTGCTCTCGCCATGTCGGATCACCGCCCCGGACGCTTTGAGCAAGGCTTCGGAGCGCTCCAGCGGATCCCAGGTGGGCTGCACCACCGCCTGAACGGGCAAACCATCGATCTGCTCGGCGTTGAAGACGGTGGCAAAGAACACCCGTGGGCGTTCAAGCATCACCGTGACTTTGACCGGCTCGCCCTGGGCGTCGAGCACAGGACGTCCCTGCTCGTCGAGCTTGTTGTGCTCCTCGCTGAACTTCCAGTACTGGATGGGCGTGCCTCTTTCACCCTTGCGAACCTGGGCATCGACCGAGGCCGCCTGCTTGTAGGTCATCCAGCGCGCGTCGCTGCGCCCCTGGCTCATCAGGAAGATGGCGTTGATGCCTTTGTAGCGCTTGCCCGTGACCGGGTTGAGTGGCACCGCAGAACGGGGCTCGCCCGCCACCCAAGGACGTTGCCAGGGCGCTGTGCCAGCGCGCAACTGCTCGATGAGTTGCTCGGCAACCATCTCGTGGAAGGGTTTCTTGATGTCCTTGGCCTCTTTGGCCAGACCAACCTCTTTGTGGTCACTCATCGTCACGCCCTCCTGTGACCCTGGCCCACCAGGCCGCCGCTGCGCTCCAGGCCGGCGCCAAGTCGAGATCGCTGTCTCGGGCCTCGGCTTCGCTCATGGCGTCCTCGCGAAACGCCCCGACCTGCTCGGCCTCCACGGGGTCGAACTCGACCGTGTGGCCGGGCAGTTGTGCCTCGGCCAGCTTGGCCAAAAGGACTGTGTTTTCAGGCATGGATGTGTCCATGTGTTTACCTCCCTGGTGTGGTGAAGACCGGCCGCAGCTCGGCCTTCAGTTGTGAAATGGGGATCAAGCCGAAGTAACGACCATCGAAAGATTGCAAACTGCCATCGGCCAACAACAGGACTTCGTCCTGAGTCAGGCGGTGTGACGCGATCACGGTGGCGGGCAAGGACCGGCCCGAAGCGTCCTGCGTCAGTGGCACCGTGCTGGGGACGAACTCGCCATTGACATGGACCCCGCCGGGGCCCACCGAAACCATGTCGCCCGACAAGGCGGCCACCCGTTTGATCAGGTAACCCAGTTGCCCGGGACACCAGCCCGCCGCGATGTAGCCCCGCGCTTTGGCGCTTTGGAACAAGGGGGTGTCGGGTGGACACCAGAGCACGATGGCGCCACGCGCCCATCGGGTCATGCCAACATGGTCATGCTCATTCACCGTGCGGTACAGCCCCACGGGCAGGCTCGCGGTGGTGTTGATGCGCAAGCCCGTCCACCAGGCCAACGCTCCCGCCCCCAGCCACAGCAGCAAGGCGGTGACGCACCACCGGGGCAGGCGCCGCATCCATGAACGCATGGACAGCATCACAGGCGCACCACCGGCCAGTTCCGTTCCTGGCGCAGCCGATCGCTGTGCGCGGGCGGGGCGACCGCACTGCGGCGACGGAACACCGGATCCTGGAAGTACAAGGGCTGCTTGCCATAGATGGCCGGGTAGCCGGCCACGCACACGACCATGTCGCCAGCGTGTTCGATCTCACCGCGAGCGTTCTTGCGCGGCCCTGGCATGCGCAGGCACTCGTCCGGGGTCAACAAGGGCCGCTGCACCTCCTGAAGGGTGCGTGACACCTGAGACAGCATCGAGGAAGTGCGCTTGCCACTGGTCGTGATCTGCTCCTTGACCACCGTGGCCTGCCCGCTCAATCGCGACAGATGCTCTGCGGTCTCCAGGCGGTTGGGTGGATAGGCGTTTTGCACATGGCAGTTGGACGTGATGCTCTCGTCCGCGCCGTAGCCTTGTTCTCGGCTCTTGAGCTGGCTGATGTCCTGACAGATCAGATAGCACTTGATGCCGTAGCCCGCCACGAAAGCCAGAGACTCCTGCAAGATGGGCAGTTTGCCCAAGCTGGGAAACTCGTCGAGCATCAGGAGCAGGCGGTGCTTGTAATACGCGACCGGTCGGCCATCTTTGAATTCCATCTTGTCGGCCAGCAGGCGCACCGTCATGTTGAGCAGGACGCGCACCAGGGGGCGCAAGCGGGCCTTGTCGCTCGGCTGGGTGACGATGTACAGACTCACCGGGTCGTCGTGGTGCATCAGGTCGCGGATGGCAAAGTCACTGCTGGCGACATTGGCCGCCACCACCGGATCCCGGTACAAAGACAGGTAGGACTTGGCGGTGGAAAGGACCGAGCCAGCCTCTTCTTCCGGGCGGTCCATCATGTCCCTCGCAGCCGCGCCTACCGCAGGGTGATTCGCGCCAGAGGGCAAATGGCGCCAGGTGGACATCTCCAGCCACAGCTCCTGGCTGTCGCGCTGCGGGTCGGACATCATCGCGTCGATCATCGATAGGTTGGCGGTCCGGCCCTCTTGGCGTGCTCGGTAGAGGGCGTGCAGCATGACCCCGACCAGCAAGGCAAAGGCGGTCTTTTGCCAATGGGAGTCCAGTCCCTTGCCGTCCGGATCGACGATGGAGTTGGCCAGGTTCTGCACATCCCCCACCTCGTGCGCACTGCCCAGGCGGATTTCATCCAAGGGATTCCAGCGCACCCCGCCGGCGGGCTGGGCGGGCTCGAAGCGCAAGACACGGTTGTGCGCGTGACGCTGACGCCAGCCCGCCGTCAAGGCCCACAACTCCCCCTTGAGGTCGGTGATCACGGCACTGGCACTCCACGACAGCAAGGTCGGGATCACCAACCCCACCCCCTTGCCCGAACGGGTGGGCGCGTAAGTGAGCACGTGCTCCGGTCCGCTGTGACGCAGGTAATGGAAACGGCCTCGGCGGTCCTGCCAGCCGCCGACGTAGACACTGTCAACCGCCTCTGAGATGCCCATGCTGCCGGTCTGCGCTGAGACATCACAGCCCAGCAGCGCCCTGAACGGGCTCCACCAGCGGGCGGCCCACGACGCCGCTTCGCGCGGCAGCAGGCCCGCAGCCTCGATGTCGGTTCGCTGAGCCCACCGGGCCGAGCCGTGCAGGTGGATGGAGGCCCGGGCGGTGTTCGACGCCACCACCTTGGCCATTGACACACCCATCAGGCCGATGACCGTGACCACCGCCCCGAGGCTGGTTGATCGCATGATCTCTTGCGGGTATTGGGCGTGCCACTGTGACACCCAGAGCACAATGGACCACGGCGCGTACAGCGGCCCCCAGTGAGCACCCAGCGCCGCCTGGTAGTCAAAGGTGTGGGCAAAGGCCTGGCTGGCGGTTTGCAACCCCGCCCAAAACGATGTCAACCCGGCCAGCACGTGCTGCCGGGAGGCCGCGTTTGGGGGTGCCGTCTGCGACTGGACCTGGGGGCCCACGGGATGGTGTTTGTGTGGTCGGCTCATGGCGCCCCCCGACGACCACGGCGTGCGGCCTGGGATGCCCGTGCCGGCTGCTCGATCTGCACCGAGAAGTCCTCACCGTCCGCAGCGGCGGGAGTCACACGCACCAGTGAACCCAAGCCAGCGCGAGAGAGTTGTTGTGCCTGGCGGCCAGAGACAGGCATCACCAGCAGGTGGGGCTGCGCCTGGCCCGTGCCCGCGTCCAAGAGGTGCCACAGGGCCAAGGCCTGACCATCCACCACGCGGGTACCGGCGTAGCAGTGCTGCTGCCGTTGTGGTGGCCCCCCCTCGTACAACTGGTGTTCGGGAATGTCCAAGCCCGACCGGCGCCGGGTTTCCCGCTCCTGCACGTAACGATGAGCCGCCTGCCAGGACGGGGTCATCCCTCCTGTCCCAGCAACTCCCCGTCGCAATGCGTGATCTGTGAGGGATCCTTGCTGCTCCAGGTGACCAGGTACATCACTCGGCAGTAGCACTTGAGCTCCTTCGGCGAAGCGAACCACACCGAGTTGGGACAGTGTTCGCAGACGGTGGCGGTGGCTGGGCGGCGGTGTTCGTCCATCGCGTCCAAGGTAGGGCTGCGCCACGGTTCCGGTTCCTCGGCTTGCAGGTGCTCGGCTTGCAGGCGTGAGGTGTGGTCCTGAAACGCGGGGGGCTCCGACGCTTCCATCAAGTCGCCCTGGGTGAGCTGCAGCAAGGCCTGGTCGATCAAGGCCTCCTCGCTGGGATCCAGGTCCAGATCGGTGAGTGGGGTGTCGGCTGGGCTCATGTGGTGTTTCTCCCTGTGGTGGTGTGTGGAGTGGTGATGTGATGGATGACGCGTGCCATGGCGATGGCGACAGCACGGGAGCTGTCGCTGCCTTCAGGCGTTGGCGTCTGTGCTCCAGCGCCGGGTCGGCCAAGGTGAAGCCTGCCCCCAGACGGGCCGCGACGTGCACTACCTGGGCTTTGAACTGCGGGCTCCCGTGCACCTGCAAGACCGGGCCGAAACGCTGCTGTGCGAGGCGCAACGCCAGTTCGATGTCCTGCGTCGAGCTGTGACTGGCCAGCTGCAATCGTTGACCGTCATCGCGCACCGCCGATCGGTGGCTGCGGTGCAAGACCGTGCCCTTTTTGGTGACGGTGTCGACCCTCAGCGCAGAGGACGGCTCATCGCTTGCCGCCGGCTGCTCGGTGGTGTTGTGCACGCCCTGCAGCAGGTTGCCGCGCAAGGGTTGCGCCGCCGCTCGCGAGCGCAAGGCCTGCAAGGACGCTTCGTTGCCGGCCAGTGCCTGCTGCTTGAGCCAGTCGGCCCAAGTGTGCTGGCGATGTTGTGCCACCAGTCTCGCGCGCTCCTGGGACGCCTGCTGTTGCAATTGGCGCAGTTCCGTTCGCAGCGTCTGCAAGGCTTGGGTGTAGAGCACCCGTTTGACCAGGCGCCCCTCGGTCATCATGCCGATGGCGGCCCGCTTGACGCGGTAACTGCGCCGGGCGGCATCGACGAGCCGTTGGCGGCGACGCCGCCACTGCGTCAAAGCGTCTTTGCGTTGGCTCTGGTGCCGCGATTGCTCAAACACATAACGCCGGTGCAAGTCCTTCGTGTCGATCCGCAAAGGCACCGTCTGTTTGGCGTAGGCCCGCTGCCGGGTGGGTGACGTGGACCAGCTCGAACTGACGCCGGGGAAGGTCGTGTTGGTGGTCTGGCTGAAGGTCTTGTGATGGGGCGTTTCGACGGAAGTGCTGTGGGGCGTGAACGCGCCACCCGGGCCCCCGCGCTCCTCGGACGATTCGATGGGCTGGGGCACGAAGGGGCCGAGTCGATCCTGAAGCCGGGCCAGTGAGAATTCCCGTCCCAGCGAGCTGGCCTTGACCGTAGTGCCATCGGGCGACTGGAACACCAGACCCTGTCCCCGAGGGCGCAACTGCAGGCCGTTGTGGGCCAGACATTGGTGCAAGCTGGCCCAATCCTGCGCTTGTCTCAACTCATCCAGGCACTCACGCTCGATCCAACCCAGCAGGCTTTGCACCCCCGAATGGCGCTCCATGTCCTCGGCCCGACCGCGGGCCACGCTGCGCCGGCTCTCGTGGTTGTCCACCTGCAGCTGGCAGGCCAACTCAAGCTCCTGAGCCACTTGAGCCAACACCCGGTAGGCCTGAAACGGCTCGTGCAGCGTCAAACGGGTCGGGTGGATCTTGTTGATCGCCAGGTGAACATGCAGGTTGTCGGTGTCGTGGTGTACCGCGCTGATGCGTTGGTGCTCGGCAAACCCCAAGGCTTCGCAGATCCGCTCTTCGATGCGCCACAACACCTCGGCCGAGGGCTGCTCACCCGCCCGAAAGCTCACCAGCAAGTGGTAGGTCCGGTCCCCTTTCGCGCGGGTGTTGAGCGCCTGCGTGGCCAAGACTTCGCTGATCGCCGCATCCACCCTATCGGATGCGCAGTGGGTCACCCGCACTTGGCCCAGGCGGTGTTCCTTGCTTTGCGGATCGGTGATGTAGCGGACCAGGCCGTCGTAATCGCTCTTGCCCTGCGACCGCATGGGCATGTGCTTGACGATCACCTTGGACTCCGGGGCATGACCACCTGGCGCATGACGGCGGCCATTTGTTCTTGCCGGTCGTCGATGCGTGACAGGATCGCGAGCAAGGTGGCTCGACTGAACAGCAAGGTGCGCTCGTCGTCGCTGAGCCAGAGCTTGATCAGGCCACCCAGGCGACCCAGGTCGCCGTTGAGGCGCGCCAATTCCCGCACCTGCTCGCAGTCGACCACACCGGTGATGGCGTAGCCCTGGCCGACCTCGCGCAGGTAGCGCGCCACGCTCAGGCCGGCCGCTTGGGCCTGAGCTTCAATGGCCGCCTTCTCTGTGGCGGTGACCGGCACCCGCAAATGGTGACGGCGTTGGGTTTCGGCGCACGCAGGCGCCCGCGACCCGTGGACGGGTTCGTTGTTCATCTGACTCACTCCCTGACTCTCGTAATTCTTTGAAGGCGGTAGCCGTGGCCCTCGCCAGAGCAGGACAGACCGTTGAGCACCCTTGGGTGCGAATCAGGTCTTGTGAAGTTGGCAAACCGGTTCACCGGTTAGCTAACTTCACCTATCCTGCCCGCCTTTCGGCGTTCATGACCCCATGACAAGTGCGCTGCCGGCATGCGCTGTGACCGCGCTACTACCGCGCCACCACCCCGCTGCACCCGCACCATCCCCGAGCCACACTGAACGGCTGACCGCCATCGCCAGGCACCAGGCGCCTGACGAGGGGGGTGATGTTAATGCGATTTGGCCACGTGCCGAACGCATGCGTCACTGACTCGATGGGTTTTGGGTGGAACCAAGGGCGCAGGGTCATGGGGGGATGAGCGTTCCTGCCTATAATCCGCGCCCAGAAACAGGGAGGGGCTACATGCCAAAACACTCAGACTCAGCGCTGCAGCGCTGGGCGAACACGCGCGCGGGCCAACGGCCCCGCCAAGACCAGGGAACAGTCGCGTTCCTGGCCGTGCGCCAGGAAGTTCAAGCGGGCCTGCAAGCAGGTTACGCCTTGAAGACGATCTGGCGCTTCATGCACGAGACCGGCAAGGTTCAAACGCGTTACGAGACGTTTCTCAAGCACGCTCGCCGCCACCTGGACCAACCCACCACAGGCTCTGCAGCCACTCCTGTCTCCGCATTGCCCGCACCCCAGACTGTCACAATGCCCGCCCAGGTTGCCACCAAGCTGGCTGCCGCTTCCCCCTTGGCGTCATCCGGCGCTGCGGCGCCCACGGTTGCGACGGTTCCGATGGGGTTGACTGGTTTTACCTACAACGCGGTTCCCAACAAAGAGGAGTTGTTCTAATGGCGCGCATCCACATGGTTTTGCAAGGCAAGGGCGGGGTGGGCAAGTCGATGGTCGCGGCCACCCTGGCGCAGTACCTGCGGCACCTGGGACAGTCGCCGTTGTGCATCGACACCGACCCAGTCAACGCCACCTTTGAGGGTTACCGCGCCTTGGACGTTCAGCGTCTGAACATCCTGGAAGGCGATGAAATCAACACCCGGCGTTTTGACGATCTGGTGGAGTTGGTGGCAGGCGCCCAACAGGACGTGATCATCGACAACGGCGCGAGCTCGTTCGTGCCGCTGTCGCACTACCTGGTCTCCAACCAGGTGCCGGCCTTGCTGCAAGAAATGGGGCACGAGTTGATCGTGCACACGGTGGTCACCGGTGGTCAGGCTTTGGTGGACACGGTCAGTGGTTTTGTGCAACTGGTGAGTCAGTTTCCCAGCGAATGTCGCTTTGTGGTGTGGCTCAACCCATTCTGGGGAGCGATCGAGTACGAGGGCAAGGCGTTCGAGAAAATGAAGGCCTACTCGGAACACAAGGCCAAGGTGTCGGCCATCGTGAAGATTCCGGCATTGAAAGAGGAGACCTATGGTCGGGATTTCTCGGACATGCTGCAGCAGCGTTTGACCTTTGATGAGGCCTTGGCGCAAGAGACGTTGACGATCATGACCCGCCAGCGACTGAAAATCGTCCGCACCCAGCTGTTTGGTCAGCTTGAG
>JACCDS010216142.1_pt1 | contig 17687 bp, 18 predicted proteins | sample 7446441 | NCBI WGS metagenome assembly JACCDS01 (sample SAMN15323445, study PRJNA562643) | freshwater metagenome | isolation source: river surface water | place: USA:Blue River Watershed | collected 2017-08-17
CCTTGGAAGGACTGGCGGATGGCGCTGCCACTGCGACCGGCATGGGGGCTGTCGCTGCATCTACCTTGGCATTTTTGCAGCAAGGCGACCACCTGATCGCCAGCAAAGCCGTGTATGGCTGTACCTTTGCGTTGTTTAATCATCAGTTTGCCCGCTACGGCATTGAGGTGAGCTTTGTCGATATGACCGACCATGCGGCCATTGAAGCGGCGCGCCGGCCCAATACCCGTATGTTGTTTGCCGAAACACCCATTAATCCGAATCTGGTGGTGCTGGATTTGGCATTCATCGGTGATTTCTGTCGGCGTTATGGTATTAAATCTGTGATTGATAATACTTTTTTGACGCCATTGCTGCAGCGTCCTGCCCAATATGGCATCGACATTGTGCTGCATAGCGCGACAAAATATCTCAACGGTCATGGTGATGTAGTCGCCGGCATCATTTTATCGGATGCAGAAACCATCCAGACCATCAAACTGACGACGTTAAAAGACATGGGCGCCACTATCAGCCCGCATGACGCCTGGCTGATTATCCGCGGCCTGAAAACACTCGCCGTGCGGATGGAACGCCACTGCCAGAGTGCACAGCGGGTGGCCGAATATCTGGCCGCTCATCCGCTGATTGACACTGTGTACTATCCGGGCCTGCCGGGTCATTCCGGCCACCGGTTTATCGGCAGCCAGATGAAAGCCGCTGGCGGTGTGCTGGCTTTTGAACTGAAAGGTTCCCTTGATGATGGCCGCTTTTTTATCAACCAGTGCGAACTGCTGAGTCTGGCGGTCAGTCTTGGCGACGCCGAATCCCTGATCCAGCACCCGGCCTCGATGACTCACAGCCCTTACACCGCGGAAGAGCGTCGTGCCGCTGGCATCAGCGATGGCCTGATCCGGATTTCGGTCGGGCTTGAACATGTCGATGACATCATTGCTGACCTTGAACAAGCACTGGTAAAGATGCAGTTACAGCAAAAAAGAAACCTATTAACAGTAGCTTAGTAGCTTGTTGGTAGTGATTGTTCTGTAAAGTTTACACGTTGTGGCTGGTGAGTTTTCGGCGGGCAGTTAACAGCCGCAGTCCAATCCACTAGGATGCCAGCCATTCAACCGGCCCAGCCGAGGCCGGTGCAAAGTATCAACAGGTAGTCCCATGACATCTTATGTATCCCGACAATCGGACGCCAATGGCTTTATTGCCTGGAGCGACGAAGACAATCAGATTTGGGCAGATCTGCTCAAACGCCAGCTCAGTTGCATCGAAGGCAAAGCCTGTGACGAATACATGGCGGGCTTAAAACGGCTGAACCTGCCGGCCGATCGGATTCCACAATTGGAAGAGGTCAGCAAAGTGTTGCGGGAAACGACCGGCTGGCAATGTGCCGAAGTCCCGGCGTTAATCAGCTTCGACCGTTTTTTCGAACTGCTGGCTAACAAACAATTTCCGGTCGCGACTTTTATCAGAAGCCGGGAAGAGTTTGATTATCTGCAGGAACCAGATATTTTTCATGAGATCTTTGGCCACTGCGCCATGCTGACGCATCCGGATTTCGCCGAGTTCACGCACATTTATGGCAAATTGGGGCTGGCGGCGAGTAAAGAAGATCGGGTTTATCTCGCTCGCCTGTACTGGTTCACCATTGAATTTGGCTTGCTGGATACGGCCGATGGTTTACGTATCTACGGTGGCGGTATTCTGTCGTCCCCCGGTGAAACGCAGTACGCGATGCACTCGGATGTTCCTGAGCGTAAAGTGCTTGATGTAGTCGACGTTTTTCGCACCCCGTATCGCATCGACATCATGCAGCCGATTTATTTCCGTATTCAAAGCATTCATCAGTTGTTTGACATCGCGCAGATGGATTTGATGAGCCTGGTGCAGCAAGCCAAAGCCTTGGGCCTGCACGCTCCGAAATTTCCGCCTAAGCAGAAAAAAGCCAGCTAAAACAGATAGAAAAAGAGAACATCATGACCGAACTTGCTGTACAAAAATGTGAAGCCTGCCGCGCTGACGCCCCTCGGGTGTCAGATGAAGAACTGCCGGAACTGATGCGTCAGATCCCGGACTGGACGCCAGTCGTCCGGGACGGCATTTTGCAGCTTGAACGCAGTTACAAATTTAAGAACTTTAAACTGGCTTGGGCTTTTCACAATAAAGTCGCCAACATGGCTGAAGCAGAAGGCCATCACCCGGCCTTATTGCTGGAATGGGGCAAATTGACCGTGACCTGGTGGTCGCACTCGATTAAAGGACTGCATAAAAACGACTTTATCTGTGCCGCTAAAACGGATGCGCTGCTGAGCGAATAAGCCTGCTGAGCCAAAGATCGAAGATCTGAAAAGCTGCAATTGCAGCTTTTTTTCTGCCTGGAATTTCAGGTTCGGGCTTTGATGACGTTCACAATAGTTTACAAAAGAACTGGTCCGAACCAAACGCTATGCCTTATGATAAAACATTCCCTTGTTTCGCAGGACGTTTTGCGTATGCGCTTAGAGATCCATTGTCAGGACCGCGTCGGTATCGCTCAGGAAGTATTGAACATTCTGGTGCACTATCAGATTGATTTGCGGGGGATTGAAGTCGACCCCGAGCTTGGCCGCATGTATGTGGCCTTTCCCTCCGTTGATTTTGAGAAATTTCAGGAGCTGATGGCAAAAATCCGCCGTATCGCCGGCGTTGATGACGTCAAAACCACCGCATTTATGCCCTCTGAGCGCGAACACAACGAGCTGTTCACCTTACTGAAAACCTTGCCCGATGGCGTGATTGCCATTGATACCAAAGCCAATGTCACTGTGGTCAATGAAGCGGCGCTGGAAGCCCTGTCATTAATGCGGGAAGAAGTGGCTGGCTTGCCATTATCGCCATTGGTGAAGGGCTTCAACTTTCAGCGCTGGCTGGAAAGTGACGACGTCCTGGCGCAAACCCGCAAAATTGAAATTCATGGCAAGAAATTTATCGCGGACGTATTGCCGGTGATGGTGCCAGGCGACGCAGGACACGAAATTCTGGCCGGTGCGGTGATCACGCTCAAATCAGAAAGCCGGCTGGGCGAGCAGATGATCGCGTTTAAACGCGGCGATCAGGAAAGCTTTAATGCCATTCAGGCCAGCAGCAATCTGATGCGCAAAGTGGTGCGGGAAGCGAAAAAAATGGCGCAGCTTGATGCGCCCATTCTGATCACTGGTGAAACAGGGACCGGTAAAGAGTTGCTGGCCCGTGCCTGTCATGGTGCCAGCAGCCGCACCGGTAAACCATTTCTGGCGGTGAACTGCGCGGCCTTGCCGGACAATGTCGCGGAGTCCGAACTGTTTGGTTATGGCCCCAACGCATTTCCTGGCACCACCGAAGGCAAAAAAGGCATTTTTGAGCAGGCCAACAAAGGCACCGTATTTCTGGATGAAATCGGCGAGATGTCGCGGGAAATTCAGACCAAACTGCTGCGGTTTTTGCAGGATGGCAGTTTTCGCCGGGTCGCCGATGAAAACGAAGTGCGGGTTGATGTGCGGGTCATTTGCACCACACAAAAAGATTTACCCGGCATGGTGCAGGAAGGCAAATTCCGCGAAGATTTATATTACCGGCTCAATGTATTGACGTTGGCCCTGCCGCCATTACGTGACCGTAAACAGGATGTGGTGCCACTGGCGGAGCACTTCATCGCCCGGCTGGCGGCGCGGCTTGGCCGCAAGGCGCCAAAACTGACTGAAAACTGTGCGCAGTTTATCCAGCAATATCCCTGGCCTGGGAACGTGCGTCAGCTGGAGAATGCGCTCTATCGTGCAGTGACTTTGCTCGAAGGGCCAGAGCTGGAAAAAGAACATCTTCAGCTGCCAAGCTACACCAACGACTTTGGTTACCTTGAAAAAGATTTTGATGGCACGCTGGATGAAGCAGTGAAACGCTTTGAGGCGAGTTTGTTGCGTAAACTGTTTCCGGCGTATCCAAGTTCCCGCCAACTGGCAAAAAAGCTGGGTCTCAGTCACACCGCGGTCGCTAATAAATTGCGCGAATATGGCATCAACAAGAAGAGCGTAAAAATTTAAGTACGCTTTGTGCGAAACTCTGTACTTCTGACTGGTCGTTTTGTTGAAAAAACGGCCTTTTTTTTGCCTTTTTGCGGAAAACAGCATTTTCGTATCTGAAACTGTACAAAACCCGCCTTTTTTCCTGTTAGCAGCATGTTAGCGCGTCGGCTTTCTTTTTCCGTGGCCGGCGGCAAGATAAGCAGCAATCCCCCATGTATTTTCTGGAGTTTGTTATGTTTGATCCAATTAACCCGCTTGGCACTGATGGCTTTGAATTTGTTGAATATACTGCCGCTGATGCCGAAGGGATTAAGCAGTTAAAAGCGTTGTTCAGTTCGCTGGGTTTTACTGAAGTCGCGCAGCACCGTTCAAAACAGGCCTGGTTGTACAAGCAGGGTGATATTAACTTTATCGTCAATGGCGAGCCGAATTCACCAGCCGAAGAATTTGCCCGCCAGCACGGCCCCAGTGTCTGTGCGATGGCATTTCGGGTCAAAGATGCGGCCAGTGCGCTCAAACATGCCATTGCCAATGGCGCCAAAGAATATAAAAACCAGATTGGCCCGATGGAGCTGAACATTCCGGCTGTGTATGGCATCGGCAGCAGCCTGCTGTATTTTGTTGACCGCTATGGCCAAAGCTCAGTGTATGACATTGATTTTAAATTCTACGACAACTGGCAGACGCAGATGTCGGCCAATGGCGTTGGTCTGGAAGTGCTGGATCATCTGACCCATAACGTCAAGCGCGGCAATATGAACGTTTGGGCCGGTTTTTACGAGAAGATCGGGAATTTCCGTGAGATCCGTTATTTTGACATCGAAGGGAAACTGACCGGTCTGGTCTCCCGCGCCATGACAGCGCCTTGCGGCAAAATCCGCATTCCAATTAATGAATCCTCTGATGACAAGTCACAGATCGAAGAATTTATCCGCGAATACAAAGGCGAAGGCATCCAGCATATCGCGCTGACCACCGAAGATATTTACGAGACCGTCCGTACGCTGCGCAGCCGCGGCATGGACTTTATGCCAACGCCGGATACCTATTACGAGCGTATCAACAACCGGGTGGTGGGCCATGGCGAGGATGTCGATGCACTGCGTCAGCTGCGCATTCTGATTGACGGTGCGCCGGAAAAAGACGGCATCTTGCTGCAAATCTTCACCAAAACAGTGATTGGCCCGGTGTTTTTTGAAATCATCCAGCGCAAAGGCAATCAGGGTTTTGGCGAAGGTAATTTCAAAGCGCTGTTTGAATCCATTGAAGAAGACCAAATCCGTCGCGGAGTATTAGCAGATGCGTAAATGGGCGCAGTTTCCATTAAAAGAAGGCGATACTTCCCGCCAGGCCCATGCCGATTTCCCGGAGCAGGCTATTTATGAACGGGAAACCGGCCGCAGTGGCTTTTTTGGCCCGGCCAGCCACTTCCACCATACCCATGCGCCGACCGGCTGGAGCCACTGGGAAGGTGAGTTGCGCCCACGCCTGTTTAACTTCAATGAAATCAAAGAGGACGAAGCAAAATCGCCCTGGCAGGTGCCGCTGTTGCTGCACAACGCGCATTGTAAAATGCGCACCTGGCGGTTAACAGCGTCGATGGATTTTCTGGTGCGTAATGCCGATGGCGATGAGCTGCTGTTTATCCATGAAGGCAGCGCCGAACTCTATTGCGATTACGGTCACCTGAGCCTGCGCGATGGCGATTACGTGGTGATCCCGCGTTCGACCTGTTGGCGGCTGGAAATCAGCGCGCCGGTTTTTGTGCTGCTGATTGAAGCGACCAATGACGCTTATCAGTTGCCGGAAAAAGGGCTGGTTGGCAATCATGCGATTTTTGACCCGGCCATGCTGGACACGCCGAAAATCGACGATGCTTTTAAAGCGCAGTACAGCGAAAACGAAACGCGGGTGCATGTTAAACGCCATGGCGCAGTGTCTGTGATCACGTACCCGTACAATCCGCTGGATGCTATTGGCTGGCACGGTGATTTGACGGTGATGCGCATCAACTGGCGCGATATCCGCCCGCTGATGAGCCATCGCTACCATCTGCCGCCGTCGGCGCACACTACTTTTGTCGCCAGCCGTTTTGTGGTCTGCACCTTTGTGCCGCGGCCGATTGAAAGTGATCCGGGCGCGTTAAAAGTGCCGTTTTATCACAACAATGACGACTATGATGAAGTGCTGTTTTATCACGCCGGTGATTTCTTCAGCCGCGACAATATTGAGCGCGGTATGGTGACCTTCCACCCGGCTGGTTTTACCCACGGGCCGCATCCGAAAGCCTTTCAGGCCGGGCGTGAGTATCGTAAAAAGTTTACCGACGAAGTGGCGGTGATGCTCGATACCCGTGATGCGCTGGAAATGGGGCCGGCGGCGCTTGCCACCGAAAACCCGGATTATGTCAACAGCTGGAAAGTCAAACCGGCTGCCACCGAATAACCAACTTGCAGGAAGTAATGCAATGAAATTAGCCACTTTAAAAAATGGCAGTCGTGATGGTCAGCTGGTTGTGGTCAGCCGCGACCTGAAAAAAGCTGTCACTGTCGGTCATATCGCCGGTACGCTGCAATATGCGCTTGATCACTGGTCTGCATTGGCACCGCAGCTGGCGGAAGTGTATCAGGGCCTGAATCAGGGCACTGTACAAGGCGAATTTGTGTTTGATGAAGCGGCCTGCGAGTCGCCGTTACCACGGGCATACCAGTGGGCCGACGGCAGTGCTTATGTCAATCACGTCGAATTGGTGCGCAAAGCGCGCAACTCGGAAATGCCACCGAGTTTTTGGACAGATCCGCTGATGTATCAGGGTGGCTCGGACGACTTTATCGGCCCACGCGACAACATCGAAGTGGTCAGCGAAGACTACGGCATTGATTTTGAAGGTGAAGTTGCGGTTATCACCGGCGATGTGCCGATGGCGGTCAGTGCTGAAGATGCCCGGCAGCAGATCCGCCTGGTGATGCTGGTCAACGACGTCTCGCTGCGTGGCCTTATTCCGAATGAACTGGCCAAAGGTTTTGGTTTCTTTCAGTCTAAACCTGCGTCCAGCTTCAGCCCGGTCGCTGTGACCCCGGACGAACTCGGTGCGCACTGGCAGGATGCCAAGCTGCATTTGCCGTTATTGTCGCAGTTAAACGGTAAGGCGTTTGGTAAACCCAATGCCGGTGTTGACATGACTTTTGACTTTGGTCAGTTGGTCGCACACGCTGCCAAAACCCGTAACCTGGGCGCTGGTGCGGTGATTGGCTCTGGCACAGTCTCGAACAAACAAGGTACCGACTGGGGTACTTCCATTGATGAAGGTGGTGTTGGTTACTCTTGTATCGCTGAGGTGCGGATGATTGAAACCATCCGCGATGGCGCGCCAACCACCTCTTTTATGAAGTTTGGCGACCGCATCCGCATTGAAGTACTGGATGCGCAGGGGCACAGCGTGTTTGGCGCTATTGACCAGCAAGTGGTGCGTTACCAGCCGAAGTAAGGCCGACGACAGACCGAAGAAGCCAGCATTTTGCTGGCTTTTTGCCAACCAAAGGATGCTTTGATGTTGAAATTATTCAGTTACTGGCGCTCATCTGCGGCCTACCGGGTTCGGATTGCCCTGGCGCACAAAGGGTTGACCGCAGAGCAGGTTCCCGTCCATTTGCTCAAAGAGGGTGGTCAGCAACACGCTGCAGACTACAAACGTCTGAATCCGGCCGAGCTGGTTCCGGTATTGCAACATGATGAACTGACCCTCAATCAGTCGCTGGCGATTATTGAGTACCTCGATGCGGTGTATCCGGCATCGCCCCTGTTGCCGCAATCGCCTGCCCAAGCCGCTCAGATCAGGGCTCTGGCGCTGGATATCGCCTGTGATATTCACCCGCTCAATAACCTGCGGGTGTTGCAATACCTGACCGGCGAGTTGGGCGTCAGTGAACAGCAAAAAACTGACTGGATGTTGCACTGGCTGCGTCAGGGCTTCAACGCGCTGGAGCAGAAGCTGGCGGCAACTGCAGGATTGTGCTGTTTTGGTGATGGGGTGACACTGGCCGATGTCTGTCTGGTGCCACAGGTGTACAACGCGCTGCGTTTTCAGCTGGATTTGGCGCCTTATCCCACAATTGAACGGATTTACCGCCACTGCTGCACATTACCTGCCTTTGCACAAGCGGCGCCTGAGGTTCAGGCCGATGCGCAGTAAGTGTTCCTGTTGCTGACAGGCGCCAGCGGTCAATCAGTCGCCGGCGCTGTCACTGTGGGTAAACAAAGCTGGAATAATGCGCCGCCGAGTGCAGAGTCGCCAACAGTCAGCTCTCCGTGGTGAGCGCGTGCTATCTGGCGGCAAATACTCAGACCCAGGCCAGTGCCAACGCCGGCAGCCTTAGTAGTAAAAAACGGCTGAAAAATTTGTTCTTTCAGCGCACCAGGCACGCCGGGGCCGTCGTCTTCAATCGTCAGGCAGACGACTTGCTCTGCCACAGTGCTGCTGACCCGCACCTGGCCATGCTTGTTGCCGATTGCCTGACAGGCGTTGTGCAGCAAATTGACCAGCAGCTGTGTCAGCGCGGCGGGTTGTCCAAGCAGCCAGATTTCGTCTGGCCAGAAGTGCCGGCTGAGACTGATCCGCGGTTTGAATTCATTGTGGGTCAGTCGAATAGCCGTCTCTAATAACGGCTGCAGCGACAGCAACTCTGCTTGCGCCTGATCAGGCCGGGTAAAACGGCGCAGGTCCAGCACCAACTGGCGAACCCGATGGGCGCCGTCCAGTGAATCCTGCAGCAATCCTGCGGTGTCTTTTAATAAAAACTGCAGGTCTTCCTGCTGTTCGAGCTGCTGAAGTTGCAGGCGCAGTGCTGCCTGTTGCTCAGGAGGTGCCACACTCAGCTGCTGGTACAGCGCGAAATAGCGCTGAAAAATCTCCAGATAAATCTGAAAGCTGGTCAGGTTACTTAAAATAAAACTAATCGGATTATTGAGCTCGTGCGCGATGCCGGCGGTCAGCTGACCCAAGGTGCCGAGGCGTTCTGCCTGCACCGTTTGTAAGTCCAGAGCGGCCGAAGGAGTCTGCTGACTGTTGTTCATCGTTTGACTCAAGGCGTTGGGGGATGATTGCATCTTGGCGGCTCCGCTGGCCCTGTGCAAGTGAAAGTAAAAAACTTGCGATGAAGACCCGTCCCTGTTTATCGTGCTTCAAAAGGAGCTGGAGTTCGCATGTCCAAGACGATATTGCTGGTTGATGATGAACCACCGGTGCTGAGAGCGCTGCAGCGTTTGCTGCAACGCGCGGGCTATCGGGTATTCACGGCAGAAAACGGCGCGATGGCTTTGGCTTTGCTGGCGTCACAGCAGGTTGCGCTTGTCGTGTCAGATTTTCGGATGCCCGGCATGAACGGTGCTGAGCTGTTGCAGCAGGTTCGGCAGCATTACAATGCCACCCTGGGCATCATCCTCAGTGCGCATGCCGACAGGGAAGCACTGCTGGCGTGCCTTAATAGCGGCGCCGCCTGGCGATTTTTGGAAAAACCCTGGGATGACCGGCAGTTACTTCAGGATATTGCCCAGGCGCTTGCCGAGCGGGACCGTCGCCAGGCTGAGCAGCAGCGCACCAACCTGTTGTTGTCGAGTGATGAGGCGTTGCTGGAACTGTCTGCCAGCGGGCAGGTACTGCGCTTTAACAGTGCTGCCAGTCATTTGCTGGGTTTTGCGCCTTCCGAGTTACGGGGCAAGGCACTGTCTGAGCTGTTCGTCGAGATTAATCCAATTGAACTTGCTGCATTTTTGCATAAAAAAGACCATGAAATTCAGATGCATACCTCCCGAGGGGCCAGCATAGGACTGGGCCATCGTATCTCGGATCTGCAACATTATTTATTGAAGGTCACGCCAGTCAGACAACTCAGTGGGGATGTGTTCAGTGAACTGTCAGAGCTCAGAACTGTCGCGCAACTGAGCTCGCAGATGGAAGATTTGCTGTCATCGCAACAGGCTGAATTTGCGGTTGTGGCCTTGATGTTGCCGGATTTTACGCTGTTCAGCGACACACTCAGTCAGTTGCAGCTTGATGAGCTGATGACTGAGGCGGGCAGGCTCTTGCGTGCGCAGCTGCCGCCTAAAGCAGAACTGGCCTACGCGGCGGCCGACAAATTTGTATGCCTGGTGCCGGGTGTCGTGCAGGAAAGCCAGCTGCAACTGCAGATTGAGCAGTGCTTGCAGCCATTTCGCCAGCAACTGTCGCTGAGCTTCAACCGGGTACAGCTGACCTTTTGTGTCGGTTATGCTTTGTCACCGGAAGACGGTCAGTCGGCACGTCAGTTGCTGCAACATGCCGATGTAGCCTGCCGGCAAAACCTGGTCAGTCCGGCTGGTTTTTATCTGCGTTTTGAAGACAGTATGCTGGTGCAAAAACGTCAGCAGTTTGAGATCAGCAACAGCTTGTATGAAGCGCTGGAGGCACAGCAGTTTCAGCTGTGGTATCAGCCAAAGGTGCGGCTTTGCGACGGTTTTTGTGACAGTGCAGAAGCGCTGTTGCGATGGCAACATCCGAAAATCGGCGCGGTTTCGCCAGCGGTGTTTATCCCGATCGCCGAGCAGGACGGCCAAATTCAGGCGATTGGCGACTGGGTGTTGCAACAGGCGCTCAGAAGGATGCAGAACTGGCATCAGCAGGGGCTGCCGCTGCGTCGTCTGGCGGTCAATTTGTCCGGTCGCCAACTGGCGGACAGCAAATTGGCGGATCGAATCGAAAGTTGTCTGCGCAGCTTGCAGCTGCGACCTGATGGACTGGAACTGGAAATCACCGAAACTTTCCTGATGGCTGACATTGATGCCAGCAGCCGTTTGTTGGCAAGCCTGCATCAACTGGGTTGCCATCTGGCGATGGATGATTTTGGCACCGGTTATTCGTCATTGGCTTATTTGGCCAAACTGCCGGTCAACGTACTGAAACTGGACAGGTCACTGTTGCTTGATTTGGAAGACTCGCCGCAATGTGTCAGTATGATCAGGCACATGATCCGGATGGCGCATGAGCTGGATATGCAGGTGGTGGCAGAGGGGATTGAGTCGATGGCACAAGTGCGGCTGCTGCGTGAAATGCAATGCGACTATGTCCAGGGGTATGTGTTCAGTAAGCCTTTGACCGAGCCGGAGTTCTGCCGGTTTTTACAGACACAGCCGATACAGGCGCAGTGGGAGGCGTTGTCAGATGCTGGAAGCTGATCGTTGGATGGCCCTGATTGTCGAACCTGATGCAGCTGCAGCGGCGGCAACACGCCGGCTGTTACAACGTTTATGTCCGCACTGGACTCTCGAGTTTTGCTCAGATGCGGTCAGCGCAACGCAATATCTGCTACAGGAACCGCTCGCTCCACAACTGTTACTGACCGACCGGCTGGACGACGGCACGCGTGGTGAAGAGCTGCTGGAATTTTGTGCAGCGCATTCACCGGCAACACTTCGGGTGCTGATGAGCGCCGACAATGACGATGCTGTGCTGCTTGCTGCGGTCAATTCGGCCCAGATGCTGCTCGGCAAGCCGTTTACCGACGCGGAACTGCAGGCCGTATTTGTAAGGGCCGAGCACCTGATTGAAAGTCCGTTTTCGGACCATGCCCGCTATCAACTGGGCACCTTGCAGGCCTTACCGCTGCAAAAAAGCCAGTTCCGGCAGATCCTGCAGCTGCTCGATAATCCCGACAGCAGCCAGCGTGAACTGGCGACAGCGATTGAACGCGAAGCACCGCTGGCGGGACGCCTGATCCAGATAGCCAATTCAGCTTATCTCGGTTTTCGCCGCCAGACGCTGGATATACAGGAAGTGCTCGGCCGTTTGGGACGCCAGATGATCAAAGCCGTGATGCAGGCTTTTGCACTGCATCAGCAATATCAGGGACGGATCCGGCCCCAGCTGCATCAGCAGTTACAGGATTATTCGGTGTCGCTGGCGTCGCTGGCTTTTCAGTTAGCCCGCACGCAATGCCGTGAAGATGCAAGGCTTGCCGAGAAAGCTTATGTCGCCGGACTGATGCAATCGCTTGGCCCCCTGGTGTTACTGGCAGCGCAGCCGCTGGAGCAGCAGCAACTGACACATGAGGATATGCTGCAGGATGGGGTGGCCGATCATTGTGTGTTGACCGGATATCTGATGACGTTATGGGGTTTTCCGGCAGATTTGTGCTCGGCCGCCATGTTCAGGCTCAATTTACAGGAATCGCCGCAGGTCGACAGGTTACAGGCGGTGCTGCATCTGGCCTCTTATGTGTTGTATTTGCAAAAACGCGACCCGACAGAGGCACAGGTCGTGCCTTGTCCGGATGCCTTAGCGCAATTCGAATTGACCGACAGCTTTTTACAGCAGGGGGCGCCATGATTTGGCAGTTACGCAGGCCACACCGCTGGTTCAATCAGCTGCTGTTTTATGTGGGCTGGCTGGCGTTGTTGGTTCATTTGGGGGCCACCCTCTGGTGTTGGTGGCAATCACTGAGTTATCCGCTCAGTTGGTGGTTTACTGCGTTGGCGCCGGCGCTTTGTGTGTTGTGGGGCGGAGTGCCTGCGCTGCAATTACAGCCGGAGGCCAAGCCTAAGCCAACCGGCGTGTTTCACAGTTAGGCATCGGTCAGCGTTTGGGCTGCAGCATGGCCTCCACTTCGATTTCGCTGATCCCTTTGCTGTCGAAATGAAAATGAATTTGAGCTGGTCTGCCGACGACAAAGTGATAGCGCATGTCGTCAATCAACAACACAAAGTCACCCGGGCGGGCGGGCTTCATGGCTTCTTTGAATAATTTCAGCTGGTGGGGGCCGACAGTCCACTCAAAGCCTTGCAGAGGTGTTTTGCTAAAGTCGGTCGCCCAAACTTGTTGCTCCTTATTGAGTACCAGTGCCAGCGTGTATCTTTTGGGCACTTCTTCGACGTTCATTTTGTGTTCGCCGAGCTTAAACTGGTAACCGTCCGCTTCCTTGAGAAACGCAAAGCCAAACTCCTGTTGACTGACTGAACCGTCAGCCATCGTGAGTTTTAATGGGCCAATGTAATCAAATTCGGCATGACTAAAGGCACTGAACGTCAGTGCAGCAAACAACAACGGTATCGTTTTAGGGAATTTCATCTCAACCTCTCAGACGAAATGGGTCAACTATTACGCTGACGAGGGATCAGACGCAATTGCTGACCCGGCTTAATCAGGCTATCGGCAGTCAAACCATTCCACTTCAGTAAGTCTGCTAATTTTATCTTGTATTTACGGGCGATGCGGTCTAACGACTCACCAGATTTAACTGTATGTGTGGTACTACTACCTGTTGTCTTGGCCACTTTTGTGTCCGCTTTGGCAGATTTTTCTGCTGGCAGCCGCAACTTCTGACCTGGTTTGAGCTGATCTGACTTGAGATTATTCAACGTTTTTAAGGTCGCGACGCGGGTGTTGTATTTGCGCGCGATGTCGCCCAACGTGTCGCCGTTTTTAACGGTGTAACTGACTTCACGTGTCTTGGCCTTTGACGAGGTGGTTGCAGGTAAGACAACGGCAACTTTGCGCAGCTGATCACGCTGTTGCACAAAGCTGTCGAGTGCATGGAGCGGCAGCACCAGTGGGAATTCTTTACCTTGCGGTGTCATCGCCAGTTTAAAGGCCGGATTGAGACGGCGAAGCTCGGATTCTGCGATGCCGGCAAGCTGCGCGGTTTGCGCCAGCGACGCGGCACCTTTGACTGTTGTAACTGTGATAACCGCTTTGTTGGCGATAAACGGCAGTTGCAGCTGATGTGTGGACGGTTCCCGGACCAGGTTAATCATCGCCAGCCATTTGGGCATCGTTTGGACAAAACGCGACGGAATATGCAAGTTCCAGTAATCTGTCGGTAATCCTTTGGCTTTATTACGCTCAATCGCCAGCTTGATCCGTCCTTCGCCGGTATTGTAGGCGGCAACAGCGTTCAGCCAGTCCTGGTCAAGGGTGTCATACAAATGTTGCAGGTAGTCCAGCACGGCGTAAGTGGAGGTGACAGGGTCTTTGCGGCCGTCATAACCCGGCTGGATCCGCAGGCCAAAATTACGGGCAGTCTGCGGCACCATTTGCCACAAGCCGGCCGGACCATTGCCGACAGCCGCCGGATTAAATGCGCTCTCCACAATCGGCAGCAGCGCAATTTCAATCGGCATTCGGCGTTTCTCCAGTTCGGTGACGATCAGGTAAAGATAAGGTTCGGCCCGGCTGGCGACTTCATTAAAAAATTTCTGTTTGCTGCCGTAGAACTGCATTTCCCGGCGGATATCGGCGCGGTCTGGTACCTCGATAGAGATTTGTTGTACCAGGCGCTGCCACAGATCCGGCAATGCGGCCAGACTGTCCCGCTGCTTGTCGGGGTCCAGTGGCGAGTTCGGCAGTGAAATATCCTCCCGACTGGCCTCTGGCGCGACAACGGCAGTTGGCACATCGTCGTTTATGGCTTGCGTATGGTCTTTGTGAGCACAGGCCGACAAGCACAATAAGCTCAATGTCAGCAAGCCACGCGGGGAAAGATTTAGCATACAACGTCTCTGGTTCTGCAGTCTGCGGCGCAAAAAGGGCGACATGTTAACGCCAACAGACTCAATTGCAAGGCACTACTGGAAACTGTTCTTCCATTGGCGGAGAAAAGTGAACAAATCCAAAGCATTCTGCTGTTGCCAACGCTGCTGTAACGCAAGTTCTTCGCAGCGTAAAAACGGATTGATCTGACACTCTAAAGCGATTGTCGACGGCAGACTGGGCTGGCCTGCGTCTCGCAACCGGGCAACGCGTTCGCGGTATTCGACCAGCGTCTGGTTGTCAGGTTCCACCGTTTGCGCAAATTTCAGATTCGCCATGGTGTATTCGTGGCTGCAACATACCAGCGTTGCCGCTGGCAAAGCCGCCAGTTTTTGCAAGGAACTGAACATTTGCGCCGCAGAGCCCTCAAACAGCCGGCCGCAACCGGCACTGAATAAGGTGTCACCGCAGAACAACAGCGCAGCAGCGCCATTGCGTTGCTGCAGATAACCGAGGTGATTCAGGGTATGGCCGGGGAGTGTCAGCACAGTGATTGGTTCATGCCAGTGCGCGGGCAGAATTTGTTGACCGTCCTGCAGTTGAATTCCGGCTAGCAGCACGCCTTGTGCGGATGCCGCCGGGACATAGACTTCTGCTTGCGGCCAGCGCTCGCGCAGTGCCTGCAGGCCGCCGATATGGTCCGGATGCTGATGTGTGATCAGGATGGCGGTTAAAGTCAGCTGCTCGTGCTGCAGATAGTGTTGCACTGGTTCCGACAGGCCCGGATCGACCACGATGGCATACTGTCCTTGGCGTAACAGCCAGATATAGTTATCCTGCAATATAGGCAGTGGAATGGCTTCAATGGTCATGTCAGATGCCCGTGTTGGAGAAAATGGCAGTATACAGGGGAGGCACGCCGTGAAACCAGCGTTAAGCCGTTATGCGCTTAGCACAGTGCCGTCGTTCTGGCATGAATTTAATCAGGGTGATTTGCTAAAACATCAGTTGGAAGCCCAATTCAATCTTTGGTGGCCGCGGATTTTTGGCTATCACCTGCTCAAAGTCGGCACTTTGAGCGCAGAGCTCGATACCGGCGCCTGCGCTATTCGACACCAAATCAATCTGGCGGCCAGTGGTGAGCAGTTGTCTGTGAGGGCGGATCCGGATGATTTACCCTTTATAGAACATGCCGTTGACGCGGTTTTGCTGGCCCATTGCCTGGAGTACACGCAGGACCCTCACCATGTGATCCGGGAGGCTCACCGGGTGTTGCAACCGGATGGCTATTTGCTATTAAGTGGCTTCAATCCATACAGTTTAATGGGACTACTCAAGTTATGGCCGGGTTTACACCGGCGTCTGCCCTGGTCAGGCCGGTTTTTCTCGCAGGCCAGGGTTCGTGACTGGCTACATTTATTGGGGTTTGAGGTGCTTTACGAGCAGCGCTTGTTCTGTACCAGTATGCTGGCAAACTCAAATGGGAATTCGGCGTTTCGGCATTGGGCCGAACAACATCTCAATTTGCTGGGATCGGCTTATGTGATGGTCGCGCGTAAGCGGACCTTGCCGCTGACGCCCATCAAACCCAAATGGCAGTTGACCAACAGTTTTAAACCAGCAGTCAAAGGCGTTACTGTCCGTCAACAGACCAAAACCTGAGTCAGCGCGGCCGTTTCTGCCACTGCTGCAAGTACTGGTCAAGCGCATTGCCGAACTTTTGCCGGTCTTTCTGATCAATTGCCGGTGGGCCACCACTGACCAGGCCGGCACTGCGCAACTCTTCCTGCAGGTTGCGCACCGCCAGCCGGGCTTTGACATTATCACTGTCCAGTTTGTCACCGCGTGGCGTGATAACGAGGGCGCCTTTGTCGACACAGCTCGCAGCCAGTGGAATGTCCTGCGTGATCACCAAATCTCCGGCACTGACTCTGGCGGCGATCAGGTTGTCAGCGACGTCAAAACCGGCGGCTACCTGATACTGGCGACACCAGCTTGCCCTTGGCAGGGGTAACGGATGATTGGAGACAAAATGCAGCTCAATCTGCAGTCGTTCTCCTGCACGCAGCAAGATATCCCGGCACACTTTGGGGCAGGCATCTGCGTCGACCCAAATACTCATGTCATTGTTTCCTGTTGGTGTTGGCGAAGGACCTGTTGAATGTGCAGCGCCGGTAAGGTCATAAAATGCAGATCAGCCCGATAGCTCGCCGGCTGTGGACTGATTTTGAAACCCAGCCCGCTGTAACACTGCATCGCGGTGTGATTCGTCCGGTAGACGTAAAGTGATGCATCACGTCTGGGCCAATAGCGCTGGCCATTTTTCAGCAAAGCACAGATCAGGTTTTTTGCATAACCTTTGCCGCGAAACTCTTTGAAAATCAGTAGTCTGGCCAGGTGGATCTTGTCAAAGCGGTCACAAAGCTGACCAAAGCCGAGCATCTGACCATCGGCTTGCAGCAAGCTGAAACCTTGCGTATCCGACAGTTGTAACTGACGCAAAAAGTCGTTGCGCTTGAGCGGATAAGTGAAATTTTCACCACCCCATTGTGCAAGTTCGGCCGCAGAATCAAATTGGGTCATCACCAGCAATTGCTGGTCGATGGTTGCAGGCAGCAGATCCGTTTGCATGGTGCTCAAGCCCCAACATACAGCCAGGTGGCGGGGGCGACAGCCAGAATCGACAACAAGATGCTCAACTGCCAGCTTAACCGATAAAACAACTGCTGGTAGTAAACGGGATGGCGACGGATCCAAGCGAGCATCGCCATGGCCAACAGCGAAGGCGCGCAGAACCACAGTTGTGGCTCAGCGCTGGACAAGTTACTCCAGCTGGCGACCACGCCGGCAAAAGACAGCAGTAACCAGCTGTAAATCATTGCTTTATTGTTGTTGGCAGTCATGGGGCGGCTCGTTGGCTGGCTTTACCACATCAGATCATCCGGAATTTTAAAATCTGCATATGGGTCGTCTTCCGGTGTTGAGTTATCTTGTTGATTCAAAAGCACGACCGCATCAGGCTGTCTGGCCTGCACACGCTCGGCGACCTGAATGGGAACCAGGTGATACTGTTCACCAACCTTAGCGATAGCAATCAGCCCCTTGACCAGCTGTTGCTGCACCTTGTCGCTGACATATATCTTTTTGATTTTGTTTTGGTC
>JACCDS011267734.1_pt1 | contig 17674 bp, 16 predicted proteins | sample 7446441 | NCBI WGS metagenome assembly JACCDS01 (sample SAMN15323445, study PRJNA562643) | freshwater metagenome | isolation source: river surface water | place: USA:Blue River Watershed | collected 2017-08-17
AAATCCACCTCAAGTTCGAGAACCTGCAGTTCACCGCCTCGTTCAAGGACCGCGGCGCGCTCGTCAAGCTCTTGTCGCTAGGAGCGGATCAGCGCAAAGCCGGCGTAGTCGCGGCCTCTGCCGGCAACCACGCCCAAGGTGTGGCGCTCGGAGCCCACAAACTCGGCACCCAGGCCATCATCGTCATGCCCGTGACCACACCGGGCGTGAAAATTGAAGCCGTCAAAGCGCTGGGCGGTGAAGTGGTGCTGCACGGCGACAGCTATTCCGACGCTTACCTGCACGCGGTCGAGCTTGAAAAGAAGCACGGCCTGACCTTCGTCCACCCCTTTGACGACCCCGACGTGATCGCCGGCCAGGGCACCATCGCCATGGAAATGCTGCGCCAGCACCAGGGCCCGCTGCATGCGGTGTTTGTGGCCATTGGCGGCGGCGGCCTGATTTCAGGCGTGGCCAATTACATCAAAGCCGTTCGTCCCGAGATCAAGGTCATTGGCGTGCAAATGAGCGATTCGTCCGCCATGATGCAGTCGGTGCAAAAAGGCAAGCGGGTGACGCTCAACGATGTCGGCTTGTTTTCTGACGGCACCGCCGTGAAGCTGGTGGGGGAAGAAACTTTCCGCATTTCACGCCAACTCGTGGACGAGTTCATGACGGTGGACACCGATGCTGTGTGCGCCGCCATCAAAGACGTGTTTGTGGACACCCGCAGCATCGTGGAGCCGGCGGGCGCGCTGGCGGTGGCGGCCATCAAGCAGTATGTGGCCGAGCACAAAACCAAGGGCGAAACCTATGCCGCCATTTTGTGCGGCGCCAACATGAACTTTGACCGGCTGCGCTTTGTGGCCGAGCGCGCCGAGGTCGGCGAAGAGCGCGAAGCCTTGTTTGCCGTGACCATCCCCGAAGAGCGCGGCAGCTTCAAGCGCTTTTGCGCCCTGATTGGCGACTTGCCAGCCTTTGGCGGCAGCAAGTCACCGCGCAATGTGACAGAGTTCAACTACCGCATGAGCGACGCCGACAAAGCCCATGTGTTTGTCGGCCTGACCACCTCCAGCAAGGGCGAAAGCGGCAAGATCGCCGCGCATTTCAGCAAGCATGGCTTTCAAGCCTTGGACCTGACGCATGACGAACTGGCCAAAGAGCATATTCGCCACATGGTGGGCGGCTCCTCTGCCCTGGCGCAAGACGAACGCTTGCTGCGCTTTGTGTTTCCCGAGCGCCCCGGCGCCTTGATGAAATTCCTCTCGGCCATGCGACCGGGCTGGAACATCAGCCTGTTCCACTACCGCAACCAGGGTGCCGACTATGGCCGCATTCTGGTGGGCTTGCAGGTGCCGCGCGCCGACAATGCCGCGTTCAAGCAATTCCTTGAAACCCTGGGCTACCCCTGCGTGGAAGAAACCCAGAACCCGGTGTACCGGCTGTTTTTGCAGCGCTGAGGGCTCAGGGCTCGCGCAACTTCGGCAATGTCAGGCTGATGCTGACAGGCCCCTGCGGCGACGGCCCCAAATGCGCCAGCCGGGGCTCCAGAGCCACCAAATACAAGCCCTCTTCGAGGCGTGACTTCAGGCGGTAAGGCCTGGCGGGCTGCCCCTCGGCAGCGATCAAGGCCATGCCCTCAGCCGTCCCTGCGCGGGCCACGCCTGTCAAAACCCAGCGCTGCGCGGTCAAGGCAGCCGCGATGGGGGTCTCGCTGTTTTTGATGGCGCCCAGGGCGCGCGCCGAGGCCGCCCAGTCCACGGCCTCGGCCTCTGCCGTGGCCAGGGCGGCAGTGTTCACTTGCACAGGAGTGGGCGCGCTGATGTTCAAGCCCCAGAAAACCACCGACGCGGCGGCCAGCGCGGCCACGCCCAAAGTGACGAGTCGCACCCGCCAAAGCGCGCCGGCGCTGGGCCTGTCCGAGGTAGAAACTGTCATCATGGGAGGATTATCATCGACAGCATTCGCTCTTTGAAAGCCCCTCATGAACAAGCTGACTCTTTACCGTGCACGCCTGCGCCAGGCCAGGCGCCGCGCGCGCGGCTTCACCCTCATTGAGTTGATGGTGGTGCTGGTCATCATTGGCGTTTTGGCCGCCCTGATCGTGCCCAATGTGCTGGACCGCGCCGACGACGCCCGCGTGACCGCCGCCCGCACCGATGTGAACAACCTGATGCAAGCGCTCAAGCTCTACCGCCTGGACAACCAAAGCTACCCAGCAGCTGAACAAGGCCTGCAGGCCCTGGTCGTCAAGCCCACCACCGGCCCGGCCCCCCTGAACTGGAAGCCTTACCTGGACAAACTGCCCAACGACCCCTGGGGTCGGCCCTACCAGTACCTGAACCCCGGCCTCAAAGGCGAGGTCGACGTCATGTCCTTCGGCGCCGATGGCAAAACCGGTGGCGAAGGGCGCAACGCCGACGTAGGCAGCTGGCAGTAAGGGCATGATCCTCCGGGGCGTGGCCAAGCGCCAGCAGGGCTTCACCTTGCTGGAGCTTCTGGTGGTTTTGACCGTGGTGGCCTTGGGCAGCGCTGGCGTGGCCCTGGCCCTGCGCAGCACGCCGCAGCAGCAGCTCCAGGAAGAAGCGCAACGTCTGGTGGCGTGGCTGGAGTCTGCACGGACCCAGGCACGCAGCCAAGGCCTGGTGGTGCGTGCCAAACTGGAGCCGGATGGCATCACCGTGCTGGGTCTGCCCCGCGTGACACTGGCCCAGCCTCGGCTGCAATGGCTGCATCCGCAAACCCAGGCCGTGCCTGCGGAGTTGGTGTTGGGCCCGGAGCCCATTGTGCCTGCCCAAAGTTTTCGCCTGCAGCATCTGCGAGATGCGCAGGCCTCGGTTCGCATCGGCACGCAAGGCTTGCGGCCTTTTGCCCCCCTGCCATGAGACGCTCATCTCACCTGGGCACATCCCGCGGCTTCACCCTCATTGAAGTGCTGGTGGCCTTGGGCATTGTGGCCTTGGCTTTGATGACGGGCCTCAAGGCCAGCAGCGCCCTGAACGACAGCGCGCGGCGCCAGTCGGACATGCTGCTGGCCCAGCTGTGCGCCGAGAATGCCCTGAATGCCCTGCGGCTGTCGCGTCAATTGCCGGGCATGGGCGAGTCAGAGCTCACCTGCGCCCAGGGGAGTGTGTCATTTCAGGTGCGGGTGCAGGTCCAGAACACGCCCAACCAGGGGTTTCGCCGCATCGATGCGCAGGTGTTCAGCGAGCGCACCCCCTTGTTGCGCCTCACCACCGTACTGGGGCGGCAATGAGGCCTCTCCAAGCGCGCGGCTTCACTCTGGTTGAAGTGCTGGTGGCCCTGGTCGGTCTGGCCTTGATGGCCGGCCTCAGTTGGCGCGGCCTGGACAGCATGATGCGCACGCGCGATGCCAGCCAGCAACGCGTGGACGAGGTCGCCGTGCTGCAAACCGCGCTGGCGCAATGGCGCACCGACCTGGATGCCGCCACCCTGCTGCCGGGCGCGTCCGATGCCCAGGGCGTCGATTGGGATGGGCGGGTGTTGCGCATCGTGCGTCGCAGCACGATCCCGCAAGCGGATGGCAGCGACGCCGGCCTGTGGGTCGTGGGTTGGACCTTGCGCAACGACGGCGCGCCGCAGTGGGTGCGCTGGCAATCACCGCCGGTGCGCGACCGCGCCAGCCTGTTGCAGGCCTGGCAAGATGCAGCGCAATGGGGCCAAAACGCTGGCACGGCCTTGCGGGCTCAGGAAACCGCGCTTTTTCCGTTGGCGCGGTGGCAACTTTTCTATTTTCGAAGCGACAGCTGGAGCAACCCCTTGTCCAGCACGGGTGCGCCCGCGGGTGCCAGCACGCAAGGCATTCCCGATGGCATCCGTCTGGTTCTGACGCTGCCCCCGACGGCCCCCATCCGGGGCGAGCTCACCCTGGACTGGGTGCGGCCCACCTTTTCTGCGCCACGCTCATGACAAGCGCTGCTCGTCCCCCCAACGAGCGCGGCATGGCCTTGCTGAGCGCCATGTTGACGGTAGCCCTGGTCACCTTTCTGGCCGCGGGCGCGTTTTGGCAGCAATGGCGCACCTACGAGGTGGAAGCGGCCGAGCGCCAGCGACAGCAGTCGGCCTGGCTGCTCAACGGCGCCATGGACTGGGCGCGCCTGATTTTGCGAGAAGACAGCAAGTCCAGCAACCATGACCATCTGGGAGAGCCTTGGGCCCTGCCTTTGCAGGAAGCCCGCTTGGCCAGCTTCTTGTCATCGCAGCCAGGCTTTGCCAGCAGCGCAGAGGACAGCCTGGCTTTGCAGGTTTTTCTCTCTGGCCGCATCGTGGACCTGCAGGCCCGCCTGAACGTGGCCAATTTGCTGAACAATGAGCAACTCTCGCCGGCCGACCTGGCCGCCTTTGGCAAGCTGTGGGAAGTGTTGGGCTTGCCAAAGGCACAACTTCTGAGCCTGGCCGAGGGGCTGCGCCAAAGCCGCGCCGCCCCCAAACAAGCCCTGCCCACTGCGCCCCTGCCGCCCCAAAGGCTCAGCCAACTGGCTTGGCTGGGCTTGTCGGCGCCCACCCTGGCCAAACTGCAAGACCATGTGGTTTGGTTGCCCGAACGCACGCCCGTCAACCTGAACACCGCCAGCGCCGAAGTGCTTTTCGCCACCCTGCCGGGGCTGGACCTGGCACAGGCGCAGCGCCTGGTGCGGGCACGCGCCAACCAGCCTTGGCGCACGCTGGAAGAGGTTCGCCAAGTGCTGGGCGCCCAAAGCGGCAACTTGCAGGAAGAACGGCACAGCGTGGCCAGCCGCTTCTTCGAGATCACTGGCCAAATTCGGCTGGACAGCAGCTTGCTGGTGGAAAAAGCCACGGTGCAACGTGAAGGTGCAGATGTTCGCCTGCTGTGGCGTGAACACGGGGCCTCGAGCTCTCTACAATGAATTCCTCATGCTGATCCTTGCCCTGCCCCACACCCCGACCACCGAGACCACGTACGTCGTGAGCATCGATGGCCAAAGTGTGCAGTCCTCTGGGCAATGCGCCCCTGAGCGCCTGCCCCGCGTGGGTGGCGAGGTGGTGGCCGTCGTGCCCTGGCAACGGCTGTCCTGGCACAAGGTGACGCTGCCCCCTGTTTCCGCGCAGCGGCGGGTGGCGGTGTTGCAAGGCCTGCTGGAAGACCAGGTGCTGCAAGAGGCGGAAAGCCTGCACTGGGTGACATCGCCGAACGCATTACAAGGCGAGACCCTCGTGCTGGCTTGCGACAAAGCCTGGCTGCGCCAGGCCCTGGCGCCCTTGGCCGAGGCCGGCTGGGTCGTCCAGCGCATCGTGCCCGAACTCAGCCCTGCCAACAACAGCGAGGCCAGCTTTCATGCGCTGGATTCGGTGGACGAGCCGCAACTGGTGGCCTGCCTCCCTGACGCGGTGCTGGGGTTTCCACGCGCTGCCTGGTCGGCCGGCGCCCACCATTGGCAAGCCGGCAACCGCCTGATGGCTGAACCCTCGGCCATGGCTTTCGCGCGCGACCTGACCGGACAAGACGCGCAATTGCAAACCGCCCCGCAGCGCTGGCTGCTGGCTTGCCAGAGCCCGTGGGACTTGGCGCAAGGCGAGTGGGCGCAAAACCGTCACCGGCGAACCTGGCGCTTCGGGCTGCAAGCTTGGCAGCAACTGCGCCATGCCCCCGCGTGGCGCCCTGCGCGCTGGGCCTTGGGGCTGCTGCTGCTGGCCAACTTGGTGGGCTTGCAAATCTGGTCGGTGCAAGCGCGCCAGAGTGCTGACGCACTGGCCGAGGCCTCGCGCGGCATCTTGCAACAAAGCTTTCCCGCGGTGCAAGTGGTGGTGGACCCCCTGCGCCAAATGCAGCAGGCCGTGAACCAATTGCGCCAGCAAAGCGGCGCTTCCGCGCCCAACGACTTTGACGTGTTGCTGGCCCATCTGGCCCCTTTGTTGCCCAACGAGGTGACACCGCAGGCCTTGCGTTATGACGGCAAAACTCTCACGGTACAAGGTTTACCACTTGGCCAAGTGGCCCCGCAGACCCTCTCCAACCTGAACCGTCAGGGCTATCAGTTGCGTGCACAAGGCACCGACTGGGTTCTGTCATGGGAGGGCCGGCCATGAAACGCAAGCTGAGCGAGCGCTGGCAGGCCCTGAGCCCCCGCGAAAAAACCGGTCTGCAGGCTGCATTGCTTTTGTTGCTGATCGCCTTGGTCTGGTCGGTTTTTTTAAAGCCCTCCTTGGCGGTCTGGCAAAACCACGCCAAAGAATGGACCGCCCTAGAACAACAACGCCAACAGATGGCCGCCTTGCAGTCGCAAGCGCAAGCACTGCAAAAGCGCACGCCGCTGTCGCGGGAAGAGGCCTTGAAATCGCTGCAAGCCCTGACCCGCAGCGCCATGCCCTCGGCCCAAGTGGCTGCGCAGAATGAGCGCGTCAGCGTGAGCTTCAAGGCGGCTTCGGCCACGGTCTTGGCCTCCTGGCTGCAAAGCGCGCGAGAAAACGCGCAAGTGCGTGTGGTGGATGCGCAATGGCAACGCACGCCAGAGGGCCTGTGGGAAGGCGCCATGGTCTTGAAACTGCCCTCACGCAACGGTCAGCCCTGACATGGCAGCAACGACCTCACACTCACCCATCACGGCCCTGCGCTCGGCTTGGCGCTGGGCCTTGGCGGGTGTGCTGCTGGGCAGCCTGCTGAGCCTGGCGTTGAACCTGCCCGCAGCTTGGCTCAGCTCGGCCGTGTCGCGCGCCACGCAAGGCCGCCTGCTGCTGTTGGAGGCGCAAGGCTCCCTGTGGAGCGGCTCGGCGCAACTGGTGGTGAGTGCGGGCCCTGGCTCTTCCCATGAAAAAGCCTTGCCCTCGCGCTTGCAGTGGCAACTGCGGCCCGGTTGGGGTGGCGACTTGGCGCTTCAGGTGCAGGCCGATTGTTGCCTCGCCAAGCCCTGGGTGTGGCGCTTGTCGCCTTCTTTCACAGCGCTGTCGCTGCAGATTTCTGATGCGCCCTTCACCATGCCCGCCCATTTGCTGACCGGCTTGGGCACGCCCTGGAACACAGTCCAGCCGCAAGGGCGGCTGACCTTGCAAAGCAAGGCATTCCAATTGACGTGGTCTGGGCAAGGCCTGCAACTCGCGGGCGAGGTGTCCCTGCAACTGGACAACCTGTCTTCTCAGCTGAGCACCTTGCGCCCCATGGGCAGTTACCGCGTCAGCTTGCAAGCGCAACCCCAACCGCGCTTTGAATTGACCACCTTGGAAGGACGCTTGCAGCTGCAAGGCCAAGGCAGCTGGGTCGCCAATCGGCTTCAATTTCAGGGCGAGGCGCAAGCCAGCACCCCCGCTGACGAACCCGTGTTGGCGCATTTGCTCAGCGTGCTGGGACCGCGCCAAGGCTCCAAAGCCCTACTGAAACTGGGATAACCATGCCATTTCTTCTTTCTTCTCGCACCGCCTGGCTTTCAGCCTCCCTCTGTGTTGCCCTGGCCATTGCCAGCCCGGCCGTGCTGGCGCAAGCCACGCGTGCGGCAGAGCCCGTCACGCTGAACTTTGTCAACGCGGACATCGAGGCTGTGGCCCGCACATTGGCAACGCTCACAGGGCGCAACCTGGTGGTAGACCCACGCGTCAAAGGCACGATCAATCTCAGCACCGAAAAGCCGGTCAGCCCCGGCGTGGCCTGGGGCCAGTTTTTGGCGGCGCTGCGCTTGCAATCCTTCAGCGTGGTCGAGGTCAATGGCTTGTTCAAGGTGGTGCCCGAGGCCGATGCCAAATTGCAAGGCGGCAGCGTTTCGGTGGCGGCCACGGGCCCTGCCACCGTGGGGGGGCAAGTGGTCACGCAAATTTTCAGGCTGCAGCATGAAAATGCGAACAACCTGATTCCCGTGCTGCGCCCCCTGATCAGCCCCAACAACACCCTGAACGTCAACCCCGGCAGCAACGCGCTGGTTATCACCGACTACGCCGACAATTTGCAGCGCCTGGGGCGCATCATTGCCTCGCTTGATGTGGCCAACGCCTCCGACGCCGAGGTCATTCCGCTGCAACATGCGATTGCCGTGGACTTGGCGCCGCTGGTGCTGCGCCTGGTGGAGTCCGCCCCTGGCGGGCCCGCGCAGGCCCCGCAGCAAGGCGCCGTGGCCGACACCTTGTACAAAACCACGCTGGTGGCCGAGCCGCGCAGCAACAGCCTGATCTTGCGCGCTGCCAACGCCACGCGCTTGGCCCAGGTGCGCAGCCTGGTGGAGAAACTCGATCGCCCCAGCAGCCAGGCTGCCAGCGGCAACATCCATGTGGTTTACCTCAAGAACGCGGACGCCACCAAACTGGCGACCACCTTGCGCGCCGCCATGGCAGGCGAAAACCGAGCGGGCGTGACCCTGCCTGGCGGCCTGGGCACCAACGCCCCCGCGACACCGATGGGCGCTGGCACCACGCCGGGCAGCAGCGCCATCTCCGGCAACACCGGCAGCCCCACCGGGGGACAAATTCAGGCCGACACCGCCACCAATTCTTTGATCATCACCGCGCCGGAGCCGCAATACCGGCAATTGCGCGCCGTGATTGACCAACTCGATGGCCGACGCGCGCAGGTGCTGGTGGAAAGCCTGATCGCCGAAGTCGATGCCAGCAAAGCCTCGCAGTTTGGCATCCAATGGCAAAACATCATGGGCAGCAAAGGCGGCACCGTGGGCATCATGGGCACCAACTTTGGCGCGGGCGGCAACAACATCTTGAACCTGTCCACCCAAGGGGCGAGTGGCTCGGTCACGCCCGGCCCTGGCCTGAACATTGGCACGGCGCGCAACATCAACGGCGTGTATGTGCTGGGGTCGCTGGCCAACTTCCTGCAACAAAACGGCGACAACAATATTTTGTCGACACCCACCTTGCTGACCTTGGACAATGAAGAGGCCAAGATCGTCGTCGGCCAAAACGTGCCCTTCGTCACCGGCCAATACACCAACAACAACACCACGAATGGCGCGGTCAACCCGTTTCAAACCATTGAGCGGCGCGATGTGGGCCTGACCCTCAAGGTCAAGCCGCAGATCAGCGAAACCGGCACCGTCAAACTGACCATCTACCAGGAAGTGTCGAGTGTGGACAGCTCCTCTGTGGGCGCCACCTCGGGCCTGATCACCAACAAGCGCTCGATCGAGTCCAATGTGCTGGTGGAAGATGGCGCGATCGTGGTGCTGGGCGGCTTGCTGTCCGATGAATACACCGGCAACCGAGCGCAAGTGCCCGGCGCCGGCGACCTGCCGTTTTTTGGCGCCTTGTTCCGCAACGAGTCTCGGGCCCGCAAGAAAACCAATTTGATGGTGTTCCTGCGCCCGGTGGTGTTGCGCGACGCCAATGCCACCGAGGTGCTCTCGAGTGGCCGCTACCAGCAAATGCTAGGCGCGCAACAAGAGGCGCAAAAGGCGCCCACCGGCGTGTTGCCGATCGAGAACAATGTGTCCTTGCCCCCGCCGGGCCAGGCCACGCCTGCGGCACCGGTCACACCGCTGCCCAAAGCCACGCCGTCCAACGCGCCCACCTGGCAACGCAAATAAACATGCGCCACCCACTGCCTTACGCCTTTGCCCGCTCGCACCAGCTCCTGCTGGAGGACGACGGCCAGGCCTTGACCTTGTGGTTTGGCTCGGCGCCACCCCCAGGCCCCTGGAGCGAGGTCACGCGGCGTTATGCCAGCGAAGGCTTCATGCGCTACCAGCAGATGGACGATGCCGCGCTGGCCGAGCGCATCAGCAATGCCTATGCCCAAGGCGAGTCCAGCGCCGCCACCGTGGTCAGCGAGGTGCAAAGCGATGCCGACCTGAGCCGCATGATGCAAGAGCTGCCCGCCGTGGAAGACCTGCTCGAAGCCGCCGACGACGCGCCCATCATTCGCCTCTTGAACGCGCTGTTGACGCAAGCTGCGCGCGATGGGGCCAGCGACATTCACATCGAGCCCTATGAGCGCCATTCCAGTGTGCGCTTTCGGGTCGATGGCAGCTTGCGCGAAGTGGTGCAACCCCACCGCGCCTTGCATGCCGCCCTGATCTCGCGCCTGAAAATCATGGCCAGCCTGGACATCGCCGAAAAGCGCTTGCCGCAAGACGGCCGCATTTCGCTGCGCCTGGGCCAACGCGCGATTGACGTGCGCGTGTCCACCTTGCCCAGTGCCCATGGCGAGCGCGCCGTGCTGCGCTTGCTCGACAAGACCGAAAGCCGCCTCACGCTGGAAGCGGTGGGCATGGAAGGCGAAACACTGCGGCGCTTTGAAAGCCTGATCGATCAGCCGCATGGCATTGTGTTGGTCACCGGGCCCACGGGCTCTGGCAAATCGACCACGCTGTACGCGGCCTTGCAACGGCTCGATGCGAGCACGCGCAACATCCTCACGGTGGAAGACCCGGTGGAATACGAACTGGCCGGCGTGGGCCAGACCCAGGTCAACCCGCGCATTGACCTGACGTTTGCCAAAGCGCTGCGGGCCATCCTGCGCCAAGACCCGGATGTGATCATGATCGGCGAAATTCGCGATTTCGAGACCGCGCAAATCGCCATTCAAGCCTCCTTGACCGGCCACCTGGTGCTGGCCACCTTGCACACCAACGATGCCGCCAGTGCCGTCACCCGCCTGACGGACATGGGCATCGAGCCCTTCTTGCTGAGCTCGTCCTTGCTGGGCGTGCTGGCACAGCGACTGGTGCGCAAACTTTGTACCCATTGCCATGGCGAAGGTTGCGAGCACTGCCATCGCACTGGCTACCAAGGCCGCACAGGCATTTTTGAACTGCTCACCACCGATGATGCATTGCGCGCGCTGATCCACGCGCAAGCCTCGGAAGCCGACTTGCGCGCCAGCGCCCTGTCACACGGAATGACCCTGATGCGCGAAGATGGCGAGCGCTTGGTGGCGCAGGGCATCACCTCACGCGAAGAGTTGCTGCGCGTCACGCGCGACTGACCCGACCGACACCATGCCCGCCTTCACCTACCAAGCCATGAACCCCCAGGGAAAAAACCTGCAGGGCGTGCTCGAAGGAGATTCTGCGCGCGCCGTGCGCAGCATGCTGCGGGCCCAAGGCTTGATTCCACTGCAGGTCGACGCGGTCAAGGCCAACGACTCCCAAGGACGGGGATTGAACACGGTGGTGTTTCAAGCGCGCGCTTTTTCTGCTGCGGCTTTGACGGTGTGGACGCGGCAGCTGGCCAGCCTCACGCAAGCAGGCTTGCCGCTGGAGCGCGCCTTGTCGGCCTTGGTGGACGAAGCCGTCACGCCGCGCCAGCGCGACGTGATGGCGAGCTTGCGCGCCGAGGTCAATGGCGGCCAGTCTTTTGCCGCCGCATTGTCACAGCACCCGAAAGAGTTCTCGGCCATTTACTGCGCCGTGGTCGGCGCGGGCGAACAAAGCGGGCAGCTCAGTGGCGTGCTGACGCGCTTGGCCGATGATTTGGAAGCCCAGCAAACCTTGCGCAGCAAAGTGATGGCGGCCATGCTCTACCCTGCCATCGTCAGCGGCGTGGCCTTGCTGATTGTGTTGTTTCTGTTGGCCTCGGTGGTGCCACAGGTGGCCAATGTGTTCACCGCCAGCCAGCGCAGCTTGCCGTGGCTGACGCAGTTCATGCTGAGCCTGAGCCATGTGGTGCAGGCGGGTTGGCTGTGGGGCCTGTCGCTGCTGGTGCTGGGATCGTGGGTGCTGAAACTTGCCTTGCGACAGCCTTTGTTGCGAGAACGCTGGGATGCGGCCTGGCTGCGCCTCCCCTTGGTGGGGCGCTTGGCGCGGGGTTACAACGCCGCGCGCTTTGCCAACACGCTGGCCACCTTGGTGGGCGCGGGCGTGCCAATCTTGAAAGCCTTGCAGGCCGCTGCTGAAACCTTGTCCAACCAGGCCTTGCGCGCCGACATGCTGGAGGCGCTGGTGCTGGTGCGCGAAGGCGCGCCGCTGGGCTCGGCTCTGGGGCAAAAGAAAAGCTTGCCGGGCCTGCTGCCGATGTTTGCCCGCTTGGGCGAGCAAACCGGCCAATTGCCCGAGATGCTGCAACGGGCTGCCACGCAGCTGAGCAACGACGTGCAGCGCCGTGCCCTGCAATTGGCCACCATCCTCGAGCCCTTGCTGATCGTGGTGATGGGCGCCATGGTGATGCTGATCGTGCTCTCGGTCATGCTGCCCATCATTCAATTGAACCAACTGGTGAGGTAAGCATGGGCATCTCTTTGGACGGCAAATTGGTGGTGGCCATTTCCTCACGCGCCTTGTTCGACTTTGAAGAAGAGAACCAGGTGTTCGAGCAAACCGACGACCGCGCCTACATGAAGCTGCAACTCGATCGGCTGGAAATGCCGGCCAAGCCCGGTGTGGCTTTCTCCTTGGTGAAAAAGCTTCTGGCCTTCAACCAGGTGGGCGCGCAACACATCGAGGTGGTGATTCTTTCGCGCAACGACCCGGTCAGTGGCATGCGGGTGTTTCGCTCGGCGCAGCACTATGGCCTGCCGATTCAGCGCGGCAGTTTCACGCGCGGTCAGGCGCCGTGGCGCTACCTCAAACCGCTGCACGCCAACCTGTTTTTGTCTACCCACCTCAGTGACGTGCGCGCCGCACTCGACGCCGGCGTTCCTGCCGCGCAGGTCTACCCCCACTCAGCCCATGCCTCGGACGCGCACCCCAACGAAGTGCGCATTGCCTTTGACGGCGATGCGGTGCTGTTCTCGGACGAGGCAGAGCAGGTGTACCAGGCGCAAGGGCTGAATGCCTTTCAGCAGCATGAGAAAGACAAGGCCAGCCAGCCTTTGTCGGCCGGCCCTTTCAAGCCCTTGCTGGAAGCCTTGCACCGCTTGCAAACCCAGGGCACGCCCAGCATGCGCATCCGCACCGCCTTGGTCACGGCACGCAGCGCACCCGCGCACGAGCGCGCCATTCGCACCTTGATGAACTGGAACGTGGAAGTCGACGAGGCCATGTTCCTCGGAGGCTTGGAAAAAGGAGAGTTCCTGCGCGAATTCGAGCCGGATTTTTTCTTTGACGATCAAACCGGCCACATCGAATCAGCCGCCCGCCACGTACCCGCTGGGCATGTGGCCAGTGGCATCACCAACGCCTCTTAAGCCTTGCGCCAGTTTTGCCAGCCTTTGGCGCGCAGTTCGCAGGCGGGGCAGCTGCCACAGCCATAGCCCCAAGCATGGCGGTGCGCTCGGTCTCCGAGGTAGCAGGTGTGGGTGTGTTCCACGATCAAGCTGACGAATCGCTCGCCATCTGCGGCATTGGCAGCGCCGCCTTGGCTGACCGCCCCCAGGTCGTGCGCCAGTTGCCAGGTTTGGGACTTGTCGATCCACATCAGCGGCGTCTCGATCAGAAACCGCTTGTCCATGCCCAAAGAGAGCGCGAGCTGCATGGCCTTCATGGTGTCATCGCGGCAATCGGGGTAACCTGAAAAATCGGTTTCGCAGACGCCCGTCACGATCACTTGCAAATCACGCCGATAGGCCAAGGCAGCCGCCAGCGTGAGGAACAGCAAATTGCGGCCCGGCACAAAGGTGTTGGGCAGGCCGGACTCGGCCATCTTGAAGCCCATGTCGCGCGTCAGCGAGGTTTCGCTCACTTGGCCCAAGACGGCCAGGTCCAGGACATGGTCTTCGCCCAAGCGTGGCGACCATGCAGGAAAACCTGCACGCACTTGCTTGAGCACCTCCAGCCGCGCCTGCATCTCCACCCGATGGCGTTGGCCATAGTCAAAGCCCAGGGTTTCAACGCGCTCATAGCGTGAGAGCGCATGCGCAAGACAGGTGGTGGAGTCCTGTCCGCCAGAAAAAAGAACGAGTGCGGTGCGGTGCATAAACAATCAGTCAGGGCATCAGGTCGTATTGTCGGACTTGTTCAGCTTGATGCGACTTTCGCGACGCGCAATCCAGATCGTCGAAAACAAGATCACCAAGGCGCCCAACAAGGTCGAAGAGCTGGGAATGTCGGCAAATGCCAGCCAGCCAAACAGGGAGGACCATACCAGGTCAAGAAAGCGCAAGGACTGCGTGGCCGAAATGTCCGTGATCTGGAAAGCACGCGTCATGCAATAGTGCCCGATCGATCCCAAAATGCCTGCCAAGCCAAAGCCCACCCATTGTGAGAGCGTTGGGTTTTGCCAATGCAGCAAGGCCAGCGGCAGCGCAAAGGCTGAGACCGTCAGCGATTGCCAAAACACAATGACGCCGGGCTTTTCATACCGCGTCAAGGCCTTGGTGATCAGGAACGAGGCCGCAAACATGGGCGAGGACGCCAGCATCACCAGGGTGTACCAACCGGCGTCTCCGGTCAGCTTGGGCGCCACCACCACCAACACGCCGGAAAAACCAATGAGCGCAGCAATCCAGCGATCGCGCCGCATGGGCTCGCCCAAAAACCAGGCGGCCCCCAGCATGATGAAGATGGGTCCCGTGAAACCCAGCGCCGTCATGTCGGCCAAGGTGATTTTGGGCAGTGCCGTGAACCACAACACCAAGCCCACCGTGTGAACCGCGCCCCGTAGAAACTGCCCTTTGATGTCTTTGGGCATGTAAGGCGCCAGCCCATGCCGCAGCAAAGGCAGCATCACCATCAGACCGCAAAAATAACGCAGGAAAAGCGATTGGTAGGGGTCCAGGTTCAATGTGATGCTGCGAACGATGGTGTTCAAGGTGCACAAGACCAGGCCCGACACCGCTGCCCACAACATGCCCTTGATGGCCGGCGGCAAATTCAGCATGCGCTGCTCGCCTTGACGCCGTGCGACGCGCCATTGGCGCCGCAAAGAAGGGCGTGATGATCTACGCCTCATGCGCTCGCGATGACGGGGGTGGACAGGGGCTCATGCTAGAGGGGCTGCACTTCAATTTTGGGGGCGCCGGCAGGCACTCTGAACTTCGCCAGGGTTTCAATTTCTGAGGTTTTCTGTCGATGGTCTTTGACGGCACGAATGGCAACATTCAATTCGTTTTTGTTGAATTCCATCACGGTGTACCCCATTCTGAGCCCCTCCGAGAAAACAAAGTGTGGGTTGCGTTTTTGACGCACCGAGGTGTTTCTTCCCTCATAGCTGGAAATACTCGCACCACAGAATTCGACCCCGACAGCTTTGCTGGCCGGTGAGCCATAGTCTTCTTTGACATACCCCACCCAACTTTCATGAACATCACCGCCAAGTATGACGGGATTGGGGACTTTGTGTTTGACGAGCTGCTGGGTGATTCTTGATCTCGTGACAGGATAACCGTCCCATCCGTCATTCCAAATTTTGGGCCCGTCAGCGTAGCTGAGAAGGATCTGGCCAAACAGCGTTGACTGACCAATGAGGTTCCAAGCATGGTCTTTTCCGTCTTGGAGTTGTTTCTCGAGCCATTGCTCTTGCTGAAGCCCCAGCATGCTACGACTTTGATCGGAGAGCAGTTCACACGACTTGGGGTCGAGAACACCCGAACCCGTTTTACCGTTGGGCGTGCAGGCTTGCGGGCTGCGGTATTGGCGGGTATCCAACATTGAGAGACTCAACAAACTCCCAAATTTATAGTTGTCATAAATGCGCATCTCCGCGCCCTTGTCCAAACCTGCAATGCCCTCTGTCAAAACCGACGCCTTCAAAGGCATGTGTTCATAGTAGGCCTGGTAGGCAGCGGCTCTTCTTTTCAGGAAATTCGTGGAAGGCCCCATGGACCCCTCCTGGGTGCCCGCATAGTCGTTCTGGACCTCGTGGTCATCCCAAGTGACCAGCCATGGGCAGCAGGCATGCACCTCTTGAAGTTCTTTTTCCTGCTTGTAAGTCGCGTAGCGTTTTCTGTAATCCGCAAGGGTGAGGCACCAACTGCCCTCCACAGTTCGAACGCCTTTTTTGCCGGGTGCGTATTCGTAGATGTAATCGCCAAGGAACAGCAACACATCCGGCTTCTCGGCGACGACATGGGGGTAAGCGTTGAAATAGCCCAGTTCGTAGTGTTGGCAAGAAGCGAAAGCAATTTTGAGCTTGTCAGCGGGGGCGTTGTGCGCAGCGAAGGTCCTGGTTTTACCCGTTGCGCTGGTGAATTCCCCCACTTGGAATCGGTAGAAAAACCATTGATTGCTTGGCAGGCCACTGAGTTCGACATGGACCGAATGGGCCAGATCGGGCGTTGCTTGAGAAACGCCCGATTGAACAACCTGCGCAAAGGCCTCGTCTTTTGAAATTTCCCATTTCACAGGAATGATTTCATTGGGGATGTTGGAACTGAAGACACCTTGGTCATACAAGCGCGTCCAAAGAACAACGGCGTCATGTGTCGCAGAGCCACTGGCCACACCGAGGGTGAATGGGTTTTTGCTGAGTTTTTGTTGTGCCCAAAGGGTGGACGAAGCTGGCAACAAGGCCGTGGCAATGGTTAATTTTTTTAAAAGCGCGCGCTTGTCAATGTCTATGCTCATCGTCATCCCATCTTTGAAGCTTCACTCCACCGTCACCGACTTCGCCAAATTCCGAGGCTTGTCCACATCCGTCCCCCTCGCACAGGCCGTGTGATACGCCAGCAACTGCAAGGGCACCACATGCAACAGCGGGGACAACTCGCCATAGTGCTCGGGCATGCGAATCACGTTCAAGCCTTCGCTGGATTCAATGTGTGTGTCGGCATCGGCCAGCACATACAGCACGCCACCGCGCGCGCGCACTTCTTGCAAATTGCTTTTCAACTTTTCCAGCAAGGCATCGTTGGGGGCCACGGTGACCACGGGCATGGCGCTGGTCACGAGCGCCAAGGGACCATGCTTGAGCTCGCCCGCCGGATAAGCCTCGGCATGGATGTAGCTGATTTCTTTCAGCTTCAACGCCCCTTCCAAGGCAATGGGGTAATGCAAGCCACGCCCCAGGAACAAGGCGTTTTCTTTGCTGGCGAAATCTTGCGCCCAGGCCATGATTTGCGGCTCCAGCGCCAGCACACTTTGCAAGGCCGCCGGCAAATGGCGCATGGCTTTGAGGTGGCGCGCCTCATCGGCCGTACTCAACAAGCCGCGCGATTGCGCCAAGGTCAAGGTGAGCAAGAACAGGCCTGCCAATTGGGTGGTGAAGGCCTTGGTGGAAGCCACGCCAATTTCAACGCCGGCGCGGGTGATGTAGGACAGCTTGCACTCGCGCACCATGGCCGATGTGGCCACATTGCACAGCGTCAGGGTTTGCGTCATGCCCAAAGATTGCGCATGGCGCAAGGCGGCCAAGGTGTCGGCGGTTTCACCCGACTGTGAAATCGTGACCACCAGGGTGCGTGGGTTGGGCACCGACTCGCGGTAGCGGTATTCGCTGGCCACTTCCACCTGGGTGGGAATTTTGGCGATGCTTTCCAGCCAGTATTTGGCGGTGCAGCCGCTGTAGTAGCTGGTGCCGCAGGCCAGAATGAGCACCGAGTCAATGTGGCGAAACACGTTGTAGGCGTTCTCGCCCGGCGCGGGGTGCTCGCCATCGAACAGCTCGGGCACGATGCCTTCAATGCCTTCCAGTGTGTCGGCAATGGCACGCGGTTGCTCGAAAATTTCTTTCTGCATGTAGTGCCGGTAAGGGCCCAACTCTGCGGCGCCGCTGTGGGCATGAACGGTTTTGACGACGCGCTGCACCGGCTTGCGTGCGGCGTCTTCAATCCAGTATTTGCCCAGCTGCACGTCGACGATGTCGCCCTCTTCCAGGTAGACGATTTGATCGGTCACGCCGGCCAGGGCCATGGCGTCGCTGGCCAAAAAGTTTTCGTCGGTGCCCACGCCGAGCACCAGCGGCGAGCCGG
>JACCDS010790664.1_pt1 | contig 17671 bp, 4 predicted proteins | sample 7446441 | NCBI WGS metagenome assembly JACCDS01 (sample SAMN15323445, study PRJNA562643) | freshwater metagenome | isolation source: river surface water | place: USA:Blue River Watershed | collected 2017-08-17
CCAACGCCGCGCGCCTGCGCCGGGATGAACTGCTGGCCGCCTGCGACTGGACGGATACCCTGTCGGCCAAGTCCCGCCTGGGCGACGAGCGTTATGCGCAATGGCAGGCGTACCGGCAGGCGCTGCGTGACTGGCCCAACGCCCCCGGCTGGCCCATGGACGCGCCGATTCCGACGCCGCCCGCGTGAAGTCGAATAGGGCGCCTGGGGTCAGAATGTGGCCATGAAAATTGACGTTCCTGTACCTGTCGAGCAATTGGTACGCAATCCTTTTGCGGAGAAGGTTCACGCGCCTGTGGTGGTCGATCCCATTTCTGCCATGCGTGAATTGGTCGCCGGTAAAAATGTCGAGCAGGTTGAATCACTGTTGCTTTCGGAAGAACAGGTCGATGCCCCGGTCGTCCATATCTTTGGCCCGGGTATCTACATTCGCGAAGTTCGCATTCCCGCCGGCACACTGGCCATCGGACATCGACAGCGGTATGAGCATTTGAACGTCATGCTCAAAGGTCGCGTGACGGTCGTCAATGAAGATGGGTCGTTGATGGATCTGGTTGCGCCACTGGTTTTTACGGGAAAGCCCGGTCGAAAGATCGGCTACATCCATGAGGACATGGTGTGGCAAAACATTTATGCCACCAGCGAAACCGATGTGGAAACGCTGGAATCGATGTTTTTGGAAAAAAGCGAGACCTGGCAACAAGATCAGGAAATTCGTCTCCGCGTGCGGATGCTTAATCACGAACAGGATCGAGCGGATTTTTTTGCAGCGATCGCTGAATTCGGATTTTCTCCTGAAACGGTACGCAGCCAGTCGGAGTGCAAAAGCGATCAGGTGGAGTTGCCAAAAAGCGGCTATCGAATGATGGTCGCCCCATCGCCTATTGAAGGGAAAGGGGTGTTTGCGACTGCGCCGATTACTGCGGGAGAAATGATTGCCCCCGCACGAATCGGTGGCAAACGCACCCCGGCCGGCAGATACACCAATCATGCAGTCAACCCGAATGCCCGGATGGTGCTGTGCCATAACGGCGACATTGACTTGGTGGCCGCACGCGACATTCAAGGGTGTGCCGGCGGGCAGCCCGGTGAAGAAATAACGATTGATTACCGTCAGGCGCTGGAGTTGCTTGGCGTAAGGAGAGTGTCATGTCAGGAATAGCAACCGCTATTGTCTCGTCCGCAGTCATCAGCGGCGTTGTTGCCGACAGCGCATCCAGGCGCGCAGCGAACGCGCAAAAAGGCGCATCCAACGCAGCCGCTTTGCAGGCTCAGATTGCGTCCGAGCAATGGGACAAGTATCTTGAGCTGTACGACCCGCTTGAGCGCCAGTACGTTCAGGATGCGCAAAACTACGATACCCCGGAGCAATTTCAGCGCGCAGCGGGTGAGGCGCAAGCTACGGTCGCATCTCAATTCGCCAAAGCCCGCGATCGATTGACACGCACCCCCGGGCTGGATCCGTCCTCTGGCGCATATCAAGCCGGCGTCCTTGGCCTGGAGCTTGGAGAGGCTGCCACTGATGCGGTCGCACAAAATGCCGCTCGACAGAATGTGCGCGACACGGCCTACCAGCGGCAAACCAACGCACTCAATCTAGGCAAGGGTCTGCCGGGGTCGGCCTCGAGTGGACTAAGCACGGCAGCATCGAATATGAGCAGCATTGCCAATCAGCAATACGGTATGGCACAAACACAAGCGGCAAACACAGGCCGCTTTGTGACCGACCTGTTTGGCGCAGCCAAGCAGAACGGCTGGCTTGGGCAGAGTGGGTATAACCACTCTGCGACAGACCCAACGTATGGTGCGGGCGGTGGTCGCTCGATTGACTTCAGCGCCAACATGCAGGAATACGGAATTTAAGGAACTGACATGGATCTCGGACTCGCCATGGTGGCTGGTAACGCCGCCTTTGACCGGATGAACGCGAACGAACTGCGCGAACGCGACCGCCAGCGTTACGAGTGGGAGCGCCAGCGCGCGGAAGCTGAGATGAGCCTGCTGCCTGAAAAGACGGCGGCTGATCGCAGTAGCTATCAGGTGAAATCCGGCCAGAACCAACAAGGGCTTGAGCTACTTCCCGGTGACACTGCCAACAAGCTTACCGAGCAGGGCAACCGCAGCCAGCGCCTGACCGCTGAAAAAGATCGCATTCCCACGGAAGAAGCGACCAACGATACCAAAGCGACCCTGGGATTGAATCAGGCGGCGAATGACCTCATGCAGCAGCAGGACAAATTAACGCAGCAGAACAACGTCCAGAAGATTGCTACGGCGCTCTCCAACGTCGATGTCGAGGAACTGCCGCGCACTCTGGCGCAAAAACGGCTGGCCAATGAGGTTTCTCAAGCCGACTCTGACCTCATGATCGGCGCCAAGCTCTCCGACTTGATCGATGCCGGCGACCAAAATTCCATCGTCCGACTGTTGAACGCGCAAAAAGCCACTTCGCAAGATCCGAAAATCGCGGGTATGCCCAATGCCGCATCCGTGTCAAAAGCCACCGATGCCAATGGCGTTGAGTATCTGGTTATCAAGGACGCACAAGGCAAGCAAATTGCGGCCAAGCCGGTGGAATCCTTCAAGGCAGCCAAGAATGCCCTGGCCAAGATCACTTACGAAAAAGTCGATGCCGGCGACTCCATGGTGCGTGTGCAAGGCGGCAAGATTACGCCGGTCTATACCGCGCCGGAAAGCGCCAAGAGCCTCGCTGCCAAGCTAGGCCCGCTGGAGCGCGATGTCACCTACCTGACCACCCGCCACGGCATGACCGATCAGCAGGCGCTCGATTACATGCGCTCGGCCAAGCAGATGACGAAGCAGGAGTGGATGAATCGCGTGCTGATCGAGCGCGCGAAACTGGGCGATGTCTCGAAGGAAGAAATTAAAACCCTGTCGGACATGTATGACAACTCGCAGAAAGACAACATTCCGACCACCACGCCAGCCCCTGCGCCAGCCCCCGCACCAGCAAGCTCGAATTCCTCCGGGAATCCTAGAATCAATGCGAATCCGAACGTAAGGAGTTTGCTCGGATTGCCTTGATCCCCTAACTACAACTTGCGCACCATGGACAAACAGAACCAGATTGGTCTTGATTCCGTCAACAACTCTGGCTCTGGACTCACTGAAGTCCCATGGGGCGCCCAACAAGGGGCGGGTGCAGAACTCAAAGAAGTCCCGTTCTTCCAACCCACCGCCCCCAAAGCAGCAACCACCACGACGACCCCGCAGGCCGGCGCAACTCCCGGCCGCCGCGGCGGCGCTATCGCCAGTGACAAGCTCGACGCCATCGCTCAACGCGAAGGACTAACGCCCGAGCAAACGCGCATCTGGAAAAACGGCATCCTCGCGCAAGAGTCCGGCCAGGGCGCCAACAGCAAGACCAGTGTGGACGGCGCGCGCGGCGCTGGCCAAGTCATTCCAGACACCTTCCGACGCTTCGCCAAACAAGGTGAAACGATCGATAACGAGGATCACAACCTCGCCGTGTCGGCACGCATTGTCAAGGATCTGGCCAAGAAATTCGGCGACGACCCGGCCAAGATCGCCGTCGGCTATTTCTCCGGCGAAGGCAACGTCAACACCGGCAAGGGCAACCCCTACAAGGCCGATAAGGTCGATGGCAACGGCAAGTCCACATCGGCCTACGCCACCGACATCGTGCGCCGCCTGACCGGCACGTCCAACGCGCAGGCCGCCGAAGCCAACCCCACCAAGATCCCGACATGGAAGGACATCACCGCCAAGCCGGAATACGCCAAGCTCTCGCCCGAAGATCGTCAGGCAGCCAAGGAAGCCTACTTCGATTACTACATCGCGCCAATCGCTGGCGCGGAGTCGGCCGCGCTGCGCACCGAATTCCTGGCCAAGCAAGATGCCGCACCGGGACAAGCAGCGCCAGCAGCGCCAGCAACACCGGCAGCCGCACCGGCAGCCGCCGCAGTACCCGCCCAAACGGCCGCCGTCAGCGCGCCGTCGGTGGATGAGGTCAATCCATTTGCCGCCGCTTACGGCATGGTGGAAGGCAACAACGGTTCGGGCCTGAATGCTCCGCCCGCCGCCGGGCCGTCCACGGCGCCATCGGCCGTCGTGCAAAGCAAAGGCGGCTCGGTGATGAACACCGACACGCCGCTTCAGGGCAAGCCGTCGTCGGCCTTTTCTCCGGTACGCCCGGAAGTGCGCGCCGCGCTCGAAGGATCATGGGACGCTGCTTCGGCTAAAGAGCGCAAGCGCCTCGAAGCCCTCCCAGGCTGGCAGGGCGATATTTTCCGGGCGCGCGCCGAAGGATTCCGCCGGCAGGACAACATGGGCCGCGACCCGTTGCAATCGGTGCAAATGCGCCAGCAACTGGAAGCCGCTTATGACGCCGCTTCGCCGGAAGAACGCCAGCGACTGGAAGCGCTGCCGGGATGGCAGGGCGATATTTTCCGGCAAAAGCGCGACGGGGTTTTCTCGATCGGGAAGAACCAGTCGCCGGAATTCGCGCAAAGCGGGCAAACCGTTCAAAGCGCCGACCGCCGCCGCGAGGCGCGCGAAGCGCAATTGATCGGCAAAGGCGACAAGCCAGAATTCGCCGCCGCAGCCGCCGCTGCCGGCGCCAAGCGTGGCGCAACCCCGGGCAATGAAGTCGGTGCGCTCGAAGGTGTCGCACAGAATTCCGACTTCGATTTCGATACGGCCAAGCTGTTTGATCCGAATGAGCGCCCGAACGGATTGAACAATCCGCTGGTGCGAGGCGTCATCAAGTCGGGCGGCGACCTGTACAAATTCTCGACGGGCTTGAGCGAGTTTGCATTCGACATGATGGGTGCAGACGATATGGCCAAGGGGATGCGCGATCAGGCCAATTGGATTCGCGCCAAAGAAAATGCGATGGGTGAAGGCGGCGCGCTGAAACATGTGGAAGGCGCCATTCGCTCGATTGCATCGCAGATGCCGTTCATTGCTTCGGGTTCCGAACCGCTGGCACTTGGCGGCATGGCGCTGACAGTGTTTGGCCAGGAATACAGCGACGGTCGTGCCAAAGGTCAAACCGTGGGCGAGGCATCGATGCGCGCCGGTCTGTACGCTATTGCTGAACTCATAGGTGAGAAATTCTCAATCGGCGCCAACATGAAAGCGGCACGGGCGCTGTTTGATGGCGCTCCCGTCGATCAAGTGGCCAAGCTGATCGGTCAGATTTTGGTGAAAGAAGTCCCAGGCGAAGCCCTGACGACGGCCCTTGAATTCGGCACGGACAAGCTGCCGGGCGGCGTCGGGTTGAACACCCAAGCCGGATGGGCTGAGTTTGCCCAACAGCAGGCCGAAACTTTTGTGCAAACCGTTATTCAATCGGGTCTGATGGGTGGCGCCCCTCTGGCGCGCGCGCACTTGAGCGACAAAGGCGGTATCACCGAGCGCCGCTTGTCTGAAATGCGCGCCATGGCCGCGCAGGATCAGGCGCTGGCCAAGTGGGAACAATTCCGCCAGTCGATCCGTCCGTCGGAGCCAAGCGTCGGCAATCCGACGCAACCAACGACCAGCAGCCGCAACGAGCCGACAGTTGGCGAAATCACGCCATCAAACACCAGGGTGTCGCCGGATGGCCGCGTCGAACCAACGCTCGACGGTGCGCAGCAGTCTGTTCCTCCAGGTGACAAGCAGGCCGAGGACGATCTGACGGATCTGGCCGAAGTGCGCCGCAATCAACTGCGCGCCAAACGGGACGGCACGACGGCGATGGTCATGACGGAGGACGGCCCGCAGGAAGTCGAGCAGCCAGCGACGGCATTGACCCCTGCCGAAATGCGAGAACTCGACATTTTGGAAGGTGGTGATTGGAATGCTATCCGATCGTTTTACTTTGGGAATAAACCTCAAGAGGGCAGCAATGAAAGCGTACAAACACAATCCGAAAACGGTGGGACTGCACCTGGCCGGGCCGAGGAAGCTCCCGTCGGAGCAAATGGGCAGCCAGGCGGGTCAGCCGCAGTCGAAGAACCCGCAACCGAAGCCGCAGGCGCCCAAGGGAGTTCCGAAGGTGGGCAACGACAGCCGGGGAACGCAGCCGAAGGGTCGGTAACACCAGACGAAGAAGGCCGCCTGGAGCGCGAAGCCATCGCCGCCGAAGGCAGCATGAAGGTTGAAACGCCGGACGACTCCGACATTCCTTTTGATACCAAACCGAGCAATGGCACTCAAACCACTGAAACCAAGCAAGCAGAAGCGCAAGGATCGCAAAAACCCGCCACCGGTTCAGGTGAAAACCTAGACTATAGCCAACTGACGCCAGAAGAATTCCGCGAGAAGTCAAAGCGCGCATTTTATGTGCCGAACGGAATTCTGAGAGCCGACCTGAACACCCTGTCGGATAGCGAAGTATTGAGCCGATTTGGGCGAGATGATCTGGCGACTGTCGCCAGAGTTCTTGACAGCATAACGACCGGAACGAAGGCCGAAATCCTTGCGGGCATTCGCAAGATTCAAACGTACCGAGCGCGCTTAAAAGACCTCACAAAAGAGCAGCTTGGAATGATGGTTGTCGCAGATTTGCGCGCCATGGCCAAAGACCTTGGCAGCGGCGGATCGCACATGGATAAGGCCGGCCTGGTTAATTTCCTCGCAAACTGGCGTGACAACAACCTCAAGCATTCTCAGAAGGTGGTGTCAGAGTGGAACCATGAAAATCTGGTTGTCGACAGCGTTAGAAAAGGAAACCAAAACGTCAACGCAGACAACATCAGGAAATATGCCGCTGCGCTTTGGCAGGTCGTCAATCCAGAGTCGCATCCAGAGCTTTATCCCAAAATTCTGGAGCGCCAAGCAGAGAGTCTTTTTGTGGCGCCGTTTGACGGCGTGCTTCCGGTCATCGATAGCCTGCGCAAAGATGCTGACGAAGCAAAGAATGACGTACAGGCGCAAAAGGCAAGCGATCTTGCCGACGCTTTGCAAAAGCGTTACGACAAATCGAAGGAGTTGAGTAAACCTAAGACCGAGAAGGAATCGCAGACACTGCGCAAGTATGAGCAATCCGTTAAAGAGTGGAATGCTCTGTCAAACGAATACAAGACTGCCAGTGATGATCGGCGCGCCGTATTGCGCCCGATGATGGATGCCTTAGACGGTGAGCAAAAGCGCCTGAAGGATGAACTGTCACGCCTTGGGATGCAGCGCCTGGCGCAAGAGGGAAAAGAAAAAGCCAGCAAGAAATACGGCGACATGCCGATCGGCACAAAGATCGGCATGATTGGGCATGAGTCAAACAATGCGTTGCATTGGGAAAAGACGGGCGATGATGAATGGACTCGTCGCGGCATGGGTTCGAGCAGCGTAACCAAAACGAATGCCGAAATGGAAGGCGATCGTTTTATCAAAGAAAAGTCTGAGCAACCCAAGACTGAAAAAGAATCCAAAGAGCAAAAGCAGGCGACCGACCTCGACGCGATGTTCGATGATCTGCTGGCCGAGGAAGCGGGCGACAAGCCGGCATCAAGCAAAAAGCCAAAAACGGAAAAAGAAGCCAAAGAACAAAAATCTCAAGGCGCCAACGAGTTTGTTTTGGCGCCAAATGGTTCATTGACGTTTGGCCAAATCAATCAAGAGCAGGGCGCGGCGATTCGCAGGCAGGCAGGAGAAATTAGGCTTACCCGTGGCATCCAGAATCCCGACGGAACGGGTTATGGGCTTGCGCATATTGAGGCAAATCATGGCGATCAAATTCGCAGCGCGGGATTCGAGAGCGTTGAATCTTTTGTGTTTGGCGTAGCAACGCGATTCAATGAAATTTTGCAAGCAAGCGGAAAGCAATTGCTGGTTGCCGTTGATGGCGGAAGAAAAGATGTGATGTTCATTCAGCTTGAACCTTTCGGTTCAGGTGAATTTTATCGCGTGAACACCGCGTTTCCAGCAAGCCGAAGCTACCTTGAAAAGCAGATGAAGAAGGGGATGAAGCTGCTTTGGGGCGGGAGCGAACCCACGTCTACTGTCGCCGGACAACAGCCCCTATACGCTGGCACGCCTGAAAATAATTCCGGTCAGGATGCCCCCATCGCTCAGGGCCAAAGCAGTGGCGCAAGTGTAGCACAACCCCAAGAATCAACGCCCCAACGAAGCGCCGCCGAAGCCGCCAAGAGCGCAGCCAAGAATACGGCCGAGGGTTTCAATAACGCCATCGACGGCCTGGGAAAACTGTTTGGCGGTGGCCCAGGCACGCTCGGCAGCGGCCCGGTATTCAACGAAGAAACGTACAAGAAGGCCAAGCCGCTTTTCCAAGCGGCCGTCGCCAACTTCTCCCAGGCTGGCGCCGACATTCGTGAGGTGATGCGCGCCGTCATCAAGGCGGTGCTGGACAAGTTCGGCAAGCAAGCCACCGAGAACATGAAGCCGTACATCGTGCGCTTCGTGAAAGACTATCAGGAAGGCGACAAGACCGAGCCGACGCTAGCCAGTGCCGGCGATCTGCACACGCCGGAAGGCAAGATGAAGGTGGCCCGTGAACTGGCCGACTTCTTCATCGGCGGTGGTTCGTTTGCAAGCATCTTTGATGCGCGCAAAAAAATCTCTGATCTGATTGGCAAAAAGATTGAGGCCGCCACCGAATTGGCCAAGCAAGCCGATGAAACGATCGAGGTCGCGATTGTTCTGGCCGGCCGGGAGATTGTGCAGGCGGGCCGCAAGCAGGGACGTAGCGCCCAGGTGATTTATGACCGCCTGGTGGATCTGTACAACCGCCAGCCCAACCTTGCGGTGCGCTCGTCCACCAGCGTGCGCGATCAGGCATACAGCACGCCCGTGCCGCTGGCCTATCTGGCATCCGAACTGGCCGGGATCACCTACGACAGCAAGGTGCTGGAGCCGACGGCCGGCAACGGTATGCTCTTGGTCGGGGTGGCCACGAAAAACGCCACAGCGAACGAATTGAACGGCAAGCGGGCCGATATGCTGGATGCGATGGGCTTCGAGGCCGAGCGCAACAACGCGGCAACCGAAAGCCTGGCGCCGGCCAAGTCGCAAGACGCCGTAATCGCCAACCCGCCATTCGGCGCGACCAAGGACGCCGCCGGCAACACGATCGTCTACGAGGTGAAGCCGGACTACGGCACGCGCGAAGTCGATCACGCGATCGCCTTCAAGGCGCTGGAGGCAATGAAGGACGATGGCAGGGCGGTGCTGATCGTCGGAGGCTCGAACGCCACGACGGACGAGGGCCGGCAAGAGGACTACCGTGGTAAGAGCAAACGGTCGTTCTACTTCAACCTGTACAAAGACTACAATGTGGTCGATCACTTCACGGTGGACGGCTCGATGTATTCCAAGCAGGGGGCCAGCTATCCGGTGGATGTCATCATCATCGAGGGACGAGGCAAGTCCAAACGCGACTTGCCGGCGGCCGATCTGCCGCAGGTTATCCGTTCCTATGAAGAACTGAAAGGAAAACTCAATGGCACTCGTAGCGTGGAGTCCGAAGGGGTATCTGGCGCCGATGGAGCTTCTGGCAGCGAAAGTGCCGGAGGGCAAGATAACGGAACGCCAGTGGATCGAGTACCTGGCCGACCGGGTGATGGCGATGGCAATCAAGGCGGGGCCGGAAGCGACAATGCAAGCGTGTCAGGCACTGAATCTGCCGACAACGGACGACCCGACGGAAGCGGGGCAGTATCTGGTGATGGGCAATCTGAACCTGCGTACACACCTCGACTGCGCAATTCTGGAGGGCGAACCGTTCCCGGCAACGGCAAAGCAGGAACCGGAAGCGCAACAGGCAATCGAGGAAACCGATCTGGAAACGTGGACGGAACTGGCCGCGTCGATGGCCAGCGCGTCGAATCTGGACTGACCGACCGGCGCGGCGAAGAAACCGAAACAGAAACCCAAATCTCCTACGCGCCGCGCTCAAATGCGGCCTCCGTCGGCACGCTGGTTCCGCGCGCCATGCGCGATGCCATCGAAGCGTCCCTTGAAAAAATCGAAGCACAATTCGGCAACATTGATGAGTACGTTGCCGAGCGCCTGAATTACGACCCGGAAACCCTGCGCGCGAATTTCTCAGCCGAGCAGGTGGATGCGCTGGCATTGGCCATCAAGAACGCCGAAGAAGGTCGCGGGTTCATCATTGGCGATCAGACGGGTATTGGCAAAGGGCGCGTGGTAGCAGCGATGATTCGCTACGCCATCATCAATGACAAGACACCAATCTTCGTCACCGAAAAGCCGAACCTGTATTCGGACATGATCCGCGATCTGGACGACATCGGCATGACCGATGAACTTGGTCTGGATACGAAGAAGCCAAAGATTTTCATGACCAATGCCGATGAGACTGTGCCGTACAGCCTCATTCGCGAAAAAAATGGCGAAATCACCGAAAACAATCTGACGCTGCGCCCGCCTAAAACCGGAAAGGCCATGGGCGAACTGATGCGCCAGATGATGGCCGGCGAGAGCCTGGGCGATTTCAAGGTCATCTTCACGACCTACAGCCAGCTTCAAACGGTGAAGGGCAAAGTCACCGACCGCATGAACTTCGTCAAGCAGTTCGGCGCGGGCAATTACATGATCTTCGATGAGTCGCACAACGCCGGAGGCGGTGGTGAAACTCAGGCGCGCACCAAAGATCAGCGCGAGAAAGCTAAAGAGGGAGAAAGCCTCGTCACCGGCCGCGCAGCCTTTGTGCGTAGCTTGGTCAACAATGCCTTCGGTACGTTTTTCAGTTCGGCCACCTACGCAAAGCGGCCGGACGTGATGGATCTGTATTCGTCCACGAACATGAAACTTGCCGTGGACAAAATCAGCCAGTTGGGTCAAGCGATCAAACTCGGTGGCGTGCCGATGCAACAGGTCGTTGCCACCATGCTGACAAAAGACGGTCAGTACATTCGGCGTGAACGCACGTTTGCCGGCGTGTCTTATGACACGGTGGAAACCAAGGTCGATAAGCAGACAGCCGAAAACATGGCCGCTGCAATGCGTGCCGTTCTGGATTTCTCGCGCGCCAAAGAAGCTGTCATCAAGCAGATCCAGAAGGAAATGGACAAAGAGGGCGCGCTGGTCAAGCAGATGGGCGGCGAAAAAGCCACCATCCAGGGCGCAAACTTTGGATCGATCATGCACAACCTGATCGATCAGATGTTGCTGTCACTCAAGGTTCAAGAGTCGGTCAATCACGCCATTGCGCGCCTGAAGGCGGGCGAGAAAGTGGTGATGACGGTATCGAATACCATGGGTTCATTCCTCAAGGACTACGCGGAGGAAATGGGCTTGAACATGGGCGACCCGGTGGCACTATCGTTCAAGGATCTGTATGACCGTTATCTTGAAAAGCAACGCATGGTCACGGTCAAGGACAGCGGCGGCAACAAAACGCAGCGCCGATTGACCGATGCAGAACTTGGCCCGAATCTGGTGGCCAAGTTTGAAGCCATCCGTAAGCAAATTGCTGATTCTGGTTTTGGTTCTGCGCCGATTTCCCCAATCGATTACATGCACAACGAACTTCGCAAAGCGGGGTTCAAGACGGACGAAATTACCGGCCGCACGGTGACGCTGAATTACCAGAGCGGCACGCCTATGCTGACTCGACGCTCGGCCGACATTCGTCAGCGCGTCAAAGCGGTACGCGGATTCAACGGCGGCGAAGTGGATGTCCTCATCCTCAACCAAGCTGGTTCGACGGGACTCTCGCTGCACGCATCCTCTAAGTTCAAGGATCAGCGCAAGCGCCACATGATCGTGGTACAGGCCGAGAAGAACATCGACACGCACATGCAGATGCTCGGTCGCGTACATCGCACCGGCCAGATCATTCCGCCGGCCTACTCGCAAATGATGGCCGACATCCCGGCTGAAATGCGTCCGGCTGCGGTGCTGGCGAAGAAGATGGCATCCCTGTCGGCAAACACGACGGCCAGCCGCAAGTCGGCTGTCAGCGCCGAAGGCATCGTTGATTTTATGAACGATTACGGCGGCCAGGTTGCTCAAGAGTTTTTGCGCGATAACCCGGACATTCTCGAGTCGCTTGGCGGTAATAAGGTATTGCCACTCAATGAGAATTCGGAAGATGCCAGCGAAGATGATATTCGCAAATTCACCGGCTATATCCCGATCCTGCCAATCAAGCAGCAAGAGCAGATTTATAAGGATCTGATCGAGCGTTACAACGAACTGATCGAGCGCGAGAACACCCTTGGCACGAACAAGCTCGAAGCCAAGGCGGTGGATCTGGACGCGAAGGTGTTGTCGTCGCAGCAGATCACCGAGAACAAGGGCGACCCGTCGATCTTTGCTTCCCCGGCCAACATGGAACAGGTCGATGTGAAGCGCAACGTCAAGCCGTACACCAGCGCCGAAGTGACTGAAATGGTCAATGAGCGCGTGGGCGACAAGACGGGTGGGGCGATCGCCAATGAAATGGCCAAGGATGTTGCAGAGCGTACCGCCACTTTTGAAAAGCAGCGCGTGGATGAACTGCAAAAGAAAGAGGTCGAGCCGGTCAAGATCGAATCGCAGCGATCGCAAATCAATCTTGCGCTCAACCATGTTCGAGCCGTTCTCCAGAACTACCGGATCGGCGACTCGATTCAGATCAAGGACAAGAACAGCTTCATTGTCTATGGCGTCATCACTGACATCCAGAACAAGGGACGCACGCAGAACCCGGCCGCTGGCTCGGCATGGAAGATGCAAATTGCGCTGGCCAATGGCGACGCCAAGAGCCTGACGATTAACTTCGGGCAAATCGGTAGCCGCTACGAACTGTCTCGCGAAACTCGCGTCAACTGGTACAACTCGGAAACGCAGAGCGCCGAACTAATGTCGATCATGGAGGTATTCGACAAGGGTTCTACGGCACGCCGCGATAAGCGTTGGCTGGTGACGGGCAACATCCTGGCTGGCTTTGCCAAGTACCCAGGCCAGATCATTCAGTACACCAAGGCCGACGGCACGACCGGGCAAGGCGTTCTGATGAGCCGACAGTTTGACTTCAACAAGGAACAGAAGAACGCCCCGGTTACGTTGAAGTCGGGCGATCAGGTAATGCAGTTCTTCCGCGAAGTCGGCGACCGAGCCATGGTCGGCACGCCGGATGCTGTGTTGAAAATTGGCTTCTACAATGGTCGGTTCACGTTCACCGTCCCGAGCAGCAAGCGTGAAGGCGGAACGTACTTCCTCGACACCGGCATTACCGGCGCCCTGGGAACGGATTTCTACAAGCGCGGGCAGCAGATGCAGGCGTCCACCTATTCCGCCGAGGATGCCAAGGCCGCGATCGATTACATCATTCGCGACCGAGAGGACAGCATCATTGCTATGAGCAGCGTCGATAAGGCGCGCGAAATGTTCGCGCCGAAGCCGGCGCAAGGGCAGGGCGGGGTGACGCTGAATGACATCCCATCCAATCTCAGCAGCGATGCGATTTTCACGACGGTTCCTGAAACGGATCGCGTGAGCGCATTGACCCGCCTGAAGTCACTGGAGCGCAAGGCTGCCGCCGGCAAGATCACGGATGCTGAATACCGGCTCGGTATTGCGCAACTGATCGCGCAACTTCAGAAGCGCGCGAATGAGCGCAACACCCCGGCTGGCGATCGCGTGCGTGGCCCGGACTGGATAAAAGAGCGACTGTTGCGCGCACGTCGCACAGGCGAACTCGATGGAGAAATGGTCGATTTCGCGATGTGGCTGCTGGAGAAGAACCCGAACCTGGCCAACGATCTGGCCATCAGCATTCGCGAAGGCAACGACAACACACCGGCTGGCTCGTATCAATCCCTTGGCCGCCTCATGTCGCTGTTCAAGAACTCCACCAATCACGGAACGGCCGTCCATGAAATCCTGCACCATGCCGAGCGCATGATGCCTCTGGAAATTCAACAGGGCATCAGCCGTGAATGGCAGCGCGCATGGGACGCCGCTTATCGCAAGGGTGATGAAAAGACGCGCGCTGCACTTGTTGAACTGCTGAAGTCTGGCTTGGGCAATAAGGTGTCGCTGCAATCGGTCGTGCAAGCCTTCCGCGACGGCACGCTGAACTACGAAGATCATTACCAACTCACCAGCCCGTCGGAATATTGGGCCGTCAACGCTACGCGCATTATGGCCAAGCGGTACGGCGCCACGACATGGCAAGAGAAGGCGCGCAACTTCCTGCGTGACCTGATCGAGTACATGAAGGGCGCACTGAAATTCCGTTCGGATACGCCGATCCTGAAGGGTCTGCGCAACGTCATGAATGGCAACGGCCAGTTCATTTCGCAAAAGATGCTGGTCGAGCAGTACATGGAACAAGTGCCGGCGCCCAAGACCAACACCGTCCAGCCGACGGAGTTCATGGACATCCGCAACGCAGTGCAAAGCAAGCTATTCCGCGACCGCACGAAGCTATCGACGTTCAATTGGTACGACAAGTCGATTTCGACGCAATTGAACAAAGCGTTGAAGGATGCGGATTACGCCAAGGTGTTTGGCTACGTCAACGCTATCCAGAATGAGATTTCGCTGACTTCGCTGCGCGCCGCAGAGCTTGCGCCGGGCTACCTGCCGCGCATCACGGACGTGAAGGCCGCTGCCAAAACACTCGTCGTCGGACGTAAATCAGGCGCGCAACAAGCCAAGGCATCACAGGCGGTGTTTGCCGGCACGCTGGCCGGTGATAACGTCATGGAAGGTAAGGTCTGGACGGAACAGGAACTGCGCAACAACTTCGGATTGGATGACGCTGGCGTGGCACTCTACTTCCAAGCGCGCGCCGCCATCGATGCCAGCCTCGATGAAGTGGCCGCCGCCGAAGCCTACGCCATGGCGCAAGGCTTCGTCCCGAAAGCCATGCGCCGCGCCATCATCGATAACCCGGGGGCAGCCGAGACAATCATTTCCCAGTCGCTGGAACAGCAGATCACGAAGCTGCAAAAGGCCGCCAAGGTGGCGCGTGCAGCGGGCAATGACCAGCAAGCGGCGTCGATGGAAGAAACCTTGAATGGCTTTTTTTCGACTGCCAAGCAGGTTGAGAAAATCTTTACGACCGCGCGTAACTTGAAGGCTGCTGGATATGCGCCGCTGATGCGTTTCGGTAAATACACCGTGACCGTTCAACTGATTGATCCAGCCACTGGCAACCTGGTGCGCGACGACGAAGGCAACCCGCTTCCAGCCGTGTTTTTTGGCAAATTCGAGACTGAAGGCGAAGCCATCGCGGTGATGGAAGCGCAACAGATGAGATACGCCGGCCAGGATGACATCAAGATCAGCGCCGGCACGGCCAGCCAGCAGGGCTACGAAATGTATTCGGGAATCTCGCCGGAAACGCTGGCGCTGTTCGCTGAAGCCTTGGGCGCTGAGAAGGTGATGCGCAAGTACATCGAAGAAGCCCTGTCGGAGCGGTCTGCGCTGAAGCGCCGGCTGGAGCGAATGGGCGTCGAGGGCTACACGCAAGACATGCCGCGCGTGCTGGCCAACTTCATCACCAGCAATGCGCGCCACGCGGCCAAGCAGTATTACATGCGCGACCTGAATAACGCGATCAAGTACATCCCGAAAGAAAAGGGCGATGTTCGCGATGAGGCGATCGCGCTGCGCGAGTTTGCGCTGAATTCGAAAGATCCGGGATCGGTCACGTCCTCGATCGCATTCTTCTGGTTCCTCGGCGGCTCGGTGTCGTCGGCCGCCGTCAACATGACGCAGCCGATCATGATGACCCTGCCGTACCTGTCGCAATATGGCCCGACCAAGGCAACGGCGGCAATGACCAAGGCGCTGCCGATCGCGCTCGGTAAGCAGGAAATGGACGTGGAACTGAAAGCGGCCATGCGCCGTGCCTCGCAAGAAGGCGTGGTAGATGCGCAGGAAATTTTCCACCTGTACAGCCAGGGAGCGCAAAGCACCGCAACGTGGCTGGCCAGCGCCTTGTCAAAGGTTCCGGGCGCGGGAGCGAAAATCAAGGCCGGCAGCGATAGCGCCCGGGCGCGCATGTCGGCATTTGGTGTGCTGTGGGGTTCGATGTTTGCGGCGGCCGAAGGATTCAACCGTCGCCTGACGTTCGCCGCCGCCTGGGAATTGGCCAAGCAACGCGGTGAGCGCAATCCGTATGCCTTCGCTGTCCGAGCCGTGAACGAAACGCAGGGCATTTTCAACAAAGCGAACCGGCCGAACTGGGCGCGGCAAGGTCTTGGCCGCATGGCCTTCACGTTCAAGCAGTATTCGATCATGTACCTTGAGTTGGTCAAGCGCATGGTCAAGCACGGCGGCCCGGAAGGTCGTCGCGCCGCGCTGATGATGTTGGTCATCCTGATGCTGCTGTCGGGCGAAGAAGGTCTGCCGTTCATGCAGGATCTTGGCGACCTGATCGATACCATCGGCCAGTTCTTGGGCTACAACACCAACACCATGCGCGAAAAGCGCAAGCTGGCCTACGACATCATTGGCAAAGAGTTTGGCGACTTTGCGCTGTACGGTGTGTCGAGCTTCATGCCGCTGGATTTCCAAGGCCGGCTTGGCCTGGGCAACCTGATCCCGGGTACGTCACTGCTCAAGAAGTCGGAAAGCGACATGGGCAAGGTTCGCTCGGCGCTTGAAATCATCGGCCCGACCGCCTCGATCGGCCAGCAGTTCGGCGATGCGGCCGAAGCCCTGTCGGATGAGAATTACGGCCAGGCAGCGCGCAACATGGCGCCTACGGCAGTCAAAAATTTCCTGCTTGGGCTGGACATGCTGGACAAGGGATATGCAGTGGACGCTGCCGGCAACCGCAAGGTCAACACGACGCCGGTCGATGCCGTGTTTAAGATGGTCGGCTTCAACCCGACGGTCGTGGCTGAGAAAAACCGCAGCCAGATGCCGATCCGTCAGGACATCGAACTGCACAACAAGGTCGAGTCCAGCATCGTCAAGCAGTGGGCGCGCGGCTACGCAGAGAAAGACAATGCCCTGATTGCCAAGGCCAAGGCGCGGCAAGCCGATTGGAACGCAAGCAACCCGGAAAACAAAATCCAGATTAAAGCCAAGCAAGTCGTGGATGCCGTCCAGAAGATGAAGATGGACAGCGACAAGCGCTTGGTGAAGAAGGCGCCACCGGAAATGCGCAAGGGCATCAAAGAAAGCATAAAGCGAGATCAGGGCATCGTCCCGGAGGAACCAGCCGAGGAATAATTAGGGCGGCTCTAAGAAAGAGGGGTGATCGGCAGGGGAGCTTTCCTGCTGATCTATCCACCCCATCAAGGTAGTGATGCTTGCCGAAGTCGATTCGGACTGGATCTTGACGGACGTGTAGTGCGCGCAAAGCACGGCCACCACATCATGTAGCAGGTGATATTCTGCTATGGCACATGGGTCGTCGGAATGCCTGATAAGGTACTCAAGGCGGGGTGTTCGTATCTTGGACAAGGCTGTACCGTTTTTGCGGAACGATACATTACTTACATGATTCTCTGCCAATACTTGTGACAGATAGTTGCTTTTGCGAAACCAAAGGTATTCAAATTGGCAGTAAAAAGTGGCGTTGGTATTTTTGTTGGTATTTTTGATTTATGTAACAAAAAGACTCATTTAGAAACAATGGCTTACGGTGCAAATCGGAATCTCACCGCTTCCGCCAATATCATTGAAAACTCTACGTTTTCAAGCGGGTTTAGAATCATTCCCATATTGTTTCCCATAAATTCAAGCTCGGCCTAGGATGGACTTCCCTAGACTTCAATCTA
>JACCDS010543339.1_pt1 | contig 17670 bp, 21 predicted proteins | sample 7446441 | NCBI WGS metagenome assembly JACCDS01 (sample SAMN15323445, study PRJNA562643) | freshwater metagenome | isolation source: river surface water | place: USA:Blue River Watershed | collected 2017-08-17
AAGGAATGGGAAAAATCCAGCTGAGGGGCATAACCTTTGAAGAAGCAAGCAAGTTGGTCAAGGGAATGCTCAGCAGGCGCATCGACTTTGGCAGCAACCAGTTCAACCTCACCCTGGCCACCAGCCGCACCCTCACCGTCAACGTCGTGGGCGAGGTTCAGAACCCCGGAAGCTACAAGCTCCCCGCCATCAACACCGCCTTCAACGCCCTCATGGCGGCGGGCGGCCCGACCAACCTCGGAACCCTGCGCGCCATCAAAATCATGCGCGACGGCAAGGTGGTCAAGACCCTCGACGTCTATGAGTTCATGCTTTACCCCGACAGCCGTTTGGACTTTTACCTGCAGGACAACGACTACATCGCCGTGGGCATGGCCGAGCGCCTCGTGCAGATTGGCGGAGCCGTGCAGCGCCCCATGATCTATGAGCTCAAGGCCAACGAGAACCTCGCCAACCTCCTCGAGCTCGCGGGCGGATTCGCCCCCGACGCCTACCGCGACAAGATGCAGATCAAGCGCGTGGCCGGCAAAGAATACCAGCTCATCGATGTGCCCGCCGCCGACTTTGCCAAGGCCAAGCTCGAGCGCGGCGACCAAGTGGCCATCGCCCAAATCACCGACCGCATCAGCGAGTTCCTCGACGTCGAGGGCGCTGTCTACCTGCCCCAGCGCATGGCCTACCGCCCCGGCATGACCGTCAACCAAGCCATCGAAGGCGCTGGCGGATTACTGCCCGACGTAGTGCTCGACAAGGCCTACCTGACGCGCACCAAGCCCGACCTCACCCTTGAGTTCATTCCCTTTGACCTGAGCGCCGCCAACAGTCCCGTGCTGCAGAACAAAGACAAAATCACCATCGTGGCCAAGCCCGACTACGACAAGGGTCTTAACATTAGCGTCGACGGCGCCGTGCGCAACGCCGTCAATACCGCCTTTGCCGAGGGCATGACCCTGGGCGACGCCTTGCGCCTCGCGGGCGGACTCCTGCCCAACGCCGACTACTCGCGCGTGGAGGTCAGCCGCCTCAATGCCTTCAGCGAATTCCAGAAGGGCACCAACCGCCAGGTGCGCACCACCGCGCTCCTCACCGAGGTGCCGCGTGAATTGAGCCGCGACCTGACTGTGCAGTCAGAGGCCCTAAACTTCGCACTACAGCCCTACGACCAGATCATCGTGCGCGAAATCCCCGAGTACAAGCTCCAGCAGATGGTCTACATCGGCGGCGAGGTGCAGTACCCCGGTTACTACGCGATTATGGCGCGCGACGAGAAGCTTACCAATCTGATGGGCCGCGCGGGCGGACCAACCCGCTACGCCGACATTCGCAACGCCCAGTTGCTGCGCGAGAATGCCCCCAACATCGTCGTCAACCTTCAAAAGGCCGTTCGCGGAACCAAGTCACCCTTCAACTACGTGCTGCTGCCGGGCGACCGCATCGAGATTCCCCGCGTCGACAACCTCGTTAGCATCGTCGGCACCGGCCACAAGTACTACGAGAACGCCGACAAGGTCGAAATCAACGTGCCCTACACCTACCGCCGTTCGGCGCGCCGCTACGTGACCGAGTACGCCCTGGGCTTTGCCAAAAAAGCCGACCGCAAGTCGCTGTACGTTGAGTACCCCAACGGCAAGGTTGACAAGACCAAGAACTTTGGTTTGTTCAAAGACTACCCGACTGTGAAAAAGGGCGGCACCATCTACATCGCCCTCAAGGCCGACAAGGTCAAAGAAGAGAAGCAACGACGCGAGCAGAAGCCCTTTGACATGAACCAGGCTGTGGCTACGGTTACAGCGGCACTGACGAGCTTCGCGACCCTGTACGTTCTTTTAACTCGCTAGGTCAAAGGTTACTGGTTACTAGCACCTAGTTGCCATGAAAAACCAGAAACTAGCCACTAGCGACTCGTCGTCGGCGCCAGTTACTAGTAACCAGCAACTGGCTCAGCCAGTGGCTAGCAACAAGAAACAAATCACTAGCCAAGGCTCGGCCTTAGGCCGAGCTTGGCTAGTGATTTATTCCAAGCCTCGCTGGGAAAAAAAGCTCGCCGACCAGCTCGCCGCCAAGGGCTTTGAGGTCTACTGTCCCACGCAGCGCGTCAAGCGCCGCTGGAGCGACCGAACCAAGTGGATCGACCAGCCCCTGTTCAGCAGCCACATCTTCGTTCACCTGGAGCCGGAGCGCCGCGACGCCGTCTACTTCACGCCGGGATTCGTGCGCTTCCTCTTTTGGAACAAGCGCCCCGCGGTCGTGCGCGACGAAGAAATCGCCACCCTTAAGCGCTGGCTCAACGACTTTGACCACGAGGCCATTATCGTTGAGGCCTATCAACCCGGAACATCAATTAAAGTCCAAAGCGGACCCCTACAGGGCCGAGAGGCGATCGTGCTCGAGCAGCGCGGAACCAAACTGGAACTCTACCTCGAAGACCTACAGGTCAAGGTGAGTGTTGACGTCACGAAGACGCAGCTCCTACATGAGGAGTAGCAAAAATCAAAACTAAACCCTAGGCACCCTTCTTCTGTGCCTCGGCTTGCTTATTCAGGTCCCGCAAGAATTCACGACCCGCAAAGAACAGCACGGTCAAGAATCCCCCAATGACGCCACCAAATAGGGCGGATTTGAGTTTGGACTCGCGCACCCGCAAGGGGTTGTGGGGTCGGTCGATGATGGTGATTAGGGGCTCTTCGCGGGCGGCCATGGTCTTCGACAGCTCAAGGTTCTTCACGAGCTCACCGTATAATGTGGTTAGCATAGTCACCTTCATTTGCTTTTGCACCGAGGGGACCTTGGCTGTGCTCTGTACGGTAAAGGAATTTTGGTCCTGGGCAGAGGCATAGCCCACCATGGCGATTTGAAGCTCAGCAGATACCGAGTCTACACGATTCTGCAGCTTGGCGATGTTGGCGTGGCTGTTGGCCATTTTGCTGGCGATGTAGAACTCGGTGGCCTTTTGGGTAAGCAATTCCACAAAGTGGCCAGCAAAGACTTCGTCGTAGCCGATGTAGCTCACGGTTACAAAGCTTTGTTCTTCGTCAATCTTTGATACACCGAGCATTTTTTCATTAATCGTAAATACAACTTCACCTAGAGCGGAATCCTGCGCATTGCCGCAACATGCTCTACCGGTCATAGGGTAAAGGCCTAGGCTATCCCAAGACTCTTTTAAGTCAGGCCATGTGGCTACATATTGATCAATCAGAAGCACAGAGTCCCCGTTGACATATACAGGGCTCAAAAGCACTTCCTCGACGATGCGACGGCTCTTCATCAAGGTAAGAAGGTTGTCACCTGCTAAGCCCGCGCCGTCGGCACCTAAGGACATGCCAAATTGAGATGCTAAGCTTGATAGTCCGCCAGCTTTATCACCTTGTTCTAAAGCAAAGGTTAAAGAGGCGGCGTACTTTGGCTTAGTAACTAATGGCCTAATAAAACCGAGCACTGCAAATAGAAAGGAGACACCTATAATCAATGTCTTACGCATCCACAGGTAGGACCACCACTCTTGGACTTTAATCCAGATGTCGGTCAGTGTGATCTCGTCGTCGGCTACAGGGCGTGGGGCTTCGTTCATAGGGTAAAATTACGGAGTAGGACTTTCACAAAGTGATGAATTATTGGGTAGGGCTAGAGACGCAAACAGTTTGCTTAGAATGTGGTAATCATTGCCCAAAAGTTTTCAGGATTAGGTTTCCCAATTGTGGTCGCAGTCTCGTACTTTGTGTTCAAGTTAGTTACTCACTTAAAGTCTTTGATGTGAGTGACCGGGCGAAGCCGTACCAAGTCGGTGCTTTGGCACAACGACAAACCATCAAAACCATTTCTAGCCATACTCTCTGCGCTTATAACTAGCAAAACCCGGCTAAAGCTCTTGCTTAAGCTCTTTAGTCACCCTGAAGCTCAAGGCCATTTAAGGGGCTTCGCGCAGGAGTTTGAAGAAAGCACTAATTCCGTGCGTATTGAGCTAGGTAAGTTGCACGAGGCGGGGCTAATAGTGGCACAGCAGGACGGTCAAAAGGTGCTGTACCGTCCCAATATTCAGAATCCCTTTTATCGTGAGCTCTGTGGCTTGGTGTCCAAGCACATGGGCTTTGATCAGCTTATTGAGCGGGTACTGGACCAGATAGGGGAGTTAAGAGCTGCTTATGTCGTCGGTGACTATGCCAAGGGTTTGGATACCGGCACGATTGAAGTCGCGATTGTGGGCGATGTGGATAGTGCGTATTTGGAGCGACTAACCACGCGCTTCGAGGAAGAATTGGATCGGAAAGTGCAGATTGAAGTCTTTGGAAACGAGGCCTTTTTCAGGAGCCAGGGTCATGAAAACGTGCTAAAGCTCATCGGTGAATGATTGTCCGGTTGCAGGTAACTTTAACAGTAAATAACGACAAAAAACAAGCACAGGACATGACTGTGACATAATAATTACATGGAAAAGAAAATAGCAGTTATCGGGTTAGGATACGTGGGTTTGCCGCTCGCAGTTGAGTTTGCGAAACAGTATCCTACGGTAGGTTTTGACATCAACGGACCTCGTGTAGACGAATTGATGAATGGACACGATCGCACGCTCGAGGTTGAGAATGATGATTTGAAAAAAGTGATTACCTCAGATTTAATCTCAATTGAGAAAGACGGAAAAGGCTTGTATTGCACTACGGCAGTGGGTGATATCGAATCATCAAACTTTTACATTGTAACAGTCCCTACTCCGACGGATAAAAACAAGCGTCCAGTACTTACGCCATTAATAAGAGCTTCTGAGAGCGTTGGAAAAGTCCTAAAAAAAGGAGATTACGTCATCTATGAAAGTACCGTGTATCCAGGGGTGACCGAAGATGAGTGTGTACCAGTCCTTGAGAAAGTTTCTGGGTTAAAAGTTAATGAAGACTTCTTCGTAGGCTATTCACCGGAGCGTATCAATCCTGGAGACAAAGAACGAACGGTGACGAAGATTTTAAAGGTGACTTCAGGATCAACTCCAGAGGCAGCTCAAGTAATCGACGAATTATATAAGTCAGTGATCACGGCTGGAACCCATCTTGCCCCTACAATTAAAGTTGCTGAGGCCGCTAAAGTGATTGAAAATAGTCAACGCGATATTAACATTGCATTTGTTAATGAGTTGGCTAAGATATTTAATAAGCTTGATATAGATACACATTCAGTTTTAGAAGCAGCTGGTACCAAATGGAATTTTCTTCCCTTCAAACCGGGTTTGGTAGGTGGTCATTGTATAGGCGTTGACCCTTATTATTTAGCTCAGAAAGCTCAAGAAGCAGGTTACCATCCTGAAATTATTTTGAGTGGACGTCGTCTGAATGATGACATGGGTAAATACGTTGCTGGTGAAGTTGTAAAGCTCATGATGAAGCGTTCTCTTCCTGTCCTAGATTCAAACGTTTTAATGCTTGGTATTACTTTTAAAGAAAATTGTCCGGATATCAGGAATACGCGAGCCATTGATATTTATAAGGAACTCCAATCCTTCAACGTTAATGTTGATGTGTACGACCCTTGGGCGGCTACAAATGAGATAAGAGCGGAGTTCGGTTTTGATCTTATAGAAAATCTGAACAAAAAATATCATGCAGTAATTCTGACAGTTGCTCACAAAGAATTTTTAAATCAGGATTGGAGATCGCAGTTAATAGCTAGAGGAATTCTTTATGACGTAAAAGGAGTGCTAAAAACGAAAGATATAGATGCGAGATTATGATAAAGAGACTTCTAAAATCTAAACAAATACCATTTCGGGTAAAGAAAATTATACTAAGTTTATTTAAAATATACTCAGAGAAAGAACATAAATATCTTTTTAAGCTTTCAAAAAACAATGTTGATCTGTTTATTACAAGGTCTAATCGAATCGTAAAGTATCTTGGAGGGATAGAAGAAAGGATTAAAAATTTGGTTATTTATGAGTATTTAATAGATGACACAGTGGAAATTAATATCGATGAAATTATAATTGATGTAGGAGCAAATATTGGAGAATTCTCAAAATTTTTTAGTTCAAAAGGATACAAGGTATACTCCTTTGAACCAGATGCTATCGAATTCGGGGCATTAGAAAAGAATGTTGATAATGCGTTTAACGTTGGTTTATGGAATGAAAATACTTTTCTAGAATTTTACAGTGACAATGACACCGGGGATTCAGGCTTTATTCGATCAAAATCAAATTATGATCAAAAGTACGTAATGGAAGTAATTCGTCTGTCCGACTTTATTTTGAGTAACCATGAAAATTCCGGTTCTTCAATTGGTCTTATTAAAGTTGAGTCGGAGGGTGCTGAACTCGAAGTACTTGAAGGATGTTTAGAGCTCTTTCCATTTACCAAATATATAACTGTTGATTGTGGTTTTGAGCGTGGATTTAAATCTGAAAGTACACTTCCTCAGGTAGTGAATTTTTTAACACAAAATGGATTTGATATTCTAAATGTTTCAAGAACCCGATTGGTCATCCTTTTGAAAAATAGGAAAGAAGTTGAAAAACTTACTATTTAAATTATTCTCAGGCAACATAGTCGTCGCTGGAAGTAGTTTCGTTTCGTCGATTATATTACTTAGGTCATTAGGGATTGATGGATATGGTCAATACGTAACGCTTTTGGCGTTATTAACCACAGTAAATGCCTTAACAAGGTTTCCTTCATGGCAAGGATTAATTAAGCACTCCAACTTAGACGGGTTAGAGAACGTGTTTGGAATGGCTTTAATTTTAGAGGGATTTTTAGGAATTTTAGGTTCAGTAGTTCTGATTATCTTGACTAAAATTATGACTATCGATGTACCTCTGTATTTTTATTGTATTCCGTTCATCTACTTTAGAAACACAACGCAATTTCCACTAATATATCGAGAGAACTATGGTTTGTATGCAATAATCACATCTTCTGGCGCGATATTTAGACTTTTTTCATTTTTTATATTATCATTTAATTTTGATCAAGTAGGGCAATATATTTTGTTCTACATGTTAAGCATATGTATTGAAGAGTCGTTGTTTTTATATTTATCAATAAAAAATATAAAACCTGCATTTAATAGATATGACTTTAATTTTATTAAGAATAATTCTCGTCTTTTCTACTCATTATATGTTAATGCGAGTATAAAGTCTCTTTATCGCGGTGGTGATTTGTTACTAGTGAATTACTTATTTGGAGATTCAACAACAGGAGCGTTTAAGTTAATAAAAAATTCCGGGATATTGTTTCAAATAATCATAGATCCTTTTTACCAGTACTATTATCGCAAGGATGTCGTGAACTCTTCCAATGGTGAGAACTGGAAGCTACCAATAAGTAATGGATTAACTTTGTTCGGTTACGCGGGCGTGAACTTGATTGGATTGATGATTTTAAAATTCGTTTACAAACAACCCTCAGATCAGATAGTCTATTTTTTAGTTTTTAATGTTGGATTTTTAATACAGTTTTTTACACTAAGACTTCAGGGAATATTGATTGCGAACGGGGAAGATTTCTTCTTTACAAAGGCTCTTTTATGGGCAGTAACAGGATATTTAATAGCTATTATAATTTCGCCGTACACTTCCCTAATAATCCTGTATTTGTCATGGCCTATATTTTATGCGATATGGGCTTTTATAATAATAAAACGAAATGCTAATTATAAAAACATTATGATATGAAAATTGCGTTGGTAGATAGCGATCAGTATTCAGCAGCAAGTCCCTTTCCTCATTGTATAGTTGAAAATTTCTTACCAGAAGAATTAGCTATTGAATTATCAGAAAAATTCCCTGATTTAGAGGAAATAAACTCGAAGAGGTATGCGGATCCTAATCAAAGAAAGTTTAGCTTAGAAACATTCGATTCTTTAGACAAGTCTTATCATTTTTTGGGAGAGATGTTGAGTGATAAGGATTTTTTAAAGTCCCTACAAGACATGATAGGTTCGTCAGAAGAGTTGTTTTATGACGAATCACTCAGGGGCGGCGGCTGTCATCAAAGTAAGGAAGGAGGTTTTCTTGGAATGCATATTGATTTTAATAAGCATACGGAGCATAAGGATTGGGACCGACGTGTGAATCTAATCATATTCCTAAATAAAGAATGGGAGTCTAATTGGGGCGGTGAACTAGTTCTTGCTAATAAAGATGGATCGGAACGAGTGATTGTTAAACCGGAGTTTAACAAAGCGGTCTTTTTTTCTACTACACAAGATAGCTGGCATGGAGTGCCAAACCCAGTTGCTAATCAAGGAAAGGTTGCTCGAAACACTCTCGCGTTCTATTATTATAGTTACGGAAGATCTGATGGCTATGGGGGGATAGATGCACATACGACAAAATTTGATGGGCACGATGCCAATATTTACCGGAAGTTGTATGTTTTACTGCATTATGTGGTCAGGCTTTTGTTTGGTAAAAAATTGATAGCATTGCTTAAATCTATTTTTCGTTGAAACTGGTTGTTATTCCGTCCGGTAAATACCCTTCTAATAGGGCGTCGTCAATAAACAGTACAAATCATGCAAAAGCCTTTGCAAAATTATGTGATGTAACTATTTTTTGTGATAATACTGATTTTGAAATAGTTGCGAGCCCTTCCAATGTTAATCAAGTAGTTCTTCCAAAAGGATATAAAAAATACTTAAGCTTGAGGTCGCGCTATAGAACCTTTAAAATGGTTTACTCAAGACAATTAGTATTTTCTGTTATATTTTCGTTGTTCAATCGTTGCTCGATTATTCATGAATTACACGCGAAGCCTTCAGATTTTGGTTTTATTTCGAACATATTATTCAAAATATTAAAGCTTAGAAGTCATGTTAAATTCGTTTGTATTACGAGGAGTCTTGAATTAGATCTAGGATTAAACAAATTAAAAAATCGATCGATTGTTATAAATGACGTTTCTAATTGGTCAAAAAAGCCTTTTAACTTTTACGCTAGTAAAATTGTATATTTTGGTAGTGTGGATGAAAGTAAAAACTGGCGCAAGATAGTATATCTCGCATGTGCTATGCCAACTTACCGGTTTCAATTGTATGCATTGACGAGGCCTCAGATTGCAGATTTACCTCCTAATCTTGAAGTTATCGTGGCAACGCCGTACGACGAATTAGAAAAGTTGATTTATCAAGAGGCTAGGGTTGTGCTAATTCCAAATATTAATACGCAAAATCTGAGGGGAGTTGATATAGGACGTTATACAAGTCCTTTAAAGCTCTTTGATTCATTGGCACTTTCGAAAATAATCATTTGCAATTCAATAGATGTGCTTTCAGATTATAAGGATTTGCCAAATGTTATTTTTGCTAAATCGGATAATATTGATGATTGGGTATGCGCCATTACTGAGTCCTTTAATAGCCCGGTTATTATGCCGAAAAAACAATTAAATTTCCCATTATCATACACCGAACGCACTAAAATATTATGGTCTTATTTTCATGCGTAACTGAGGTCAATTATCTACAAGAAATTCTATTGAACTATAAGGATTTTCCACAAGAAATTCTTGTTTATACTAATAAAAAAAATCTTGTGGATTTCTCTACTTCTAACATTGAGGTTAAGTATGTGAAATACAGTGGCAACAGTTTAGCGTTCACAAGACACATCAAAATGTTTGGTTTTGAGATTCATTCATCATATCCAAGTATATACTTTGATAGTACAGTTAACTTGACAGATTGGTTGTCATGCAAAAACTTGAACTTACCCGGTAAAGCGATTTTTTTTGCCCATCCAAAACGAAGGTCGGCTTTAAGTGAAGTTCTATACAATTTTATTGTTGGGAAAGAAAGTATTTCTTCGTTGATTAAATTCTGTATTTATGCCCTTAGGAATGGCTTGGGTGGCAGATTGACTCTAGGGGGAATATTTTATCTTTCGTCAAAAGCGGATATCAAATATATGCATGAATGGCATTATCATTACAATACGTTGGGTCTTAAGCGCGATCAGCCATCATTGTGTTATGTTGAGAATAGGTTAATATTTCCTTTACCGCTTAAAGTAATAGTAGGAAGAAATGAATTTATTCAGAACCGGTTAGTGAGATTATATATAGAATTTAAGTCGTGGATAAATTCATAGGGTTTTTGGTTGCATTATTTTCTTTGCAGGTTGTTATACCAATTAGCGGTATGAATATCCAAGTGTCATTGATTTTATTACCACTAATTATTTTTCTTTCTTTAAAATCTAAATTAAATAAAATCATTCTTATATTTCTTGGTTTATTTTTATCATCACTAGTTATTGCTATATCAGTGGTCAACGAAATTTACGATACTGATTTTTATGTGATTTTGTTCTACACTCTTTGCTCCACATTGATCTACTCATTGAATTTGAATAGAAGATTGATAATCATATATTACGCAGAATGGCTTTTTACCATAAATGGTGTAATTATGTTGTATGAAGTACTGACACAGACTAAACTTTTATATGGTGTTGAAACGGATGTTTTTATCGGTTTTTATCGGTCGAGTGGTCTAAGTGTTTTGTCTGGGGCATATCTAAGTGTCTGTTATTCAGTCCTTGCCTTTTATCATCAGGGAAGCATACTAAAGACATTGATTTACCTTTTAATTGGACTTTTAGCGGGTAGAACAGGTATACTTATTTTCTTTCTATTGCTTGTGATTAGGCTTGATATTAAGCGTTTTCTGCAAATATCATTTGTATTGCTTATAGCATTAATAGCAAGTTGGTCTTACCTATCCAGAAAGAATCCTGTAATTTATCGTGCTCTTGAGTTTGCCATTAAATATAAAGAGGCTGGTCGACTTAATACCAGCAGCAGTGATTCTTGGTTGGAATCTTGGGAAAGAATTAACACAGATGTAAACTATTTTTCCGGCATCGGCAATTTTGGGATGAGATCCGCCTCGCGTAATATAGTCCGATTGCCGTTTGATATTGGTTTAATCAGAATTCTATACGGCGGAGGATTATTGTGTCTACTAATTTGGTTGTTTATGATTCGACAAATAGGAAAGAGCTATTTCCGGGTTTTACTTCTTTTTAATCTTAAAGAATTAGCGCTTTGTCTACCAGTTTCAATCTTATTTTTGTTAGATGATTAATATTGTTTTTGTTCAGTTCGGCAATCGGCTAGAAATAGAGAATCTTATACATTTAATTTCTCACCCAAAAGTGAGGTGTTATGTGGTTATTAATGATGGAGAAGATGCACCAATAGGTGTTACAGATAGCCTGTTATTGAATAGAAATATAGGGTACTTGCCTGCGTTTCAGACAATTGTCAAGAGTTTGGAGCTTGATGGTATTACAATATTAGCTAATAGTGATATTAGCATACCTGAGGGTTTTTTTGACCGCCTAATTGGTTTTACTTGGCCCGCTAATGTTAAAATAATCGCTCCATCTATTGTTACGAATGGAGGTCGTTACCAAAACCCAAATTTAACTGAACGTAATCCATATTGGAAGATGCTTTTTTATAAGCTAATTTATTCTTCTGTGTTAGGAAATATTTATCTTTTCTTGTCGGACGTCAGAAACAGTATCCCTAAAGAGAGATTCAGTAATAGCATAGGTCGTCTTATCTACAGTGCTCATGGCTCCTTTGTAATTTTTCTTAGTACAGATAAATTAAGATCATTAGAAATTTATGGAGGATTTCTTCAAAACGAGGAGTACTACATAGCAGAAAATTATCGTAATGAAATCTATTACGATCCGCGCCTAAAAATAATGCACAATGCTCATTCAACTATAGGACATAAAAGTTATTCAGTTAGGAGAAGATTCATGAAATATAGTTTGAGTTATATCGTTGATAAATTTTATGTTTAAAGTGTTAGAGAATATGAGAATACTATTGAGTGCAAATGTATTCTTATGGCATTTTTTTGGAATATTGATAAAAGCTGGATTAATTCCTGAGGATTATTTTAATCTAACGAAAATTTTTAAAGGGGAAGAGTCTGTATTGATATTTTTTGTAATCTCTGGTTTTTTATTTGGTTATATCCACAAAAATATTAATTGGCGTGATTTTGTTAAGAAACGATTCTGGAGGTTGGCACCTATGTATTATGTTGCGGTTTTTACTAGCATTATAGTGACAATGGCCTTTCAGGCGAATATAGATGGATATTTCATATTGACTGATGTTATTTTGTATTATTTGTTTTTTATACCTCAATTCGCTAAGTTTTATCACCCCGAAGTGCTTGGTTATCTGGATGTACTATGGTCGATAGGCGTAGAAATGATGTTTTATGCACTCGTGCCTTTCATAGATCGCTTGAATTTAAAATCAGTGTTAATTGCATCTGTTTTGTTCTGCTTCATTTTGCCTTTCTTAGGATTCCATTCTTGGAAGGGGTATTTAGATTTCATGATGATTGGTTATGCTGTTGGTCGTTACAGGAAGATGTGTCATTATTACGGATTTAGTAAAGTCTCTGTTTTTGTTTTATTCCTATTTTTGTTTTTCTTATCATCCACGTTTGACGTAAAATATTATACATATTGGCTTGTTATTTTATTTAGCTTATTTTTGTTCTTGATGCCCCTAAATACTTCAGAGCACAAAGTAAGGATACTGTCTATAGTAGCAAAAAATAGTTATGCTTTTTATATTTTCCATATGTTTTACATTTATGGTCTGTTGTTTTTTATTCCCTACTTTAAGATTGAAATGGGAGTGTTATCAATATTTGTCTTATTTATATTGGGTTATTTTTTTATTAATCTTGTGGTATATAATATAGAAAAGCTATTAAAGAGTGTATTTAGTTATTAGAAAATTGCGTTTAGATAGTTTTGCTTGGAATACTTCTAAGACTGCAGTTTATTTTTTGAAATTTTTCCTTTCCAAGGAGACTGGTATTAAATTTATACCTAATGGCTCGTGGACTATACTTCCGGGATCTTTTTCTAAATATAAGGAGGGCTATTTACTTCCGAAGTATGGTAGGAATACAAATAGAGGGACGGTTGAAATATTTTATGTAAGTGCGCGGGGTGTTGAGATTTTTAAAACTTTTGACGACATAAGACATATTCATAAAATTTCTGTGACTGAGGAATGTATCATAGTGACGACAGGCGACATAATGGGTGAGTGCAGAATTATTTTTATGAGCTTTGATGGCGTTGTTAATGGGGTCATTAGCAATGGACAGGTGTCTAGAACGACCGATGTTCATTGCACAGAGCATAAATGCTACTGGATAATGGATAGTGAATATGTTGATTCTAAATGTATAGTATATGATCGAGAAAGAAAATCTTTGGAAAGTGTCTATAATGTAAGGCAACCAAGTTGGCATAGCATTAAAATTGATGGAAATATTTATTTCTCCACCACTATAGAAAGCAGGTCTTTTTGGAAGGGCAATTTTGCCGCAGTTTACAAATGGAATTTAGATACACATGATGTTGTTCCGATATATTATGTAAGGGGTAAGGGTATAGTACGAAAGTTCGTTCCACCGATTAGCATATATTTTGAATTTAGAGACTTAGCTCTTTATGCAGTAACCCGCGGTCGATTAATTTCAAAAAAGAGATTGAATATTACAGTTAAAGAGAACGTGGTTAATTTGGATTTATTGTTTTGTGAGACAAATTCGAGGGCTAAAATACTAGCATTTTATTCTATAAGTAATGATGAATTTATACTAAATGTGATTCGGCTGTCGAATAAGGACGATAGATGGTTGAATTACCTTTTAAAGAGGATATTTTGAAAGTAGTTATATTTGCCCCACATCATAGAAGCCGTGTTGCTTTAGATTTGATAACCTTACTGTTAGACCATGGACATGAAGTAAGTCACATATATGTAAAAAAAATTACTCATAATAGAATTTGGCATGAGCTGCGCCGCGATGGCTTTTATGTGTTATATAAGAAAGTGATTTGGAAAGCATTAGTTCCATTTGTTAAGTCTCGAAGAGTTTTCCTCAGAAATTCAAAGGAGGAATTAAGAGTATCTAGTTTGAAAAAGTTTTCTAGTATAGAATACACTGAAGTGGGAGAGTTCAGAAATATCGCTAATCTTGAACTCGCAGATGTCGTATTATTTTGTGGCGGCGGTTATGTTTACAAGAGTGTATTGGATAGAATCCCCGTAATTAATTGTCACATGGGTATATTACCATCGTACAGGGGTATGGATGTTGTTGAATGGCCGATTTGGAAAAATGATTGGGAAAATATAGGGTTAACTATACATTATATGGCTACTGAAATAGATATGGGGAACGTATTATTTAGACATTATATAGAGGCCCGAGATTTTAACACGATTGTAGACATAAGAAATCATATGCTTGAAATCATGCCTAGGTTATTGTTAGAATCTCTTGCTTATTTATATCTTGAAGGAGAAGTTCAATTGAAGACTGACGGTGATTTATATTTTAAAATGTCTGCAGGACTGAGAAAGGAAACTGAAAAAATTTTTAATGCCAATTTAAGATTTGAATAGTACAGTAATCTGCATTGGATTTGTAGGGTTATTTACTGGCTTATATCTTTCGGACTTGTGCATTGAGGTAACCTGTTTGGATATTGATGAGAAGAAGATCGAGGGCATTAAGAACGATATCGTTCCGATCTATGAACCGGGCTTACATGACATCGTTGAGTGCAATTTTACTAAAGGCGGTTTGAATTTATCGACCGATTTGAGCGAAGCCAACCAAGGTTCAGCTGCGGTTTAATGTCTTTGGGCACACCTCCAAGCGAGGACTGTTCTGCGGATTTAAAGTACTTGCTTATCGTTGCTGATCAGATAAATAAGGACCTTGACCGATTCCTGGTGGTGATAGCAGAATCTATCGTGCCGTTTTGTACTGCTGAAAAGGTACGCTGTAACTTAGCAAATGCCTTAGACCGGCGCGATGTACGTTTTTGTTTTGATGTGGCTTCGAACCCTGAGCACTTGAAGGAAGTCGCCGCTATAGACGACTACTTGAAGCTCAAGCGCATAATGTTGGGTATTGATAGCGACGACGCACAAAAAATCATGGACAAGCTCTACCATCCATTCACCTTGAAGGGCCACCCAGTGATTTTTATGGACATGCCTTCTGTCGAGATGACCAAATATTCATCAAACGCCATGTTTGCAACGAAGATTTCCCTCATGAACGACATTGCTAACTTGTGTGAGTTGAAGGGTGCCGATGTGAACTGGGTGCGCAAGGGCATTGGTTTAGGTCCTAGAATAGACGACAAGTTCATCTTTCCAGGTATAGCGTATGGGGGTTCTTGTTTCCTGAAAGATGTAAAAGCATTGGGTCGCGCGGGCCGAGAATACGGACACACCTTGAGCATCCTTGAAGCTGTTGAGGCAGTGAGCGACGACCAAAAGAGTGTGCTGTTCAATAAAATAAATGCCTACTTCGGTGGCGACCGACAGGGCAAGACCATTATTTTTTTGGGACTGTCGTTCAAACCAAATACGGACGACATGCCCGGGGAGCCGTCTATAGTATTGACTAATCTATTGACCCAGGCAGGGGCACACCTTCGTGCCTACGACCCGGTCCCTATGGAAGAAGCCAAGTACGATTTGGGCGATACCATCACCTACTGCGAAAGGGACATGGATGCGGTACAGGGTGAAGATGCCTTCGCACTAATAACCGAATGGACCGAGTTCCGCGTACCCAATTGGGGAACGTAGGCGCTGCCATGAAGACCAAGGTGGTCTTTGGCGGCCGTAACCTCTACCGCAGCACAATTGTAGTGGAAGAAGGTTTTGATTATTACGGAATTGGAATGGGCGTGAACATTGATGAAAAAGGATAATATGAAAAAAATATTAGTCACAGGTACCGCAGGTTTCATTGGATTTCATTTAACAAATAGGTTGGTGAATGAAGGATACGAAGTGGTAGGTCTCGATATTATCAATGATTATTATGACATCAATCTGAAATACGGGAGGTTAAATTTTTTAGGTGTTTCAAAAGATCACATTCAGCTGAATCAGAAAGTTTCTTCGAGCATTCATTCCAACTTGAATTTCGTACAATCCGATTTAGCGGATCACGAATACATTGTCGAAATGATGCGGTCAGAATCTTTTGATTTTGTCGTAAACCTTGCCGCACAGGCTGGCGTGCGATATAGCATTGATAACCCTTTAGCATACACCCATTCCAATGTTGATGGTTTCTTGTCTATTCTAGAGGGAGCGCGCCTGAGCAAGGTCAAGCATTTGGTTTATGCCAGTACAAGTTCAGTTTATGGTTTAAACACAGCGATGCCTCTAAAAGAAACCTCACCTACTGAACATCCTATGGCGCTTTATGCTGCCACCAAGAAGGCGAACGAAATGATGGCACATAGTTATTCTCATTTGTTTGACGTACCTACTTCAGGATTAAGATTCTTTACTGTTTATGGACCTTGGGGCCGTCCAGATATGGCACTATTCCTTTTTGCGGAGGCCATCAGAAAAGGAGAGCCAATTAATGTTTTTAATCACGGTAAGATGATTAGAGATTTCACTTATGTAGATGACATAGTAGAAAGCATTACTAGGCTGGTAGTTAAACCACCGCGAGGAAACACAACGTGGAATGGAGATACCCCAAGAATAGACACCTCTTCGGCTCCTTATCGGATATTCAATATTGGAAATGGTTCGCCTGTGGAGCTTATGCGCTATATAGAAGCTGTTGAGTCTGCATTAGGCATAAAAGGTAAATACAATATGATGGATATTCAGCCTGGGGATGTACCAGCTACACATGCGGATACAACTTCGTTAGAAGACTATATTGGCTTTAAGCCTAAAACTACAGTTGAAGAAGGCGTGAGGAATTTCATTAGTTGGTATAAAGAATTCTATAACATCACTTAACACATAGGATGCAAGGAAAAGCTAATCAGTATGAAGAACATCATCATCACCGGCGGCGGCGGATTTATTGGTGACCTCTTCCCACGAATTAGTACGTTTTTAAACTAGAGTTTTTGGGCCCAAATCCCCGGGCAGAGGGACGTGAAAAAACACGAAATTGGACCCGTCATGAAGAAGTCAAAATTCTCTGAAGCTCAAATCGTTTATGCCATTCGCGAAAATGAATCAGGCACTAAGGTTGCTGAGATTACCCGTCGGCTTGGCATTAGCCAAGCCACCTTTTTTACCTGGAAGGAGAAGTATGGTGAAATGGGCGTTACGGAGTTAAAGCGCTTGCGATTTCTTGAGGATGAAAATGCACAGTTGAAGAAATTGGTCGCCGATTTGAGCCTAGGCAAGCAAATGCTTCAAGACATTTTAAAAAAAAAGTTCTAACGGATGCCATACGAAAGGCCATGGCCCACTACCTGCAGGAGGCTTATGCCGTGTCGCTGCGTCGTAGTCTGCATATCGCCAATGTGGTTCCTTCAATCTGGTACTACAAGAAAAGAGATCGAGGCGATCAATTATTGCGAATGCGCATGAAGGAGATAGCAGCAGTACGGGTGCGCTATGGTTTTGAGCGAATCTTAATCATGCTGCGGCGAGAAGGCTTCAAGGATAATCACAAGCGCGTTTACCGCGTGTACCGTGAAGAAGGGCTAAATCTAAGAAGCAAGCGACCGCGACGCTCCCGTAGTGGAGCACACCGCTTAGAGCGGGTTGATGCTCCAGCAATCAATCGGGTGTGGAGCATGGACTTTCTTCAAGATGCGCTGTTCAATGGACA
>JACCDS010545166.1_pt1 | contig 17669 bp, 15 predicted proteins | sample 7446441 | NCBI WGS metagenome assembly JACCDS01 (sample SAMN15323445, study PRJNA562643) | freshwater metagenome | isolation source: river surface water | place: USA:Blue River Watershed | collected 2017-08-17
CGGGCCGCGCGGCGGGGGCGGAGCGGCGCAGGCCGAGGTCGAGGGCGGCGACGGTCTGGAAGTGGCGTTGGCAGGCGGGGCAGCCGGCGACGTGGGCGGAGGCGGCGGTACCGGCGCCGAGGGCGCAGCGGAAACGGGCGACGCGGCAGGCGAAACGGACGGCGGTCGAAGGGGCGGAGTTCATGCGGGCGTTTCGGTTTTCAGCAGTTTCTGGCGGGCGCGGTGGACGAGGACCTTCACGTGGATCCGCGTGAGACCCATGAGGCGGGCGGTTTCGTCGAGCGGAAGTTCTTCGGCGCAGCGCAGCCAGAGGGCCTCGAATTCACGGGCGGACAGCGTACGGCGGGCGCGGGCCCAGAGGGCGTCGGCTTGGTCCTGCAATTCGGTTTCTCCCGCGGGGGACATTTCGCCGCCGGCCAGATCGAAGGGCAGTTCGTCCCAGCGCGGGCCGTCGCGGAAATGGTTCAGCGCGGTGCGGCGGGCGATGGTGAGCAGCCAGGGAATCAGGGGCCGCGCGGGGTCGACGCGGTCGAGGCCGCGGATCGCTTTGATGAACGTCTGTTGGGTGAGGTCCTCGGCGTCGGCGCGGTGGCGCGTCATTTGGCAAAGGTAGCCGTAGACGCGGCGGTGGTGGAGGCGGACGAGATCGTCGAGGGCGCGGGCATCGCCGGCGAGGGCGGCGCGGAGCAGTGCGCTTTCCTCGGGCGCAGCGACCGCCGGCTCCGGGAGGGAGGCGGCGGGGGCCGAGGACAAAGTGGCGACGTCCTCCATGGGGGCGGATCAGCGGGCGGGAGCGGCGGGGGCGGGCGGCTGCTTGCTGACGCTGACGGCGTACTGCGTTTTGCGGTCGGGGTCGTCGGCGTAGGCGACCTTGAGGGTGTAGGTGCCGTCGACGCCGGGGAATTGGACCTGCGACATCGTGTTGCGCACGGTGCGCAGGGCGGTCTGGCGGAAGACAAGGGGTGAGCCCTGGCCGGGGGCGGGCACGACCTCGAGGCGGTCGAAGCGGGCGTTGCGGTTGCCGACGGCGCTGCGGCCGAGGGTGATGGTGGCGCCGTTGTAGAGGGCGACGTTTTCGATCGTGCGCCAGTGCAGGCCGTCGACGGCGGCCTCGGCGGGGACATCGGCGGAGTTCCACTCGGCGAGGCTGCGGCCGGCGACAATCGGGGCGGCGTTCGCGGCGCGGGATCCGGCGGGCTTGGCCGCGGCGACGGTCTGCAGATTCTTGATCATGCCGGCGAGGCGGGCGCTCGAGTAGGCGAGGTCGAGGACGACGGTGTCGCCGCTGCGGGTGACGGCGGTGGAATTCAGGAATTCGGCGAGCTGTTTGTCCGTGGTTTCGGCGAGCGAGAGCATGGCGGTCATGCCCTGGAGAATCTTCATGAGTTTCTCGGCGTTGCCGGCGGAGGAGGCGACGAGTTCGGCGCGGGCGAAGGTGTCGGCGCCGCGTTCGCCGAGGGCGAGGGAGCCGGAGCCGGCGAGCTGGAGCATGCGGGTCTGCGGGGCGTTGGGGCCGAAGAACGCATCGGTGGGCACGACGGTGGCGGCGAAGACGTAGGCGTCGCCGGCCTTGGCGGCGAGGCGGCCGAGGGCGGAGTCGGCGTTCTTGGCGAGCGAGGGGGCGGAGCCGCGGATCACGGCGTGGGCCTGGAGGACGCGTTCCTTCGATTTGCTGACGAGCACGACGGGCTCGGGCGGGAAGGCGACGAGCACGTGGGGCTGGGCGCCGGGGGCGGCCTTGGCGTCGGAGATGGAGTATACAGGAAACGGATACCCCGCGGCTTCGGCGAAGACCTTGGGTTCCGCGAGCGTGCCCTGGAGCAGGACGCTTTCGGCGATTTTGCGGAGTTCGGCGGTGCCCTGGGCGACGAGGACGCCGTCGATGGCGGCGGGATCCTTCTCGAGGTTGGTGCCGTAGGCGGTGAGGGCGCCGACGGTTTTGAGGACGCGGGGGATATCGAGGCCGATGGCGCCGCCGGTGGCTTCGCCCTGGGCTTTTTCGAGGGCGGCGATGAGTTCCTTGCCGAGTTCGCTGGCGCGGAGGCGGTCGAAATCGGCGTGGGCGACCCAGCGGGCGTCGGCGGCGACGACGGCGGGATTGTAGGCGGCGACCGCGTCGGCGGCGGCGAGGACGAGGAGCGGGAGCGCGAGGATGGCGCGGCGGAGGGTGCGGAGATGCATGCGGGAGGAGGTTGCCGGGATTACCCGGAGCCGGGGCCGGCGGTTACAGAAACTTCAGGCCTCGCGCGCGGCGCTGCCGGCGAATTCGCGGCGCGAGAACAGCGCGGCGGCGACCGCGAGCAAAGCGGCCGCGGCGGCGAGCAGCAGCGCGATCGTGGCGGCGGCGCCGAGGTGGCCCGGGGCGTTTTCACCGGCGCGGAGCAGCAGCGGATCGAGCAGGCCGCGCAGGTGGCGCACGAGCGAAAGCCAGCCGAGCTGCGTGGGGACGCTGCCGAGGCCGACCTCGATGGCGGCGCCGTAGATCAGGCCGACGATGACGAAGCGCGACGTGAGGAGGCCGCAGAGCAGGCCGAAGGCGCCGTAGACGACGATCGCGAGGAACTGGGCGAGCAGCAGGAGCGGCAGGGCGGCGGCGAAGCCGGCATCGCCGCGCCAGGCGGCCACGCCGGCGAGCACACCGAGGGCGGGCAAAAACTCGAGCTGCGCGCAGGCGGTGTGCGCGAGGTAACGGAAAAGCAGATACACGGGCCGGCGCACGGGGCGGGTGAAGACGTAGTCGACGGCATCGGCCCGCAGATCGTCGCGCATCGCGCCGCCGGCGGAGACGAAGGCGAGCACGGGCACGAGGAAGCAGGCATGGAAGCCGGCGGCCCAGGCGGCGAGGCGGTCGGCGTCGCCGCTGCGGGTGGTGGCGGCGAAGGCGAGGACGGCGAGGAGGGCGAGCAGCCCGGCGACGTTGAGCAAGTGGCGCGGGGAGAGCAGGCGGCGCGCGGTGAGGCGCCAGATGCCGCCGAAGACGGCGCCGGCGGCGGGGGCGGCGCGGGGGGCGGACCGGGAAAAAGCGGCGGGCGGGTTCATGGGCCGGCGGGAGTGTCGATCGCTTTTTCGAGCCGCGAGTCGGTGGCCTGCACTTCGTAGAGGCGCACGCCGCTGGCGAGGAGCAGTTCGTGGAAATGGCCGCTGCCGTAGAATTGGGCGGCATCGCGCCAGCGCACGTGGAGCAGGCCGGCTTCCGGGGCGATGTCGCAGCCGCGGAGCAGACCGCGGTCGAAGAGGAAACGCGCGAGGCGGGCGGGATCGTCGCAGCGGAACGTGGTGGCCTCGGGCCAGCGGGCGCGGGCGTCGGCGGAGGCGGATTCGTTGAGCGAGCGCGGGATGCGGCCCCAGCGGAGGAGCAGGAATTCCGCGCAGAGCGCCTCGAGATCGTGGAGAATGTGGCTGGAGATGAGGACGCTGCAGCCGGCCTGGGCGAGCTCGCGGAGGACGTTGCCGATGTCTTCGCGGCCCATGGGGTCGAGGCCGTTCATCGGTTCGTCGAGGATGACGAGGGCCGGATCGTGGAGCAGGCATTGCGCGAGCTTGGCGCGCTGGCGCATGCCCTTGGAGAGGGCGGTGAGCGGTTTGCGGCGGTGGGCGGCGGCGAGTTTCACGCGGTCGAGGCATTCGCCGGCGCGGACCTTGGCGGCGGCGGCGGAGAGGCCGGAGATCATGCCGAGGGCGACGAGCCAATCGGTCGAGCCGAGGCCGGCGGGGACGGTTTCCGCCTCGGGGCAGTAGGCGAGGCGGGCTTGGACGGAGGGATTGGTCCAGGGGTCTTCGCCGAAGACGCGGATGGAGCCGGAGCTCGGGCGGATTTGGCCGAGGAGGAGGCGGAAGAGCGTGGTTTTGCCGGCGCCGTTGGGGCCGACGATGCCGGTGATGCCGGGGCGGATGGCGAAGGAGACGTTGTTGAGGCCGAGCACCAGTCCGTAGAAGCGGCTGAGGGAACGGCCTTCGGCGACGGGCGCCGGGGCAACGGGAGGCGGGACCGGCGGGTTCATTCGGGGCGGAGACGGCGGAGGAAGACGAGACAGGCGGCGGCGACGAAGGCGGCGAGGCTGGCGAGGGCGCCGGGGAAATCGGCGGCTTCGACGCGGCGGCCGGCGCCGGTGAGATTCTGTTTCGTGCGTTGGTCGAAGAGGGGCAGCGTGTCGGCGGCGAGCGTGAGCGCGCGGTCGAGTTTGAAAATGCCTTGGCGGACTTCGGAGAGGTTTTGCGTGAAACTGGCGCGCTTGATCCAGACGGGGGCTTTCGGGGGCTGGGCCATGGCGCCGAAGACGAGCCAGAGGCCGATCCAGGCCATGGTGGCGGTGCGGCTGGTGCGGCTGAGGGCGGAGACGCCGAGGGCGAGGGCGGAGAGCACGACGAGGGCGACGGCGTGGAACGCGAGGGCGCGCAGGAGAGGGCCGAAGGAATAGACGATGAAGTCGGTGCCCGGCGCGAAGGCCACGCTGAGTAGCCAGCCGAAGAGCAAGGGGCCGGTCCAGAGCAGCGCGAGCACGCCGGCGATGAGCCCGAGTTTGCCGAGCAGGTAGTCGCCGGAGGTGAGCGGCCGCGAGAGGTAGACGGTGAGCGCGTGGGTGGAGCGGTCGAGGGCGATGAGGCGGGGCACCATCGTCGTGAGCGCGATGAGGCTGAGCATGAGGCCCAAGTACGAGTGGCCCCAGAACACGGCGGTGAACCAGCCGTCGATGCAGATATCCGGGTAGAGGAGCACGAGGCCGGAGAGCACGGCGGCGAAGGCTTGGCCGCGGGGACCGAAATAGACGGCGAGGGATTCGACCCAGCCGCCGCTGGCCACGGATTGGCTGAAGACGAAACCGAGGACGGCGACGGCGAGGCCGCCGGACCAGGCGACCGAGATGAGCACCTTGAACAGGCGCAATTGCAGGAGTTGGCGGATCCCGGTGACGATCATCACGCCGCGGCGGTAGCCGACGCCGCGGGGCGATTCGCGCCAGCGGCTCAGGTCAAGGCTGGCGTCCATGGTCGGGAAGCAAGGGTGGCGCGGCGGGATCGTCGGCGCCGGGTTGACCGGCGGCGACGGCCTTGATGAAGAGTTCGTGGAGGGCGTCGGGGTTGGCGACGATCTCGGCCGGGGGCAGCCGGTGTTCGCGCATGAGTTCGAGGATCCACCCGGCGGAGCCGTCGGCGGATTCGACCCGGAGGCGGCCATTGGAGAGGGCGACGGCGGGGGTGCCGCGGGCGGCGAAGGCGGCGAGGAAGCGCTCGCGTTCGCCGGCGGGGGCGATTTCGACGATGCGGCGGTGGCGCTCCTTCAAGGCGTCGATGCGGTCGTGTTCGAGCAGTCGGCCGTGACCGATGATGAGGACGCGGTCGCAGACCCGCTCGATGTCGCGGAGCAAGTGCGAGGAGATGACGACGCTAGTGCCGAGATCGCGGTGCAGGGAACCGATGAGTTTGAGGATGTGTTCGCGGCCGGAGGGATCGAGGCCGTTGGTGGGTTCGTCGAGGAAGACGACCTCCGGATCGTGCACGAGGGCCTGGGCGAGTTTCACGCGCTGGCGCATGCCGGTGGAGTAGGTGTCGATCGGGCGGTAGCGTTCCTGGCCCATGCCGACGAGGTCGAGGATCTCGTGGGTGCGTTGGCGGGCGATCCGCAAGGACATGCCGGAAAGCTGGCCGCAGTAGGTGACGTATTCGCAACCGACCATGCCGGCGATGTGGCAATCCTGCTCGGGGCTGTAGCCGACGCGTTCGCGGGAGCTGCGGTTGGCGGCGCGGATATCGCGGCCGAGCACGCGGGCGAGGCCGGCGGTGGGCGTCTCGAGATTGAGCAGGCACTTGATGAACGTGCTCTTGCCGGCGCCGTTGGGGCCGAGCAGGCCGATGGTGCCGGGGGGGACGCGGACGGTGACATCGCGCAACGCCTGGTGCGTGCCGTAGGTCTTGCCGAGGCCTTCGGCCTCGATGATCCAGGCGCGGTCGTCCCCTGGGCCGGAGGCAGACGGCGACGGGTCGGCGACGGAGGAGGTGTTCAAGGCGAGGGACCGCAGGTGGGCAGGCGGATTACACCGGGGCTGAGGTTTGGGTTACAGAAATCATTTGCGGGGGCGACGGCACAATTTCCGTGCCTCTGTCTCCGCGGCCGGGCAGCCTCCGCGGCGAGTGACTCCCGCCGACTTCATCGACCGCCATCCCGCCGAACTGCTCGGACGCCTGCAGCAGCTGGTCGGAGTTTCCACGGTCAATCCCCCGGGCGAAAACTACGACCAGATCACCCGTTGGCTGGTCACCGAGCTGGAGGCGCTGGGGTTGGCGACGAAGCGTTACCCGATTCCGGCCACCTTGATGAAACGGGAATTGCCGCCGGAGCAGCAGGGGTACCCGCGCTTCAACGTGCTCGGCAAATGGCCGGTGCGCGGCGCGAAGAAAACGGTCCATTTCAACGCCCACTACGACGTCGTGCCCGTTTCCGGCCGTTGGAAGCACGGTTCGCCGTTCAGCGGGCAGGTCGACGGCGGATGGATTTACGGCCGCGGCACGGCGGACATGAAGGGCTCGATCGCGAGCTTGCTCCTGGCGTTGCGGGCGCTGCGCTCGGCGGGGGTGATGCCGAAAATGAACCTCGAGGTCTCTTTCACGGCGGACGAGGAAACGGATTCCGCGCTCGGCACCGGCTGGCTGGTGGCCCACGCCCCGATCAAGCCCGACTATGCGATCGTGATGGAAGGCGGCGAAGGTCCGGCGGTCTGCTGCGGCCACAACGGCACGTTGTGGTACGAAGTGATCGTGCACGGCCGCGCGGCGCACGGCTCGCTGCCGGAAAAAGGTATTAACGCCCTGGAGAAAATGTCCGCGTTGGTCGGCGAGCTGCAGGAATATCGGGAGGTATTGTCGCGGCGCACCTGGCGCACGCCGGAGGGCCGGCTGATGCGGCCGACGATCAATCTCGGCGGCGTGTTCCACTGCGGCGAGGGCGCCAAGATCAACACCGTGCCGGCGCATGCGAGTTTCACGATCGACCGGCGCGTGCTGGCCTCGGAAACGCATCCCGCGGCGGAGCGCGAACTCCGCGCGCAGGTCAATGCGGCGGCGCGCCGGGTGCCGCAGTGCCGGATCACGCTGCGGAAGATCTCGGAAAACTATTCCTGTTTTTCGGAGCCGACGCATCCGTTCTTCGCGAAGATGGCGGAGTGCGTCGCGGGCGTGCGGAAGCGGCCGGCGGTGTTCAACGTGTCGACCGGGTTCAACGACATGCATTTCTTTTCCCATCACTTGAAGATCCCGACCTTGGGCTACGGGCCGGGCGGCGTGGATTACCACGGCGTCGACGAGCGCGCGCAGGTGAAGGAATTGCTCGCCAGCGCGAAGATCTACGCGCGGTTGCTGGCGGAGTTTGCGGGTTGAAGGGAAAAATCCGCTTTCGCCCGGGCCCGACGCCGGGTTTGCGTTTTGCCGGGGCCGGGTAACGTGGTCCTTCCGATGTTCGCCAACCTGCACCAGTTGATCCACGGCCGGCCGCCGCCGCCCGAGGTCGAGCGTTCGGCTTTCATCGAGGAGGTGCGGGTGTCGGGCGGCGGGCCCGAGCGGCGCAGCCGGCGGGTCGAGCGCACGATTCTCATTTGCTGGATTCTGATCGCGGTGAAGCACGCGCTGATCATTTGGGTCTGCCACCGTTACCCGGTGCCGTACCACCAACTTTGGATCAATTTCCCGACCTGGCTGCTCGGGGCCTTGGCGACGGCGGTTTATTTTCTCGGGGCCCGGCGGGTCGAGGTCCGGGCGACCGGGAAAGGCTGACGGATTTTGGGCTTTGGCGCCCGCCAGCCGACCCCCACGCTGGCCGAATGCCCAACGTTCCCGGACTCCGCAGTCCCTACGCCGTCGTCGGCCGGCTCGTCTATTTCGGCCGCATGCTCGACAAGATCCGCCTGCACGCCGTCGGCGCGCTGCCCGCCGACTACGTGGCGAATCTCGGCAAAGGTTTCGACGGCCGTTGCGGGAGTTTCCTCCGCGTCAATTACGACGAACTCAAGGCGCGCACCTTGGCCGGCGATCTCGGGGACGAGGCCCTGCTCCAGTGGTGCGAGGAACGCGGCGGGCGGCGCAGCGACGAGGAATGCGAGGTCTGGAGCGGTTTCATGATGAAGCGCGGCTTCCGCGATGCGGGCGCCGAGATCCTGGCGAAACGGCTGCGCGAGAGCGGCCTCGAGGGGAAGCCGGCGGCGACGATGTTCGACTACCTTGATTTCGACGAAGGCCGCGATCCGGTGGCGGCGCGCGCGTGGGAGCTGCGGCCGGCGACCGTGGTGCTGATCATGGGTGTTTCCGGTTCCGGCAAGACCACGGTCGGGCTCGCGCTGGCCGGGGCGCTCGGCTGGACGTTCCGCGATGCCGACGATTTCCATCCCGCGGCCAACGTCGCGAAAATGAGCGCGGGCCAGCCGCTCACCGATGCCGACCGCGCGCCGTGGCTCGCGGCGATCCGCGCGTTCATCGCGGCGGCGTTGGCGCGGGGGGAAAGCGCGGTCGTGACGTGCTCGGCGTTGAAGGAAACCTACCGTCAGGCCGCGATTCCCGATCCGGCCCGCGTAAAACTGGTCCATCTCAGCGGCGATTACGGGCTGATCCTCGAACGCATGCAGCAGCGGCAGGGACATTTCATGAAGGCCGAGATGTTGCAGTCGCAGTTTGCCGCGCTCGAGGCGCCGCGCGGCGCGCTCGCCGTCGACGTGGCGCGGACGCCCGCGGAGATCGTGGCCGAGATCCGGCGGTTGGCCGGTCTGTGAACCCCGCGGCGGCTGCAAGTCGCGACTCGCGCCGGGCGGGCCGTTTCGGCTAAGGAGCAGGCGTGTCCCCTGCCGCCGCCCAACGTTTCCGTCTCCTCGCCAGCGCCGTCAGCGTGCTCGTGCTCGTCGCCGTTCTGGCGGCCGGTTGGTTCTATTGGCGCTTCCGCGCCAGCCTGCCGCAGCTCGACGGCACCGCGGCGGTCGCGGGCCTTGGCGCCGGCGTGACCGTGACGCGCGATGCGCTCGGCGTGCCGACGGTGCGCGGCGCGGACCGCAAGGATGTCACGCGCGCCCTCGGCTGGCTGCACGCGCAGGACCGCTTTTTCCAGATGGATTTGCTGCGGCGGTCCGCCGCGGGCGAATTGTCCGCGCTGTTCGGCGAACGCGCGCTGGCCCGCGACCGTGCGGTGCGGCGCCACGGCTTCCGCGCCGTCGCGCGCGAGGCCCTCGCCCGGTCCACGGCCGAGGAACGCGGCCTGCTCGAGGCGTTCACCGCGGGCGTGAACGCCGGCCTCGCGGCCCTCGGCGCCAAGCCGTTCGAGTACTACGTCCTGCGGACCGAGCCCCAGCCATGGCGGCCCGAAGATACGCTGCTGATCGTCCACGCGATGACCCTCGACCTGCAGGACGATTCCGGCGGCTACGAGCAGACGCTCATGACGCTGCGCGATGTGCTCGGGCGCGACATGTACGCGTTCCTCGCGCCGCTGTTGACGCCGGGCGACGCCGCCCTCGACGGCACGAAGGGCGAAGTCGGCCCGATCCCCGGGCCCAAGGTCTTCAATTTGCGCAACCGCAAGGTCGGCGCGGTCGCGACGCCGCCCGCGGATACCCGCTTGGCCGGCACGGATTTCTTTGCGCGGCCCGACGGCGAATTCCGCGTCGGCTCCAACGCCTTCGCCGTTTCCGGCGCGCACACGGCCGACGGTACCGGCCTGCTCGCGGACGACATGCACCTCGGCCACAGCGCGCCGAACATCTGGTACCGCGCCGTCATCGAGTACGGCGGCCGCCGCATCGTCGGCGTGATGGCGCCCGGGGCGCCGGCGATCATCGCCGGCAGCAACGGCCAGGTCGCGTGGGGCGTGACCCATTCCGCCATCGACGTCGCCGACCTGGTCGAAGTCGACGTCAACAGCATCGCCAAGTCCCTGTACCGGGCGCCCGGATACGAGAGTCTGATCGAGATCGGCACGCGCACCGAGACCATCGAGGTGAAGGGCGGCGACCCGGTGAAACTGGAGGTGCGGTTCACCGTCTGGGGTCCGATCGTCGGCCAGACCGAGAGCGAGCGCCCGCTGGCGCTGCGCTGGACGGCGCACGATCCGGAGGCGGCCAACATCAAGCTGGTCGAGCTCGAGGGCGCGCGCACGGTCGCGGACGCCGTGCGCATCGCGCACCGCGCGGGCGTGCCGTCGCTTAACTTTCTCGCCGCCGACCGCGCCGGCGACGTGGCGTGGACGATCGCGGGGAAGATCCCGAAGCGCGTGGGCTACGACGGCCGGCTGCCGGTGTCGTGGACTTTCGGCGACCGCCGGTGGGACGGTTACCTGAGTTCCGAGGAGACGCCCGTCGTGACGACGGCGGCGAAGGATTTTCCCGGCGCCCTCCCCGCCCCCGCCGGCCGCGTCTGGTCCGGCAACCAGCGCCAGATCGGCGGCGCGGCGCTGGCGCTGCTCGGCGACGGCGCCTATGCGCGCGGGGCGCGGGCGGCGCAGATCCGCGACGCCCTCGAGGCAGTGCCGAAGGCGACGCCGGCGGATTTGTTCGCCGTGCAACTCGACCACCGGGCGCTCTTCCTCGCGCGGTGGCACGCCCTGATGCTCGAGGCCCTTTCCCCGGCGGCGACGTCGGCCAAGCCGGAGCGCGCGGCGTTGCGGACGGCGGTGGAAAAATGGGACGGCGCCGCGACGACGGAAAGTGCGAGCTACCGGCTCGTGCGCGAGTTCCGGCTGGCGCTGCTGCGCAAGGTGTTCACGCCGGTGTTCGCCGGCTGCCGCGAGATTTATCCCAACTTCACGCTGGAGCGGCTGCCGCTCGAGGCCGTGTTCTGGAAGCTGTGGGCGGAGAAACCGCTGCATTGGCTCAATCCCGAGTTCGGCACCTGGGAGGAATTGGCCGCGGCGGCGGGCGACGATGTGCTCCGGAGCCTGGAGAAACAGAAACTCGCGCCCGCGGCCGCGACGTGGGGCAAGCTCAACACCGCGCTCATCGGCCATCCGTTTGCCCGCAGCATGCCGTGGCTCGCGGGTTGGTTGCAGTTGCCGGAAGATCCGTTGCCCGGCGGCGACGACATGCCCCGAGCGCAGCGCCAAGGCCACGGCGTCAGCCAGCGGCTCGTCGTCGCGCCCGGCCGCGAGGAGGCGGGCATTTTCCATATGCCGGCGGGGCAGAGCGGGCATCCGTTGTCGCCGTTTTTCCGAGCGGGGCACGCCGCGTGGGTGAAGGCGGAGGCGACGCCGCTGCTGGCCGGGCCCGTCGCGCACACGCTGACGTTACAGCCGTAGCCGATCCCGCGCTGAGAGCTGAACGCTGAGAGCTGAAGGCTGACCGCTGTAGGCTGCCGCCGCGGCCGGCGGGTTTTGCGTTGAGCCGAAGGCGGCGGCGGCGCTTGTTGGCGGCGCGCGGGATGAAGAAAAAGCAACGCACCTACACGGTTTACCTCGGCGGCGAACTCTTCGCGCTGAAGCACCTCATCGGCAACGCGTGGCTCGCGGAAGCGATCTACGAGAAATCGCACGGCCGTTTCCGTTGCGTCCTGCCGCAGGATATTGCGGAGACCGGCGGTCGCAGCGCCCGCGCGACGCGCGACCGCAACTTCCGCGCGCTCGTCGCCTGCGACCTGGCGTTGCTGAAATTCGACGGCGCCGAATTGGACAGCGGGACGGTGATCGAATTCCTCTACGCCAAGATGGCCGACCTGCCGGCCGTGCTGCTGCGGACCGATGTGCGCAACGGCGGCGACTACCGCGACGAGCCGTGGAACCTGATGGCGAGTTACTTTCCGCGGACGCTGTCGGTTTTCGTGCCGAGCCTCGACGATTACCGTGCGCGCCTGCGCAAGCGCCGGGGCGGCGACCATGCCTTGCACCTGGCCGGGCAGCACAGCTCGGCCGCCGCCCAACTCGCCTGCGACCACACGGCGGCGTATTGCGTGCGCGCGCTCGAGCGGGTGCTCGCGCTCGAGCCCGTGATGCCGAAACACCTGCGCGAGGAAGTTTACCAATGGCTCGCCCTCATGCCCGGTCTCCGCGGCAAGGAAAAGGCCCTGCGCCGCGAATTCGAAGGCCACCTCGAACGCAAAGTGGAGCGGGACCTGCTATAATTGCGGAATTCGGATTGGGGATTGCGGAATGAGAAACTGACCCGCTTTCCGCCGACCGAATCCATTTTGCTTTCTTCAATCCGAAATTCGCACTCCGCGATCCCCAATTATCCGCCATGCCCGTCCACGTCCTCGATCATCCGCTTGCGTCGCATATTCTCACGCACTTGCGCGACCGCACCACGAAGCCGGCGACTTTCCGCACCCTCGCCTACCAGCTGAGCCTGCTGCTCGCGATCGAGTCGACCGGCGACATCGAGACCGAGCTCAAGGCGATCGAGACGCCGCTTGAATCCGTGCAGAGCCGCGTGCTGGCCCACCAGCCGCTCGTCGTCGTGCCGATTTTGCGCGCCGGCCTCGGCATGGTGCAGCCGTTTACCGACATTTTCCCCGACGTCAGCGTCGGCTACATCGGCCTCGAGCGCGACCACGAGACGGCGCAGGCGCGCAGCTACTATTGCAAGCTGCCGCCGTTGCGCGGCCGCCATGTTTTTGTCGTCGACCCGATGCTGGCGACGGGCGGTTCCGCCGTGAAGGCGCTGACCGTGGTGAAACAGCAGGCGCCGGCCGACGTGCGGCTCGTCTGCATCGTGAGCGCGCCCGAGGGCGTGGCCGAAGTGGAGCAACACCATCCCGGCACCGTGATCCACACCGCCGCCCTCGACCGGCAGCTCAACGACCGGAAATACATTCTGCCCGGTCTCGGCGATTTCGGCGACCGGCTCTACGGCACTTGAGCGCCGCGCGGGCGGCGCCGACCCGGGCTGAAGCTCCGGGCTACGGCGGGGCGGCGGCGGCCAGCTTGGCGGCGAGGGCGGCGAATTGCTCGCGCCAGGTGTCGTCGGTGCCGGTCTGGCGTCGGCCGATGGCGATCAGCGCGGCGGCGTGGTCGTGGAAGCCGTAGAGCAAATTGAGTTCCGCGGCGCGGTAGATGAGCGGCAGGCGGCGCGGGAACAGGCGCACGCCTTCGTCGAGCACGGCAAGGTGGCCGCGGTTGGGCCGCGCGGCGCCGGTGGCCCAGACTTCGGCGACAAGGTCGTAGACTTCGGGCAACGGCGGCGTGTGGCGGCGCGCGTTGAAGAGGGGGCGGAGCACGTCGGCGGCTTGGTTGACGCTGAGGCGGCTTTCGGTGCCTTCCGGCGCGGTCTTGGCGGCGGCGAAACGCAGGCGCGCGAGTTCGTACCAGGCGCGGGGCCGGAGTTCGCCGAGGTTGGCGGCGGATTCGAGCCACTCGCGGGCGCCGGTGTCGTTGCCCGCATCGACTTCGGTCAGCCCGAGCACGGCGAGCAGACCGGGTTCGCGCGCGCCGCGGTCGTAGGCGCGGCGCAAAGTGCGGCGCGCTTGTTCGAGGTACTTTTCCGCGAGGTCGGGCGAGATCTGGCGCACATACGGGACTTCGAGACGCTCCCAATCGCCCTTGATCCGGCCGAGTTGGCCGTCGGTGGCGTTGCTGAAAACCAAGGGCGGCAGCTTGGCGAACTTCGCCGGTTTGTAGCGCGCGGTCTTGCGGGTCGCGACGGGGAGGAAGGCGCGCAGCTCCGTTTGCACGGAGGCGAAATCGCGGCCGAAGCAGGCGCGGAAAACGGTTTCGTCGCCGCCGTCCACCGCGGCGCGTTCCGTGAATTTCCAGAACGCCTGCTTGCGCGCCGCGCCGCCGGCGGGATCGAGGCCCCAGCGCACGAAGAGCGCGGCCTGGGCCTGCCACCAGGCGACGGGATCGAAGGGCGCCTTTTCCCGCGGGGGCAATTGCGCGCCGAACAAGTCCGCGAGCGGAAACAGCACGCGCGGGGCCGCCGGGTCGACGGGGGCGTCCGCGGCCGGCAGCGGCGGCACGGCACCCGGCCACTCCAGCGGCGCGGCCTCGAGCGCGGAGCCGGTGTACGTGATTTGCCGATACAGCGACATGAAGCCGGCGACGAACCAGGGCGGCAGCGTGGGCAGACGGTGTTTCACCAGCGTCGAGACGTAGTCCGGCGTGAGGGCGAGGCGGTCGGCGTCGAAGCGGTCGCGCCGCACGATCATGAAGACGGCCATGACGTCGCGGTCCTGCAGCCGGAGATTCGGCAGAAAACTCACGGGGCGCGGCGGCACGACGGTGCGGAGCGAGCGGCCGGGGCCGGGCAGGTCGATTTCGACGGGCGGGATTTCGGGTGTCGGGCGCAGCAGGCGCGCGATGACCTCGCGCGAGGCCGCGGGCTGCAGTTCTTCGTCGTAGAGAATCAGCGTGCGCGGGACGCTGAGCTCGAGCTGCAGGGACGGCGGGAGGATCTCGGCGAGCAGCTGGTGGAGGCGGTCGTGGGCCTCGACGACGTTGCGGGTGATGCCGTCGTTGCACCGCGAGAGGACTTCGTAGGGCGGGGCGACCGTGTAGCGCCAAGGCGGGCCCTTGCTGGCTTCCTCGACGATGAACGGCGGGAGCGGGACGGCGCTGTCTGGCGCTTCCGCCGCCCGGCCGCAGGCGACGAAGAGCAGAATCAGGCCGAGGCGGAACATGGCGCGGACGGGGATGGAAAACCGGAGCTTCAAAACCGGAATGCGGAGACCGGAAACCGGAGACGGCGGAAAAGAAGAAACGCTCGGAAAGAAGAAAGAAGAAACGGGAGCCTTGAATACCGGAATTGGGAGACCGGAAACCGGAATGGCGGAGTTCGGAGTTCGGAGTTCGGAGTTCGGAGTTCGGCCGCGCGCGCCTATAACCCAAAGCCCAAAACTCAAAACCCAGAACTTGAGCCGCGTAGGCGCGGCGATTTCCCAACTCCGAACTCCAAACCCCGAACTCCAAACTTGAAAGCGCCGAGGTTTGAAGCGCCGCGCTTCAAACCTTGGCGATTTTGGCTTCGAGCGACGGCACGACGAACGGAGCGCGGTAGTTGCGGGTGAGCAGCGGATTCGCGACGGCGGCGAATTCGCCGGCGAAACGTTCGCGTTGTTTCGGGTCGAGCGTCAGCGGCACGCCGTAGGTCAGCGGGGTGCGCGCGAGGTCGACGTCGTTGGCGGCGAGGTGCTCCGTCATGCGGCCGACGGATTCGGCGAGACCGGCGTTGCCCTTGATCCGGGCCTTGAGATCCGCGGGAGCGGCGGCCTTGCCGAGCACGTGCGAGATGTTGCCGAGGTGGCAGAGCGCGCTCGAGACATGGCCTTCCTCGATCGGGCCGTAGAGGTCGGCTTGTTTACGGCTGCGGACGGCGTCGACGAAGTTCTGCATGTGGCGGTCGGAGCCTTTGAACTCCTTCACGACTTTGCCGGCCTTGTCCAAGGCGGTGGCGGCGAAGTAATTCGTGGTCACGACGCTGCCGCCCTCGCAGTCGATCACGTTGCCCACGCCGACGCCGCGGTATTTGTCCATGGCGCCGTCGCCCTTCGCGCCGGTTTTCGACGGCAGGCCGCGGACTTCGAAGATCAAGGGGGCGGTGGCGTAGTCGTGGATCACGACCTGCGTGTTGGGCGTGTCGCCGTCGTCGATGTAGCCGAGGCGGCCGCCGACGCTGAGCGTGCCGCGGGGCAGGCCCTTTTCGCCGAGGAACCAACGCGCGACATCCATCTGGTGGATGCCTTGGTTGCCGACGTCGCCGTTGCCGGTGACGTGGAGCCAATGCCAGTCGTAGTGGAGGCGGCGGCGGCGGATCGGGTCGGCGGGGGCGGGGCCGGCCCAGAGGTCGTAGTTGACGGTGGCGGGGATGGCGAAGGGGGCGTCGGCCTTGCCGATGGAGTCGCGGCGCTTGTAGCAGAAGCCGCGGGCGGCGGTGACTTTGCCGAGGTTGCCGGCGCGGACCCAGGCGACGGCCTGCTGGAGGCCTTCGCCGGAGCGGATCTGGGTGCCGCATTGCACGATGCGGTTGGTCAGGGCGGCGGCGGCGACGAGCTGGCGGCCTTCCCAGACGTTGTGGGAAACAGGTTTCTCGACGTACACGTCCTTGCCGGCCTGGCAGGCCCAGATGGCGTGGAGGGCGTGGATGTGGTTCGGGGTGGCGAGGCTGACGGCGTCGATGTCTGGCGACGCGAGCAATTCGCGGATGTCGACGTAGGTTTTGACGGCGGCGTAGGGTTGCTTGCCGTCGACCGTGGTGGCGCGGGCGCGTTCGAGCACGGCAGTGTCGACGTCGCAGAACGCGGCGATGCGCACGCCCTTGATTTTGCCGAGGCTGGCGAGATGGCTGCGGCCGCGGCCGTTGAGGCCGACGACGGCGACGCGGAGGTCGGCGTTGGCGCCGGCGACTTGGGCCCAGGAGCGGGCGGTGAACGCGGTGAGTCCGGCCGCGGCGGACGTTTTAAGGAAGGAGCGGCGGGTGAACGAGGTCATGGCGGGGTGGCTGCTAGGATGGGGTGAAAGCGGGGCGGAGGGACGTCCGCCGTTAGCGGATACAAAAAGAGGCAGGTCGTGCGACCTGCCTCGGGTTCAATTTATTTGCCGGCGGCGAAGGCCTGGAAGCGTTCGGCGATTTTGGCGGTTTTCTCGTCGCCGGGATGGAAGAGGAAGCGCCACCGGAAGGTCACGCTGCCGCCGGCGGGGATGGTGAGGTCGCCGGCCTTGGGCTCGTTCTTGAGGTTTTCGAAATCGTGTTTGCCGAAGGGATTCGCGGCGAACAGGGCGTAATCGCGCACGTGCCACCAGGTCGGGTGGCGGGGATTCTTCGGGTGGTCGAACATGGCGACGCCGTAGATTTTCCCGTTTTTCGGGCCGTAGTAGTCGACCCAGGTGGAGCGCTTGCCCCAAGCGGCGGTGTTCTTGACGCCCTCGGCGTTGACGATCGTGCCGGTGCCCTCGTGTTTCTTCTTCTGCTTGTTGACGGAATAGGAATGCGGCGGCGTCATCCACAGCGGCAGACGGATCGCCATCGAGCCTTCCTTGGTGTCGCCGAGGACCACGGGTTTGCTGGCCGGGGCCTTCAGCGTGACCTCGTAGTCGAGGGTGCGCGTGGTGGCATCGCCGCTGATGCGGACAACGGTGTCGTCGGTGCAATGCACGGTGCCGTCCGGGCCGACCCATTTGTTGCTCGCGCGGATTTCGGCGACGCCGCTCTTGACGGAGGCGTCGACCTTTTCGCTGACGATCTTGCCCTTCTGGTCGTTGTTTTCGGCCCAGAAATCGACGCCGTTGACGGCGCCGTGGGTGAACCAGAGGGAGCGGTGGTGCGGGTGGTCTTCCACTTCGCCGGCCACGCCCTTCTTCATCGGGAAATGGCGCATCATCTCGGTGCCGTCGGCCGCGAGGACCGGGTAGAAATAGGGTTTCGGGCCGTCCTTGTAGACGTACTCGGTGAACAACTGGCCGCCGATCTCGACGCGCACGCGGCCGTCGCTGCGGGTGAGTTTGGGGTCGGTGGCGGCGGCGCGCAGCGCAAACGTGGGCGCCAGCAAACCGGCGAGCACGAGAAGGGGCAGGACACGTGTCTTCATGGGTAAAGCCAAGAGACGGACGAAAGCCGAAAAAGGCGCAACCGGAAACCGGAGGCTCGAGAAGACCGGAAACCGAAGACCGGAAACCGGAAACCGAAAACCCCGACCCCGCGATCCCAACTCCGAACTCAGAACCCCGAACTCCGAACTCCGAACTCCGAACTCCGAACTCCGAACTCCGAACTCCAAACTTC
>JACCDS010633119.1_pt1 | contig 17669 bp, 13 predicted proteins | sample 7446441 | NCBI WGS metagenome assembly JACCDS01 (sample SAMN15323445, study PRJNA562643) | freshwater metagenome | isolation source: river surface water | place: USA:Blue River Watershed | collected 2017-08-17
TCGATCCCGCTGGCACAGGCCCGCGACGGCCTGAACATCAAGCACGACATCGCCCTGCCCGTCTCGCGCATCCCCGCCTTCATCGCCCGCGCCGATGCCGCCGTGCAGGCCCTGGTGCCCGGCGCCCGCCACATCGACTTCGGCCACTGGGGCGACGGCAACCTGCACTACAACGTCATGGCCCCTGCGGGCGTGCCGCCGGCCGATTTCCTGGCCGCGTGGGAAGGCCCGATCAACACGTGCATCTACGACCTGCTCGGCACGCTGGGCGGCACCATCTCGGCCGAACACGGCATCGGCCGCCTCAAGCGCGACGAACTCGCCCACCGCCACGACCCGGTCGCCCTCGCGCTGATGCGAAGGATCAAGTCGGCCCTCGATCCGCTGGGCATCATGAATCCGGGTCGGGTGCTCGGAGGCGATGAGGACGTCCATCGCTGACCGGAAACAGGTGATGCAGCCCCTGCCCGGGCTGCATCGTGTGTCGGCGTTGTATACGGGCCTGGGCAGGGCCACTCCTCGACGACATCACCGGGCGAATGCTAGACAGTCGACGGCATCGTGACCCCTCACAGGCTTGGGGAGTTTCCCGATCACATCGATGGGTCAGGCGGTGACATCGGCACGATGGGTGCGAGCAGGCCCCGTCAGGATCGGCCGTGAGCGCGTCGGCCCGATGCCGATGTGGCGGCCCATCGGCACCAGCCCGTCGGACATGCGCCAGCCATTCGCGCGCTGATCGTGGCAACGCACCACACCGGCAGGTCGCACACCGAAGTTGTCCGACGGGCTCGCGCCGATTGGCTCGTTGGATCTGTCCGATGACCGCGTCGGTGCATGACCTGCGGGCGCGTTCAACACGGTTGCGTGTTCAGCGGCCCATCGGCACCAGCCCGTCGACACGTGCCGTGTCCGACCGACCAGAGACATGCGCCGGCCGATGGCGACAGCCATTCGCGCGCTGATCGTGGCAACGCACCACACCGGTAGGTCGCACACCGAAGGTGTCCGACGGGCTCGCGCCGATTGGCTGGTTGGATCTGACCGATGAATTCTCTAGGTCAGATGCGCGCAATACGGTCGAGTCAAACAGGTTGATTGCCTGTCGGCATTCGGCTCATCCCCACGCACGTGGGGAACACTTCGAGAGCCTGTGCGCGATGGAGCGCGCGGTGCTGGAGGAGTTGGGGGCGGCGGCGCGAGACCGTGTGATCAGTGGCCGTCGCGCAGTCGAACCTGCATCTCACGGATCCGGTCTTCGCGGATCGATGCCTCGTGTCGCCGACGTGCTTCGCGCATGTCTTCCAGCCAGGCTCGGCTCTCGGCCTCTTGCTTCCCCCTGCGCAGGTCCCAGGGCGTCACCGCCGCCAGCAGGGCGACGATGCCCAACAGGATCAGCCAGCCGCCGGGCCCGGAGCCCAGCAGGGCCACGACGACGATGGCGCCAAAGATCGCGCCGGCCAAGGCGGCAATGGTTTCAAGGGGGTGCCACATGCGCTCGATTCTAGGGAAGTGAACGGCCATGAATGACATCAAGATCTGGGGAACACCGCCGCGTGGTGCTGTTCGTGTTGACCTCGCGCGGCTCATCCCCACGCACGTGGGGAACACTGACCGAAACCGTGGCGCCCTACGCGCGCCTCCGGCTCATCCCCACGCACGTGGGGAACACGGGTCCAGCTGGTGCCGACGTAGTCGGCGATCCGGCTCATCCCCACGCACGTGGGGAACACGCACGATCGCGCGCAGACACACACGCCCGAACCGGCTCATCCCCACGCACGTGGGGAACACACCGTCAAGGTGAATCTCCCCGAGCGGTCCTTTGGCTCATCCCCACGCACGTGGGGAACACGTGTCGCCAACGTCACCAATGCTGGAAAGTGACGGCTCATCCCCACGCACGTGGGGAACACGCCAGCGATTCGCCTGCGCGGACGGTGCCAGTACGGCTCATCCCCACGCACGTGGGGAACACTCGGCGTAGCTCAGGGACTGAGCCAGGTAGGACGGCTCATCCCCACGCACGTGGGGAACAGGTGGTGAAGCTCGGGCTGGGGGATCCCGTGGGCGGCTCATCCCCACGCACGTGGGGAACACGTGACCGGCACCTGGTCGACCCAGCGGTCCGACGGCTCATCCCCACGCCCGTGGGGAACACCAGCAGCACGTCAAGGCGGGCGCGCTGGGCGCCGGCTCATCCCCACGCACGTGGGGAACACTTCAAGCGCATCGCCTACAGCGACATCGCCGCCGGCTCATCCCCACGCCCGTGGGGAACACAGTTTCAGGGTCGGGCGTCGTTCAGCGGTTTCCGGCTCATCCCCACGCACGTGGGGAACACACCAGGCGCCAGGACCATTCGACGGTCAGCGACGGCTCATCCCCACGCACGTGGGGAACACGCGAAGCCAAGTCCGCGCCTCTGCGGCAATCGCGGCTCATCCCCACGCACGTGGGGAACACGTCATCGAGACCCTCAAGCGGTGGGCGATGCGCGGCTCATCCCCACGCACGTGGGGAACACGTCGCGGCATCGGCTGCGGCGGCGATCACGGTCGGCTCATCCCCACGCACGTGGGGAACACCAATGGCGACAGCGCCGGTGATGCTGGCGGTACGGCTCATCCCCACGCACGTGGGGAACACCCGACCGGGAACACTGTGTCCATCGGCAGCGCCGGCTCATCCCCACGCACGTGGGGAACACGTTACATGGAGCGCGACCGGCACACCCGCACCCGGCTCATCCCCACGCACGTGGGGAACACCCCACGCCGTCGCGCTGTCGAATGCCTGCGAGCGGCTCATCCCCACGCACGTGGGGAACACCTTCTCCAGCGCGGTGTATGCGGATGCCCACCCGGCTCATCCCCACGCACGTGGGGAACACGCGCCGAGGTCGAGGCACTGCGGGCGCTGGCCCGGCTCATCCCCACGCACGTGGGGAACACCTCAGGCCGCTGCGCTCCTGACGCCGCTGTACCGGCTCATTCCCACGCACGTGGGGAACACCCAGCAGGATTTCAAGATGGTGCCGCAGGCGGGCGGCTCATCCCCACGCACGTGGGGAACACTCGAGCGCCTTGGCGATGTCGTCTTGCACCGCCGGCTCATCCCCACGCACGTGGGGAACACTCTCGCCAAGCTCGCCGTGTTCCGCGCGGTGTGCGGCTCATCCCCACGCACGTGGGGAACACGTGATCCTCGCCGTCGCCCTGCCACACCCAGACGGCTCATCCCCACGCACGTGGGGAACACCGCATGGCCCGCGTCTTCATCAGCTCGCCGGTCGGCTCATCCCCACGCACGTGGGGAACACGTTGATGAGCGCGCCCTTGAACTTGCCGGTGGTCGGCTCATCCCCACGCACGTGGGGAACACACCGGAAGCAGCGATTTCGTCGCCTATCCGAACGGCTCATCCCCACGCACGTGGGGAACACCAGTGCGGGTTCGACGACCTGAGCAATCGCCGCGGCTCATCCCCACGCACGTGGGGAACACAGCTCGCCCCCTACGACTGCCACATGTCCCGGCGGCTCATCCCCACGCACGTGGGGAACACCAGGCGGGCGTCGCCCTCGTCGATGCCAGCATCGGCTCATCCCCACGCACGTGGGGAACACACCATTTCCAACCCATTGATTCCAAAAGAGTTTTCACCCCCTCAAAAATCTACCGAAAAAGATCACCGTTTCGAGAGGTGCTCAGTTCAGGCCTGGGGCGGGCTGAACTTGACCAGTTCGACGCCGTCGAAGTCGGCGGCGGTGCGGCGGTTCTTGCCGCAGGTGATGAACTCGAAACCGGACTCGTTGAGGCTGCGCCACGCCATCACGGCGTTGCCGTCCTCGATGCCTTCCTCGACCTGGCTCCAGAGGTAGAGGCGGATCTTGCGGGAGTAATTGCCGACGTAGACGCCCGCGCGGACCTCGAGCAGCCAGATCGCGAGGCGGCCGCGCAGGCGGGGGGGTGCGGCTTCAAGAACGATGACCAGCATCGCCCAGGCTGTCGGGGTTGGGCAGGGCCGGGCCGATTGCCTCGGGAGCGGGTGCGGGCGGTGTCACCTCGCCGGCGGCGAGCAGGTTCTCGATGTCCGGGATGATCCGGTCGAGCAGGCGGGTCTGGCGGAAGATGTCGCGACAGGCCAGGCGGACCGCGCGTTCGACAGGGCCCGAAGGCTGGCTGGCCGCGATCTTGAACGCGACGGGAACCACCGTCTCGAACTTGTAGATGTCGGCGATGTCGTACACGAAGGACAGCGGCTTGCCGGTGTGGATGAAGCCGACCGCCGGCGCGTAGCCGGCCGCGAGCACCGCTGCCTCGGTCACCCCATAGAGACAGGCCGTGGCGGCGGACAGGCAGCGGTTGGGGACGTCGCTGGTGTCCCACGATTCAGGGTCGTAGTCCCGACCCTTCCAATGGACACCTAACTGCTGCGCCAGCAACTGGTAAGTGCGGCGCACACGCGCACCCTCGATGCCGCGCAGTTGCTCGACGCTGCGGCGTGCCGGTGGTTCCTCGCCGAAGCGCAGGGTGTACATCTGGCGCACGACCTTCAGGCGCAGACCTTCGTCCAGCGCCAGCCGCGCCTGATGGAGCAGCCGGTCCGAGCGCGCGCCACCAGGCTGGCCGGCCGAATACAGCCGCACCCCTGCCTCGCCGACCCAGACCAGCAAGGTGCCCACGCGCGCGGCCAGTGCGGCGGCACGGTGCGAGACGCGCGTGCCGGGTTCGAGCAGGATGCAGGCGACGCCTCCGACCGGGATCTGGGTGCGCACGCCGCCGTCATCGACGACCACGAAGGCGCCGTCGATGACGTCGATCTCGCCCCGGCCGATGAACACGACCGACAGGCGGTCCTTGATCGGGATCGGCTTGAGCGGCGGCAGGACCGCGCCGGATGTGGCCACGGTCAGATCGAACGACGCACCAGCATCAGCCCGCAGCCGAAGGCCTTGGCGCTGCCGAGTCCCTTGAGCAGCAACTGCGTGAAGGCCTGCGTATCGCGCACGGTCAGCTCGCCCCGCAGCTCGACGGCGCTGTGCTGGCGCAGTTCGTCGGACGAACGTCCGCGCTGGCTCAGTCCGGGTTCGTAGCTGAGCACGGTGAAGGACTGTGCGTCCAGCTCGAAGCCGTGCGGGGTGGCTCGCTGCGTGAGCCAGTGGAGACAGCGCTCATGGACGAGGTCCTGCAGCAGCGGCTTGTCGCTGCCCTGCCAATCGGCCCAGCGGCTCAGCCCGCGGGCGGCCAGCAGCTTCTTCTTGGCATCGATGACGACGTCGTGGCGGCTGGACTTGCCGCTGTGGCCGTGCCGCACGCTGGGGCAGACGCGGGCCTCGAAGCTGAGCCGATCGCCGACGACGAGCTGCGGCGCGTAGGGGCGCGTCTGCAGCGTCCAGGCATCGCCGGGCGAGACCGGCGCTCGCTCGGAGACGAGGTAATAGCGCAACGGCTGACGGGCGTCGTCGTAGCGCCGGAAGATGAAGTCGCGCCGCTGTTCGGGTGTGCCGCCAAAGAGCGTCCAGGTCCAGCGGTGGTCGTCGTCGGGCGCCTGTGCCAGGCGCTGCATGACGGCCTCGCGCTCGCGGCCGGGGGTGGGGTGCAGGAGGCTGAAGTACATGGGTCAGGTCTCCTCGGTCAGCACGGCCAGATGCTCGATGCGGTCGCCGAACTGCCAGGCGCCACGGTGGATCAGGCGGTCCTTGCGCTGCACGCTGAGCGTGATCGGCGCACCGGCCGGCAGGTGGTCGTCGACGTGGATGCGGTGGCAGCCCGGCAGGGCCGCCGGCATGTCATGCCGCCAGTGGTCCAGCCCGACGGACTGCACACGCTCGCGGTAGGCCTGCGCGTAGGCCTCGAACGCGGTTCGGGCATCGTCGGCCTGGACAAGCCGGGGCCACAGCGGCAGATCGGGCACACACGCCTTGCGACCCAGATAGAGCACATAGGCCGGCCGCTGCAGGGCCAGCGCCAGGCTTGTCAGCGGCCAGCGTGGCGAGAGCCCGTCGCGCGCGGCCAGCGCCACCCGCCAGTGACCGTTCTGTCGGTGGTCACGGGTCGACAGGATGGTGTGCAGGTTCCTGGGTGACACCGCCAGCTCGTCGCGGCGGGTGACGTGCGGATGGCCCTTGAGCCCGCTGCGCGTGGGCACCTGGGCGGTGTGGTAGTCCCGCAGCAGACTGCCGCCGGAGGCCACGCCGATGCCGCAGGCATAGCCGTCGCGCAAGGCGGCGTGTGCGGCTTCGTCGTCGCGCTGCAGGCCGAGCGCAGCGCCGATCAGGCCGAAGATGGCGGACAGGCTGGGGTGATCGGCACTGCCCCGGTATTCACCGACGGCCGGTTCACCCCAGGCGGCCAGCGGTCCGCTGAGCTGGAAGACGAGGATGTCCACCGCCTCACCCCGCGACGAAGTCGGCCAGCGCGGCCATCGTGCCGGACGGCGCCTCGACGTTGACGCTCACACGCGCGTCGGCGCAGGGACCATAGACGGCATCGAAGTTGTGGCAGCGCGTCTCCAGCGCCGCCACCGCGAGATCGAACGGGCCATGGCCGTCGCGGTCACGGACCGGCTTGAGGAAGGCCTGAGACAGGGAACGCGGCTGCTGATCGCCCTTCTCGGCCAGCACGTAGCCGGCATAGGCCCGCGAGGCGAAGCTGTTCTGCATCCCCGTGGGCGAGACCCGCGTGACCGCATCGACCAGCGCACGCAGGGCGCGCTGGCACAGCGCATCGTCGTTGCCGAGGTTCTTGCGCAGCAGGTCGCGATCGATCGACAGGTAGAGGTAGAACAGGCCGGCACCGTAGCCACGTTCGTCGATGTGCGCGGTATCGGCCTCGGCCGGGCGGGGGATGTCGTCGACGGCGCTGAAGTAGTCGGCCTCCACCTCGGCCTTGTGGACGGTGTAGGCATGCGCGACCTGGACAGCGGCTTCGACGTTGAACACCGACATGTCGCTGTCGGCCAGCATGCGCCCGAACATGGCGATGTCGACGGCCCGACGCGGATGGCACAGCAGCTTGAGCTCATCGGCCTCGGGCGCCGTGCGGCGGGCCAGCAGCGTTTGCGTCAGGGCGTCGACGGCCTCGCGTTCTTCCGGGCTGAGGTGAACCAGCTGCTCGGTCTCGAGGTCCGACTCGCGATCGACCTTCTTGTCGGCCTTGTCGGCCTTGTCTGCTTTCTCGGCCTTGTCGGCCTTCTCCGGCTTGGCGACCTTGAGCTTGCCGAATCGTTCGGCGATGGCCCTGGACCAGTCGCGGGCGGCGGTCGCATCGATGCCGCCGGCGATCAGCACGTCGTGGACCTCGCGGCCGATGCGCTTGGTGCGCTGGCCGATGTGGCCGGTCATGGCATCACGAAAGGCGTCCGAGGTACGCCAGGCGCGCTTGAGGCTCTGCGACGAGACCCGCAGCCGGGTGGCGTCTCCGACCAGCGCCGTCTTGGGTCGACCGGTGTCATCGCGGTTGAGGTTGGACGGCGGGTAGTGGGTCAGCACATGGAGTTGCAGGAAGCGGGACATGGTCAGCCTTTCGGAACGTCATCGGACAAGAGGAATGAGCCTGGCGGCCCGTGTCGACAGGGACAGCCAGGTTCAGCGTGAGCGGGTGTCTTCGGCCTCGGCGTAGTACTGGTAGGCCCAGCGCTTGCGGACGACATCGCCCCAATGGAAGACGTCGAAAGCGAGGCTCTGCACGTCGACCGCGCCCTGCACCATCGGCACGATGCGGGTGAGCGAGATGAACAGGGACTCGATGTCGTCGTTCTCCAGCACGCGGCGCAGCCGCAGTTCGCTGACGGCGGACTTGCCGGACCCCTTGGCACAACGCCCCATGGCGCGTGGCAGCGAGCCTGCGTCCTCGGAGCCGGGCTTGAGCCGCGCAGCCAGCCCGACAATGGCGGCGAGGCGGTCGTTCTCGCAGTCGTTCCACGTGTGCGGCAAATGGGCTCGGGACAGCGCCGCGTGGATGCGTTGATAGGCCGGCGACAGCGTCACGTCGGTCAGGTTGGCGCAGCGCTTCAGGCGGGCCCGATCGCCCTTCCACTGTCCGCTGGCCGTGTCATCGGAGAGCTTGCGCCACCAGCCCTGCAAGGTGGCCAGCACGGGCGCACCCAGGCGTGGATCGGAGGGAGTCGTCATGGCACTCATCAGGTCTTCCTTGGTCGTGAGGCGGTGGCTTTCGGGGGGCGGGATCCGGCTCGGGCCCCGGGTCCTTCGTCCGGCACGGACAGGCGCAGCGCCTGTCGCAACTTGCCGCCGTTCAAGCTGCGCTGCAGCGCGGCGTGGGCCAGCGCGACACGTTTCGGGTTGCCACGTTCGACCAGGCCGGCACCCACGAAGTCCTGGTCGAACAGGGCCAGCACGGCAGCGCGCAGCTGCTTCAACCAGCGCTCGCGGGTGTCATCGTGCGTGGGTGGATCGGTCGGCGCGGGCGGGTGCCGCAAGCGGTCGATCAAGGCCTTCAGGTGTTGATAGAAGGCCGGCTCGGTGCGCGACCAGAACGCGGCATCGACGTGGCTCAGGTCGCCCTTGGCCTTGTCTGAGAACCACGCCGTCCGCACGGCCGTCGTCAGGTAGTAGCGCGCCAGATCGGCCCCCGCCAGCCAGGCCGACACCTCGTCATCGAGCTCACGCCGCGCGGCGGGATCGCAGTCCGCCAGGTCGTACAGGGGCAAGGTGGCGTCGTACCAGCACCGGACCTTGGCGTTGTCGAGGTCATGGCCAAAGGCCCACAGCTGCAGATTCATGCCGATGCGACGGGCGTTCTGGCGCTGGGCCAGGAACTGCTGCACCACGGCGGCCGCCTCGCTGCAACGGTCCTTGCTGGCCACGCCCATGACCAGCGGCAACCAATGGCGATAGCCGATGCCGCCGGGCTGGGGATGCACGGGCAGCATCGTGTCCTTGGCCTGGTAGTAGGGCGTGCAGGGGTGCCGCCACGGGCCCTTGTAGTTCAGGCCCCAGACGCGGGTGCGATAGCGCTGGATCAGCTGCTCGCCAGGGCGCTGACAGATGCCGCAGGTGCCGCTGGCGGTCGTCTCCAGATCCAGCCAGATGCGGCGCGGCATCGAGAACAGCACGTGCAGCGGATGCGTCTGGACCGGCGCGATCTCGCTGTCGTCGGTCGACTGCAGCGAGCGGATGCTGCCCAGCCACGGCCGCGCCAGGGCGGGTGTGGTCAGGCCGGCATCGCCGTTGAGCGACTCGAAGACATCCACCGGCAGGACATTGAGCCAGAGCGTGTGCCACAGGCTGAGCGGCAGGCCGTCCGCGCCGGTGGCCGTCACCAGGGTGGTCAGCGGCCCGCCGCCTCGCAGACCGGTGCGATGACCCCGTCCACCCGCCGGCGCATTGAGCTGCAGGGTCAACAAGGCAGTGGCCGCGCAGCCACTGCAAAGGTGACGGATGCGCCCGCGCTTGATGAAGTGGTCCGCGTTGTGGTCGAGCGTGCTGTCGCCAGGCTCCTCGATCAACAGACCCGCGATGTCGACGGTGGTGCCGGCGGTCTCGCGCGGCAGGTCGATGTCCTGCAGGAATCGCGGGCCCGGTCCACCCAGCTCGAACGCATCGACCTGCGCGGCCAGTGCCGCACCCCATTCATCGCGGTCAGGCCCCTGCAGGAAGCGTCTGCGCCAACCCGATTCGGAGTCAGGCGCCTGCAGCCACTGCAACATCGCCAGTGCCCACTGCATCAGGGCGCCATTGAAGTCGGGCCGAGACGCATCGAAGGCTACGATGTCGTGCCGAACCAGCTGTTCAAGCCCGATCCAGACGCGCTGCCCATCGCGCAGACGGACAGGCAGCCAACAGGCGGTGAGCAGGTTCATCGTCAGGCCTTTCGAAGTTCCAACGGCGAAACCCGACCAGCCGAAGAGGCCTTCTAGGTTGCGCGATTGATCAACTTTCCCAGGTCAAAACGACGCTCACCATGACCGATGCAGGTCGTTCTTGAATGTTCCCCTACCCGTCAAGGGGATGCTCCGAGGCCCTCTAGCTTCAACGCCATCGCGCGAGCCCTGTTCCCCACGTGCGTGGGGCTTCCTCCCCTCCGGGCCTTGCCGATGCACTCACCAGGAACTGACAAATGCCGACATCTTCAACAGCCCCAATCGCCTGCGGCCTGACGGTCCATTCAGTCGGTAGATTATTGAGAGGGTGATTTCTCTTTTGGGATCAATGGGTTAGGAATGGTGTGTTCCCCACGTGCGTGGGGATGAGCCGACCGTCTGGCAGACCGATGCGCTGGGCCGCTAGTGTTCCCCACGTGCGTGGGGATGAGCCGATGCACTACCTGTCGCAGTTCCAGGGGAAGCGGTGTTCCCCACGTGCGTGGGGATGAGCCGATCGGCTGGTGGGCGGATACAGCCACGAATGAGTGTTCCCCACGTGCGTGGGGATGAGCCGATCACGATGGCGGCTGCGGTCTACGGCGTCAAGTGTTCCCCGCGTGCGCGGGGATGAGCCGCATGGCGGGCGAATCGTGCGGTCGGGCGTCGGCGAGTCTCGGTCCGTCGAGACAGGGAGCGCACCTACCCATTCCCCGGCGCAGCTTCGAACTCGCGAAAGGGCTTGTCCCAGTCCGCATAGGGAAACGCATCCTTCACGGCACTTTGGAAGTCCGGGTCACTGAGCGTCTGGAACGTCACGCCCTTGCGGATCCAATCCAGCGTCATGTCCTGAACCAGAGACGAGGCCGAAGGAAACACGCGGTCGAGTTCTTTATCCACATAGCGCCTGACCACCTCGGTCGATGGCGAGCCGTTGACCTGGGCACGCAAAGCCGCAGGCGGGTTCGCCTCGACGATCGGCAGAAGTGCGTCGACGAGCTTCGTTCGTGAGACATCCAGTTCGGTCTGGAACTGGTCGACCACCTGAGCCTGGAACTCGCGGATGTCGTTGCGGATGGCATGGACTTCGGAGTCGAACTCCGGCAACTTCGATCGCAAGAGCACGCTACCCAGACGTTTTCCAACCGGACGGGTGTACTGGTCGCGAAGGGCCCGGACCTTCCGATCGATCTCTGCGGCACCCTTGGCCACACCGCTGTCGTCGCCCACGAGCTGGAAGGTCGTCAGCAATCGCTTGATCGTGGCGTCCTCGCTCAAGGATGGCAGCAGGTCGTTGGGCAATCGGACCGTGTGCCGGGCGATACGCAGGCCTGCCAGTCGGAGCTCGACGAACTCGATGAACGCATTGAACACATTGACCTTCCGGGCCAGATCGAACTTCTGCGGCGGATCGGCATCCAGCGCCGCCTTGACCTGCACCATCTTCTGGTCCGACAGCGCCCGCTGGCCAAGCTCCGGGGGTGATGCCGTTCGACCCGCCTGTGGCACCGCCGGGAAGAACGCGTTCAACACCGCGTCAACCTGATCGGCCTGCAAGACGAGCGCGTTGACACCGACATGCTGGTCGTCCTGCAATTCAACCAACATGGGCGGCGTGAAGAACGCATATCCCTGACCATCGCAAACCAGCACACAGGTGCGCAGGCCGGGCTCGACGCGCACGTCCACATCCCCTTCCTTCAGGAGCGCGACAGCCTCGAAGTCGCCGTACCCCATCCTGGCAGTGGCATCGTCAACGTCCAGCACGACCCGGACCGCGTCTCGGCCCAGTTGCGCGCGTGCATTGACCAGCGCTGCCGCCAGCGGTTGCTGGAGTCCGGGGGCGCAATACACGACACGCCGGGTGGCGTCATGAATGCACCGGGCCGCCATGGCCGCACTGAGATGAAGAAAACAAGGTGAATGCATCGTCCCTCCCATGAGACTCGTCGTGATGTGGATTCATCGGTAGCACCATGCCTGGGGCATGCCTGGCGCACGGACTCGATGAGGGATCGGGACGTGGCTCATCGACTGAGCCACTCACCGGCGCGGCAAGTAGGACTTCGGGCGCGCCATCAGCCCACCGCTGGCGTCGGTTCCGACAGCAGCCCCAGCTGCGCGTCGTAGCGCCAGAGGCGGCTTCGGGTCGGTCGGTCCTGTGCGTCGCGGCCGCAGGCGCGGGCTTGCCAGATGCCGTCCACCTGGTCGAGGACCAGCAGCACCTGCCACGCACCGCCGCCGGGCATGGCGGCGCGTGCGGCGTCGGTGGCGGTCTTGCGCGCGTCGTCGGTCGGGGCGTCGGCCTCGAAGATCAGCCGGCGGGCCATGGACACGGTGCTGTAGGCCCAAGCGTGGCGGGCCTTGTCGTCGCGCCAGGGGCGGACCATGCCATCGCGCCACGTCGCCAGCACGACCGGGACGGTGGCCTCGCCCAGTCGGCTGGTGGCTGCGCCGTCATTCATCCAGTCCAGGCCGGCGCGCTGATAGCCGGTCTTGCGCTTGACGCCGTGCATCTGCGCGGCCGAACGTTCGCTGTAGCCGCGGCCGGTGGCCGTCGAGTGGCTGGCGGCCAGGCCGTCGGGCATGTCGACCTCTTCGCCGTAGACCCCTTCGACCAGCGCGCGGGCGTCGTCGGGCATGCGGTAGCCCCCGCGCGTGACCAGCTCACGGGCGGTGTGCCACAGGATGGCGTGGTCGTCGTACACGTGCGCGGCCTTGGCGAGGACGGACTTGAACCAGTCGGCGGCGGGTTCATCGGTCCATGCCGGTCCATGGACCCACAGCTCGGGAACCCCGCGTTGATCGGCCTTGTCGGGCGGCAGGCGATTGCCCGACGGGTCGCGGGCATGACGACGCAGACGCCCGGCGCGCTGGATCAGACGATCGATCGGCGCGAGGTCGGAGACGAGGTGATCCAGGTCGACGTCCAGCGACTGCTCCGCGACCTGGGTGGCCAGCAACAGCCGGCCGCTGCGGGTCGATGCGCCACTGTGCGGTCCGAACACGTCGAGCACGCGGCCTTCGACGTCGAGCCGATCCCCCAGCGCCATGCGCGCGTGGAAGATCGTCACCTGGTCGTCCGTGACACGCGTGGCCAGCAGGGCACGAGCGGCCAGCACGTCGGCCACGGTGTTGCGGATCCAGGCGACGCAGTCGCCGCAACGCAGGCGATCGACGATGTGATCGACCACCTTCGACAGGTCGGCCTCGTAGCGGACCTTGACGTGACGGCTGACACGCGCGGGACCGTCGACCCGCAAGAGTCGAACCGGTTCATTCATGCCGGGCCCGCCCGGATCGGTCCACGACGTGACGAGCGGGAAGCCGGCCGCCGGCAGGTCCGGCGCCGCCCTGCCCCGCCCGCGTGCGTATGCGGCCAGCAGCTTGCGCTTGGTGACCAGCGGCAAGGTGGCCGACAGCAGCACCGCGCTGCCACCTGCCGATGCGTGAAAGTCGAGCAGCGACTCCAGCGCGCCTTGCATGTAGGCGTCGCAGGCATGGACCTCGTCGACCACGAGGACCTTGCGATGCAGCCCCAGCAATCGCAGGCTCTGGTGACGGCTCTGGAGCACGCCAAGCAGCACCTGGTCGATGGTGCCCACCCCTGCCTGGCTCAGCAGCGCACGCTTGTTGTGATCGGCCAACCAGCGGCTGCAACGGCTGGTGGCGCTGTCACCGTCCTGGCGGGGATCGGCCTCTTCCAGGCCGGCATCGACGACCGACAGGGCGAAGGCCTCGACCAGGTCACGCCGACCTTGCGCCAGGACGAGGTTGGCGGCGCCTTCGAACAGCAGCTGGTACATGCAGGCCAGCCGCCCGTACATCGCGTTGGCCGTGGCCATGGTCGGCAAGGCGATGTAGAAGCCATCGGCCAGCCCCTGCTGCATCAGCCGGTAGACCAGCAGCATGGCGGCTTCGGTCTTGCCCGCGCCGGTGATGTCCTCCAGCAGGTGGATCTGGGGCCGCGCGTCGATCGGCAATTCGGCCATGGCCTGCTGCAGCGGTGACGGCCGATGGATCTGCGGGAACAGGCTGTGCAAGGTCTGCTCGCCGCGCAACGGCACGGCGATGACACCGGCAGCATCGAGCGCGACGACGGCGCGCTGGCGGGCGAGGTCCCAGTGATCTGACCGCGAACGATCGGCGCGGTCGTCGTACGCGAAGATCGTGGCGTTCGAGCCGATCCAGTCGCACAGCACGGCCAGTCCGGCCACCCACCAGGACAGCTGCCGGGACCGGCGCTCGAAGGTCTCACCGTCCAGTTGCCCGATGGCATCGGCCATTCCGGGCGACAGGAACAGGGCAGCCATGTCGCGGACATGGGTTCGCACCGCATCGATGTCCGGTGGTTGGAAGTGCCGACCGAGGTCTCGGGCCGCCACGGTGGGCGGCTGACCGTGGTGCCCCATCACGGCGTCGACCCAGCAGGCCAGACCGAGGTCGACGTCATCGGCGGCACCGAACCAGCCGGCGTCGATGGCCTCGTCGCGCACCCACGCGTCCCAGGCCCAGCGACCCAGCGTGTCATGGCGCACGGCATCGGCGCTCGGCTGCACGCGGCGACCGTCCTGCAACTGCGCGACGAGGTCCGCGCACTGGGCCTGGAAGGTCAGGCTGAACTTGCCGAGGTCATGGATCGACATCCAGAAGCAGACCCAGCCGATCAGCTGGTCGTCATCGGCCAGTCCCAGTTCCTGTCGCCACCAGCGGGTCAACCGAGGTGATCGGCGAAGGTAGACGGCCGCAACCGCCGCCACATCCAGGCTGTGCCAGACCAGCAGGTGACAGGCCGGGCCGTCAGCCACCGGCCGAGCCTTGCCCCAGTATCTGGACGGTGACCCGAAGGATGTCGCCATGTGATGCGCCCTTGCAGCCACGACGGGGCTGTCAGGCGCGCATCTTCAGGGCGCGGACCGGGCGCCCGGGTGCAGGACCGGCCGGGACTTTCCCGCTGACAGATTCAAGTGGGCCCGACCGATGCGCACCGCCCGGCGCCTACTGCACCGGCCCGTCGAGTCCGTCCGGCACGGCCACCGAGAAGAACTCGATGCCTTCCTCGCGCAGGGCCTCGGCCTCGTCGGGTGTGGTCTTGCCGCGGATCTGGCGCTCTTCGCTTTCGCCGTAGTGGATGCGGCGGGCTTCCTCGGCGAAGCGCGGGCCGACGTCTTCGGTGCGGGACATCAGTTCGCGCACGGCGTGCAGGTAGGCGGCCTGCATGACGGCCGCGTGGGCCGCCGCTTCGGGCGTCAGGGGCCGGGCAGGCAGGGCCGGCGGCTTGCCGGCTGGCGGCATCCTGTCGTCGGCCGTGTCAGGGCGCGGCGACGAGGTGGGTGACGAGGTGGGCGACGATCCCGAAGGCTCGGCGGACGTTCGGGACGTCGATGCCGAAGCGCCACGCGGCTCGCGTGCGCCGGAGAGGTTCAGGCGCGGGGCCGAAGGCAGGCGGTGGATCTCGTGGCTGCTGCAGACCGGGCAGGTCAGCAGGCCGCGGGCCTGCTGGTCGGCGATGTCGGCTTCGGAGCCGAACCAGCCTTCGAAGCCATGCCCGGCGTCGCATTGCAGATTGAGGACCTTCATGGGACGGAATTATCCGGCGGCGATGTGTTCGGCTTCGGACTTCCAGTCCAAGTCCCACAGACCGGCCCGCCATTGCTGGATCCACAGCAGGCCGACCAGCGTCTTGGCGTCGGTGACGGCGCCGTCGCGGCACCAGGCGGCGAGCTCGTCGGCGCTGGCGGCGAAGACGTCGAGAAACTCGCCCTCGTCGAGCGAGCGCTCACCGGCGCTCAGGCCGCGCGCCAGCCAGACCTGGATGTGCTCGGTCGCGTAGGCGATGGCGTTGTGCAGCTGGCCGGCGTGGGCCCATTCGGTGGCCTCGTAGCCGGTCTCCTCGCGCAGTTCGCGCACGGCGCAGCGGATGCCGGCCTCGCCGACCTCGAGCTTGCCAGCGGGGAACTCGATCATGGCGCGCTGCAGCGGGTAGCGGTACTGGCGCTCCAGCAGCAGCCGGCCGTCGTCGAGCAGCGGGATCACCATCACCGCGCCGTTGTGGACGATGTATTCACGCGTGGCCCGCCCGCCATCGGGCAGGCTGACATGGTCAAGGCGGACGTCGAGCAGCCGGCCGCGAAAGACCTGTTCGCTGCTCAGCGGTCGCTCGATGAGGTGGTCATCGCCGGCGGGCAGGTCGGCCAGCGTCGGCAGGGCAGGCTTGTCAGGCACGGAGGAGGCGTTCATGCGGCAATCCTGTGAGCGGGGCCCGTGGATGTCGAGTCCCTGGAAAGGGTGGCCCTGGATGAAAGAAGGCCCCGCAAGCCAGGGGCTGGGCGGGGCCGTTCGGGCAGGTCGCGCGACACATCGCGCGGTCCCTGCGGGGATCAGGTCGCGAGCGCCTTGATCGCGTAGGCACACATGGCCATGAGGCCGCCGGGCAGCACGCCCAGCACCAGCACGGCCGCGCCGTTGAGCGACAGCACCGCGCGGGCCTGGCCGGGTGCCTGGATGGCGCTGGTGTCGGTGGCCGCATCGAAGTACATGACCTTGACGACGCGCAGGTAGTAGAAGGCGCCGATCAGCGACATCATGACCGAGAAGATCGCCAGACCGATGTGGCCGCCGTCGTTGGTCGAGATCAGCGCCTGCAGCACCGACAGCTTGGCGTAGAAGCCCACCGTCGGCGGGATGCCGGCCAGCGAGAACATGAACACGCCCATCACCGCAGCCATCAGCGGGCTGCGCTGGTTGAGGCCGGCGAGGTCGTCGATCTGGTCGGCCTCGAAGCCCTGGCGGGCCATCAGCATGATCAGTCCGAAGGTGCCCAGCGTCGTGACCACGTAGGTCAGGATGTAGAACATCGCCGAGCTGTAGGCGTTGGCGGCCGAGACGGTGTTGCCGTTGATGACGCCGGGCACGAGGCCCAGCAGCACGAAGCCCATCTGCGCGATGGTCGAGTACGCCAGCATGCGCTTGAGGTTGCTCTGCGCGATGGCGGCGAGGTTGCCCACCACCAGCGAACAGACCGCCAGCACGATCAGCATCTGCTGCCAGTCCACCGCCAGACCGATCAGGCCGTCGACCAGCAGGCGCATGGTCATGCCGAAGGCCGCGATCTTGGGAGCGCCGGCGATCAGCAGCGTGGCCGCCGTGGGGGCGCCGTGGTAGACGTCAGGCACCCACATGTGGAAAGGCACGGCGCCGAGCTTGAAGGCCAGGCCGGCGACGATGAAGACGACGCCGAAGACCAGCACGCGCTTGTTGGGCTCGCCCTTGTTGATGGCCTCGAACACGCCAGCCAGGTCAAGGCTGCCGGTCGCGCCGTACATCATCGACATGCCGTAGAGCAGGAAACCCGAAGCCAGCGCGCCAAGCACGAAGTACTTCATGGCCGCCTCGGTGGCCTGGGCGTTGTCGCGGCGCAGGGCGACCAGCGCGTACAGCGACAGGCTCATCAGCTCCAGGCCGAGGTAGATCATCAGCAGGTTGGCACCCGAGACCATGATCGCGATGCCCAGCAGCGAGAACAGGCTGAGCGTGAACAGCTCGCCCTTGAGCATCTCGCGGCTGGCCACGTAGGGCTGCGCGTAGACCAGCGTGACGGCCACCGAGACCGTCGCGAAGAAGGTCAGCAGGTGACCCATCGGGTCGGACACCAGCATGCCGCCGGCGGCGAACTCGGGCGTCGGGTTCTGGAATCTCACCAGGTGCAGGGCGCCGTAGACGGCCAGCGTCAGGAGCGTCAGGCGGTAGGTGGGCCGGCGCTGCGGGTCGGTGACGAAGAGATCGGCCAGCGCGACGACGCAGGCCATCACCAGCAGCACGATCTCCGGAAGGATCGCGTTCCA
>JACCDS010375838.1_pt1 | contig 17661 bp, 11 predicted proteins | sample 7446441 | NCBI WGS metagenome assembly JACCDS01 (sample SAMN15323445, study PRJNA562643) | freshwater metagenome | isolation source: river surface water | place: USA:Blue River Watershed | collected 2017-08-17
CCCGCTCAGGTAACCTGCATAGTTCACCGCTGCCAGGGTCCCCGCCTCGGCCACCCCCAGGCCGGCTTGTTGCTGCATCAGGGGCAACAACGGCGTGTACGAAAAACGCGCCACCCCCATCGTGAGCATCAGGCTGCAGATGCCGGCAGCAAGCACTTGCATGCGTTGTCGGTCCAGGGTCATGGGAAGGTGCGGTTCAGAACAGGGCATTGACGGCCGCCACGTTAATGCGATTAAGCTATCTCTACAAATGATTTGTTTAGAACCAAATATTCTCAAAAGGAGATTCATTCATGGAGCTCGTGGCACTGCACACCTTCCAAACGGTGGTGGAAGAAGGCGGGGTGCTGGCCGCTTCCCGAAAACTCCACACCGTGCAGTCGAATGTCACGGGACGCATACGCCGACTGGAGGTCGAACTGGGGGTCGAGCTGTTTCACCGCAAGGGCCGTGGGCTGGAGCTGTCGCCCCCCGGGCGGGTGCTGCTGGACTATGCGCGGCGCATGCTGCAACTGGAACGGCAGACCGTCACCGCACTGCGTCAGGTGGGCAGCGGCAGCGGGGAGTTGCGCCTGGGCAGCATGGAGACCTTTGCCGCCCTGCACCTGCCCGACGCCCTGCAGGTCGTGCGCCGGCGGCACCCCGGACTGGAACTGCGCATCCAGACCGACACCTCTGCACGCCTGATCGAGCAGGTGATGCAGCACCGGCTGGACGGGGCCTTCGTGGCCGGACCGATCAACCACGACGATCTGGTGTTCCTGCCTCTGGTGGACGAGGAACTGGTCCAGGTCCAGGCGCGTGACACCGAGGCCGCCCACCTCCCTCTGATCCTGTTCCGCGAAGGTTGTGCCTACCGGGCCCGGGCACTGGCCTGGCAACGCACCCTTGGGCACGCCAGTGCGGAAGCCATGGAGTTCGGCACCCTCGAAGGCATCCTCGGCTGTGTGTCGGTGGGACTGGGGTGGACACTCATGCCGCGTCGCGTGGTCACGCAGTCCCGTCATGCGGGACTCCTGCAAACCACCGACCTCCCGGCCCGCGCCGCCCACGTGCCCACCGGTCTGGTGACGCGCCGAGATGTCGCACCGCTGACGGCCCTCTCCACGCTGTGCGAAGCCTTGCAAGACGCTCACGACACCTGAAACCCAACGTTCGAGCCGGTCTCCACGGTGACGCGGCGGGGCCACGGCCCGTCCCAAATTGAAACCGACGCCACGATCTCCCATCGACAGCAGACCGTGAGAAAGATGCCACGGACATATGACTCATGTGCAAGACCAAGGGGTTTCGCCATGCGGGTCAACACTCCCTTGGCAATCGGGGGGGCACTGGCATGATCTGCATCAGGTCATCCCAGAACCCGCAAAACCCTCTCCGCATCATGTGTGGCCCCCCTCCCGATCACTTCTCCCGCGTGGCCGAGCACTATGCGCACGCACGGCCCACGTATCCGCTGGCCCTGTTCGAATGGCTGGCGCTGCAAAGCCGGACCCGGGACTTGGCGTGGGACGTGGGGGCAGGCAACGGACAGGCCTCGATGGGACTGGCACGGCACTTCGACCACGTCGTGGCCACCGATTTGAGCGAAGAACAACTCGACCGGGCCCCGTCCCACGAGCGCGTCACCTACCGCACTTGCGAGGCCCACGACAGCGGGCTCGACAACGCCAGCGTCAGCCTCGTCACCGTGGCGCAGGCGCTGCATTGGTTCGACGTCGACCGATTTCACGCCGAAGCCCGGCGGGTGCTGCGCCGTGGTGGTCTGATCGCCGAATGGTCCTACGGCACCTTCAGTGCGGAAGATGAGCGCGTGGATCGGGTGCTTCAGCAGTTCTATCACGACGTCGTCGGACCGTACTGGCCCGCCGAACGGCGTCACGTGGAGACGGGTTACCGCGACCTGCCCTTTCCGTTCCGCACGGTGCGCACGCCGTCCTTCCGCATGGACCGGCGCTGGACCTTGCCGATGATGGAGGCGTACCTGCGCAGTTGGTCGGCCACCGGCCGCATGCAGCAGGCCACGGGCACGGACCCGCTGGAGGTCATCGAATCCGATCTGGCCCGCGCCTGGGGTGATCCGGTGCACCCCTTGCTCATCTCGTGGCCGCTGGCGTTGCGGGTGGGAATCCGCTGAGTCATGAACTGCGCCGAACACCGCCAATGTCAGCTCTTGAGCTGCACCGCCCGCCCGATGTAAAGCACCGGCCCGGTCGGACGTCCAAGGGTCGAACCGCCGGGTGGCTCCAGCGTGATCTCGAAGAGCTGGTCCGGTTGCAGACCGGGCACCCGCCCCAAGGGCAAGGACGTCGTCACACCCGCTGTAACCAGTCCCAGCGAACTCGGTCCGGACGCACCGGGGGCCTTGGTCCAGAACTGCAACACACGGTCCTGCGGCACGTTCACCTGGCGCAGCAGCGGCACCAACCGCAACTCGCCACCGGCGTCTGGAGCCTGCGTCATCTCGACGACCCACCCGTTGCCGCCACCCTTCGGGTCCTGCAGCACCGCAACGTAACGGACCTCAGCAGGCGGCGGAAACGCTTCGCGCCAGATCAGCGCGCTGCCCAGGAGCACAACGGCCGCCAGCGCCACGCCGCTGAGTCCTTGCCAAAGGACCAGACGTTGCCACCAAGGCGCCGGCGCCATGGCTGCAGATGTGCGTGGGACCCCCGCGTCCGACGGCCGCCCTGCCCTGGCCTGCTGAGGTTGCGCCTGGGCACGGGCCTTCAGCTCCACCTCGATGCGCGGCCAGACCTCCGCAGGCAGCCGATCCGCAGGCGGGCACTGCCGCGTCAGCGCCAGCAGGCGATCCTGCCAATAAGCCACTTCCGCACGCAAACCGGCATCTGCCGCCAGGGCGGCCTCGAACAGGAGCGTGTCGTCCTCGCTCAGGGTGCCCAGCACGTACTCTCCGGCCGCGACGGTGCGGTCTTCGAAGGTGTCGAGTGTCATGCCATGCACTCCTTGAGCGCGAGCAGCGAACGCCGGATCCACGATTTCACGGTGCCCAGCGGCGCCTTCAGGCGCTTTGCAATCTGCTCGTGCGTGTAGCCGTCGACGAAGGCGTGCACCACGCAAGCCCGTCGATCGGCTTCCAGGCGATCGAGACAGCCTTCAAGGCGGTCGGCATCGAGTTCGACACCCACCGCCGCCGATTCCCGGACCTGCAGCAGATCGGACAGACCCGACAGTTCCGCGGGATCGAGGGACTGCTCGACCCCTGCCCGCCTGACGGCCTTCAGGGCCCGATGCCGCACGACGGTGTAGATCCAGCCGCGCGCGGAGCCCAACGTGGGGTCGTAGGTGCCGGCCCGTTGCCACACCTGCAGCATCGCGTCTTGCAGAACATCTTCGGACAGGGCCGGATCGCGCACGATGCGCCGCACGACCCCCAGCAACCAGCGCCCTTCGCGCTCGTAGATGACGCGCAGCGCAAACCGCTCGCCTCGGGCACAGGCTTCGAGAGCGGCCGCATGGTCCAGGGGATCGGGCGTCGTGTTCAGGGGCATGGTCCTTGTGTCTTGCGTGGGCCTGAGGGCGTCTCATGATCCTCCAGGGTGGGAGCGGTGCGGACCGCCCCCAACCGATACCCCCAGGATCACACCGGCTTCCAGAAGATGTAGTCGGCCTGGTACTGGACCACCTCCTGGCGGCCCAGCCCCTCAGCGGTGCAAGGCAGGCTCGGGGCCACGCCGCCCCGGGTGGCCACGCGCTGGATGTAGCTCACGCCGGTCATCTCGCCGGCACCCATGGCCGGGTTCGCCTGCACGAGTTGCAGCGGAATGTGCCCGGGGCCTGCGGGCGCGACCGCCAGTTGCTTGCCGGTGACGCTGGATCCGTCCCGGGCCGCCCACGTCGCCGGAGGCCCCCAGTAGCGGCCCACGACCTGCCCATGGCGCGACTTCAGGTCGGCCTTGGGTCCGACAAAAACCCATTCGTAGGCCGAGGCCGCATCGGCCTTCGGTCGGCACTCGTAGGTGATCTCGCCGACCCCCACGGTTTCCCAAGCGATCCGGTGGCCTGCAGGCACCTTCACGCCGTCAGGAAGCCCGTCCTGGGTGAAGGCGGCCACCGGGGCGCGGCCCATGGCTGGATTGCCGTGGTGGGAAGACATGCCGGCGCAGGCGGTCAGGGCCACAGCGGCGCCGAGCGTCGAGACGAGAAAGAGGCGTTGAGACATGGCGAGCTCCTGGAAGTTGGGGTTGAAGCGCCTCCGCCCGGAGGCCCTACACCCTTCACTAGCCCGCCGCCACGGCCCTGGATGCAACCGGATCGAAAAAATTTTCAGCGCGGGGTCAGAGGCCCGCGGCTCACTCCTGTCGCGAGGCCTTGCGGGCGGCCCGAACCATTTCCGCCCCCTTCTCCGCGATCATCGTCGTCGGCGCATGGGTGTTGCCCGAAGTGATCGTCGGCATCACCGAAGCATCGATCACGCGCAGCCCGCGCACACCGCGCACGCGCAACTGCGGGTCGACGACGGCCCCGTCATCGTTCGATGCTCCCATGCGGGCCGTGCCCACCGGATGGAAGATGGTGGTGCCGATGCGGCCGGCGGCCTCGACCAATTCCTCCTCGGTCTGTGCCTGCGGGCCCGGCAGGAACTCGGTGGGGCGATAGCGTGCCAGCGCGGATTGCCCGACGATGCGCCGCGTCAGGCGCAGGGCCTCCGCCGCCACTTGGCGATCCCGTTCGGTCGAGAGGTACTGAGGCGAGATCCTCGGCGCCTTCGACAGGTCAGGCGAATCGATGTGGGCGCTCCCGCGCGAACTCGGTCGCAGGTCGCACACCGAGGCCGTGAACGCGGGAAATCGGTGCAGCGGCTCGCCAAAACGGTCCAGCGACAGCGGCTGGACGTGGTACTCCACATCGGGGCGCTCCAGACCCTCGCGGGTGCGGGCAAAGGCGCCGAGCTGGCTGGGCGCCATCGTCAGCGGACCGGTGCGCCGCAGCGCGTACTCCAGGCCCATCAGGCCCTTCTTCCACCAAGAGTGCACGCGCGTGTTGAGCGTGTCCGCCCCCTCGATGCGAAAGGCCATGCGCAGCTGCAGGTGGTCCTGCAGGTTCTCGCCGACCCCCGGCAGGTGCACGCGCGAACCGATGCCCAGCGCCTGCAGCCGAGAGCCGTCGCCGATGCCCGAACGCTCCAGCAACACGGGCGATCCGATGGCCCCCGCGGCCAGCAACACCTCGGCGCGGGCGGTCACGACCTGGTCGCGCCCGTCGGGACCAGTCACGATCACACCGGTGCAGCGGCGCTCGTCGTCCAGACACAGCGAACGGACCTCGATCCCCGTGCGCACGGTCAAGTTCGGCCGCTTCAGCGCCGGCCGCAGGAAGGCCTTGGCGGCGTTCCAGCGCACGCCGCGCTTCTGGTTGACCTCGAAATAGCCGCAGCCGAAGTTGTCACCGGTATTGAAATCGTCCGTGGGCGGGATGCCGGCCTGCGCGGCGGCCTCACGGAAGGCGTCGAGGATGGGCCAGGACACGCGCAGCTTCTCCACCCGCAGTTCGTGGCCAGCGCCGTGGAACTCGCTTTCGCCGCCATGGTGGTCCTCGCAGCGCTTGAACAGCGGCAACACGTCGTCCCAGCCCCAGCCGGGACATCCGAGGTCGCGCCAACCGTCGTAGTCCTGGCGCTGGCCGCGCATGTAGATCATGCCGTTGATGCTGGAGCAGCCGCCCAGCACCTTCCCGCGCGGATACAGCAGGCTGCGACCGTTCAGGCCGGCCTGGGGTTCGGTGCGCCAGCGCCAGTCGGTCCGCGGGTTGTCGATGCAGTAGAGGTAACCGACCGGGATGTGCACCCACAGGTAGTCGTCGCGCCCGCCGGCTTCCAGCAGCAGCACCGACACATCCGGATCGGCCGAGAGGCGGTTGGCCAGCACGCAGCCGGCGGTGCCGGCGCCGACCACGATGTAGTCGTAAGTCTCGAGGCAGTCGGGGGCAGTCGATCGGCCGGCTGAAGGCATGAAGGGTCTCCACAATCGGACAACCCACTCTAGGCCAGCAGGCTCAACCCCGCATCGTGATCAACCCGCCTTGCCGGCCGAACCCGCCATCGATGACGCGGGGGTCGCTCCGTGCCGACGCTTGAACAAACGTCCCAGCCCATGCACCAAATCGTCCACGAAAGTGAACACCACCGGGATGACCAGCAGGCTCAGGAAGGTGGAGGTGATCAGTCCCCCGATCACGACGATGGCCATCGGCGCGCGGAAGCTTGGGTCCACCCCCCAGCCCAGCGCGATGGGCATCATGCCGGCGCCCATGGCGATGGTGGTCATGACGATGGGCCGGGCGCGCTTGCTGCACGCGTCCAGCAGGGCGTCCCAGCGGCTCAGGCCGTGTTCGCGCCGGGCCATGATCACGTACTCCACCAGCAGGATGGAGTTCTTGGTGGCGATGCCCATCAGCATGATCAGGCCGATCATCGAAGGCATCGACAGGGCCGTCTGCGTCACGTACAGCGCCAGGAAAGCCCCAGGCACCGACAGCACCAGCGCCGCCAGGATCGTCACCGGCTGCACGAAGTCCTTGAACAGCAGCACCAACACGATGTAGATGCACAGGATGCCGGTGCCCATTGCCAACGAAAAGCTCGCGAACAGCTCCCCCATGGCTTCGGCATCCCCGACCGTGGTCTGCGAGACGCCCGGAGGCAACTGTTTCAGGCTGGGCAGCGCCAGAGCCTGCTTCTCGACCTCGCCCAGCGGCTGACCATTGAGCTCGATCTCAAAGTTAACGTTGCGCTGGCGATCGTAGCGGTCGACCTGCGCCGGACCGCTGGCCAGCGTCAGCGTGGCCACGTTGCCGAGCATGACCGGCCCGCGGGCACCGGGCACCGACAGTCGGATGAGCAGATCCACGTCCTGGCGGGCGTCATCGCGCAGCTTGACCACCACCGGCACCTGCCGCTGGCTGAGGTTGAGCTTGGCCAGGCCCTGGTCGTAGTCACCCGAGGTGGCGATGCGCAACGTGTCGGCGATGGCCGCGGAGGTCACACCCAGATCGGCGGCCTTGGCGAAATCGGGACGCACGACCAGCTCGGGCCGAACCAGGCTGGCGGTGGACGTCACCCCACCGATGCCCGGCAAGGCGCGCAGTTCGCGCTCGACCTTGAGCGCATGCTCCAGCAAGACGTCGCCATCTTCGCCGGCCAGCACCAGCACATATTTCTCGTTGGACGCGCCCATGCCCACCTTGACGCGTGCGCCCGGCAGCACCGCCACGGCCTCGCGCAGCTGCGCCTCGATGTCCTGCTTGCTCACGCCGGGACGCTTCGTGCGGTGGGTCAGGTTGATCGTCAGCGTGGCCTTGCGAGCTTCGGACGCCCCTTGCACGGCAAACGGATCGCTGCCCGCCGAGCCGCCGCCCACAGCGGTGTAGACCATCTGGACGTACGTGTTTTTCTGCACCACCTCGCGCGCCTGCTCGGCCACGGCCAACGTTTCCTTGAAGGTGCTGCCCGGCGCCAGTTCGATGCTGACCTGGGTCTGCGAGAGATCGTCCGGTGGCATGAAGCCGGTGGGCAACAAGCCCGCCAGCGAAAACGAGCCGGCAAAGAACACCGCCGTGGCCAACAGGGCGACGAGGCGATGCTTCAGACACCAGCGCGCCGCGCGCTGGTACCAGCGCATCACCACGCCCTCTTTCTCTTCGTGGTCGATGGCCCGCAGCATGTAGGCCGCCATCATCGGCGTGAGCATGCGTGCCACCACCAGCGAGAAGACCACCGCAATCGACGCCGTCCAGCCGAACTGCACGAAGAACTTGCCCGCAATGCCGCTCATGAAGGCCGTGGGCAGGAACACCGCCACCAGCGTGAAGGTGGTGGCGATCACCGCCAGACCGATCTCGTCGGCCGCCTCCATGGCCGCCTGGTACGGCGTCTTGCCCATGCGCAGGTGGCGCATGATGTTCTCGATCTCGACGATGGCGTCGTCCACCAGGATCCCCACCACCAGCGACATCGACAGCAGCGTCACCACGTTGATGGTGAAGCCGAACAGGTGCATCACGGCAAAGGCCGGGATGATGGACAGCGGCAAGGCCGTGGCCGACACGAAGGTGGCGCGCCAGTCGCGCAGGAAGAACCACACCACGATCACCGCCAGCAAGGCGCCCTCGTAGAGCAGCTTCATCGAGCCGTCGAAGTTCTCGACCACCGGGTCGACGAAGTTGAAGGCCTCGGTGATGGTGATGTCCGGGTGAGCGGCCTTGAGCTTGTCGAGCTGCGCACGCACCCCGTCGGCCACCTCGACCTCCCCAGCCCCGCGCGAGCGCGTGATCTCAAAACCCACCACGGCCTGCCCGTTGAGCAGCGCCGTCGACCGGCGCTCGGCAATGGTGTCGCGCACGGTGGCGACCTGGTCCAGGCGGACGCGACGGCCGTCGGAAAGGGCGATGTCCATCGCGCCGAGCTCCTCGGCCGACTTCACCGTGGCCAAGGTGCGCACCGACTGCTCGGCGCCACCCACGTCGGCCCGCCCGCCGGAGGCCTCCTGCTGCACCTGGCGCAATTGGCGTGACACATCCGCCGCCGAGGCGTTCAGGGACATCAGCCGCGCGGGATCCAGTTCCACCTGCACCTGACGCGTCACGCCCCCCACACGGGCCACGGCCCCCACGCCCCGCACACTGAGCATGGACTTGGCCACGTCGTGATCGACGAACCAGGACAGGGCTTCGTCGTCCATGCGCGTGGACGCGACCGTGTAGGTCAGGATCGGCGCGCCCGACAGGTTCATCTTCGAGACCACCGGATCGCGCAAGTCACCCGGCAGGTCGGAGCGAATGCGCGCCACAGCGTCACGCACGTCGTCAAGCGCTTCCTGGGTGGGCTTTTCCAGGCGGAACTCCACGGTGACCGTGGCCATACCGTCCTGTAGCTTGGAATAGACGTGCTTGACGCCATCGAGCGCCGCCACCGAGTTCTCGATCTTGCGCGCCACCTCGGTTTCAAGCTGTGCAGGCGCGGCACCCGGCAAAGCCGCCGAGACCACGACCATCGGCAAGTCGATGTCGGGAAACTGCTGCACCTTCATCGCCTTGAAGGCATACAGGCCACCCAGCGTGAGCAGCACGAACAGCAGGATGGCGGGAATCGGGTTGCGGATCGACCAGGAGGAAACGTTCATGCCGCCCCCGATCAACGAGCCGCCGCCAGGGCCACCACCCCACCGCCCGGAGCCCGGGTGAGCGGAGAGGACGCCGGCGACGGGGCCGGGGCAGTGCCGACCACCTTCACGGCGTCGCCGTCGGACAGGAATCCCACCCCCGAGGCCACCACCGCGTCCTGCAACCCCAGCCCCGAGGACACCTCGATGCGATCGCCTTGGCGGCGACCCACCGACACCTTGACCTGTGAGACACGCCCTTCCGAGCCGACCCGGAACACATAGCTGAACCCATCCCGCAACAGCACGGCCGACTGCGGCAGCGACAAGGCCGAGGTGCTGCCCACCCGGACCTCGCCACTGGCGAACATGCCGGCGCGGGCCCCCCCGCCAGGCTGCAGATCCACATAGACCAGCCCATTGCGCGTGGCCGCATCCACCGTCGGGGCCACCGTGCGCACCAACCCAGCCACGGTCGATCCGTCCGCCAGCGTGATCTGCGCCCGCTGGCCCGTGGCCACGCGGGACAGGTCCGCCGACGACACTTCGGCCCGCCACTCCAGACGGCCCCCCCGGATCAGGCGGAACAACTCCTGCCCCGACTGCACCACCGCGCCGACCGTCGCTTGACGCCCCGAAATCACCCCATCGTCGGGCGCCACCACCTGGGTCTGCGCCATGCGCAACCGCTCGGCCTGCACACGCGCCTTCTGGGCGTCGAGCCGGGCGCGGGCGGCTTGTTCGGCCGCCGCGGTCTGGGTGACGTTCTGCTCACTCACAAAACCCTGATCGCGCAGTTGTCGCGCACGCTCGGCGTTCGCACGGGCCTCGGCCGCGTTGGCCTGGGCTTCGGCCACGGACGCCTGGGCCCCCGCCAGATCAGCCGCCACGGTCCGATCCTCCAAACGGGCCAGCACCTGCCCCCGCTTGACGGGCGTGCCCACATTGACCGTCACCTGCTGTATGCGCAGTCCGCCCACCTCCGCCCCGATCAAGGCCTCCTGCCACGGCGCCACGTTGCCGCTGACACGCAGGATCTGCAACCAGGACGACTCCTGCGGCCGTGTGACAGTCACGGTCAAGGCCGGTCGTGCGGCCGACGATGCCGCTGAAGACGCCGCCCGAGCCGACGCGGCAGGCGCCTTCCCGTCGGGCGCCGAAGCGGGCTCACCGGTGCAGCCGGCCAACCCCGACAGGGCAGCCCATGCACCCGCCGCAGCCAGGAGGCGCGCCCAACCCGCGTCAGGACGCGACGGACGCCAGGCCACATCACCGGAGCGCGATGCAGAGAACGGGGGCTTCAGGACAGGAGTCGGCATGGCATCAAGGGGAGCAAGGACGAAACGGCGGCCAGTGTAGAGACTTCACCGCCACGCCATGTTTCGTCTTTTTTCGCCGGCCCACCGGATGGACGGCATGAGGACCACCCGAAGCCCCCGACACAACAGCTCACGCCCAGGAAACAACCGAGAAATACCGCGCTTTTTCACGAGAAGGAACCGGGGCGTATTTTTACGCTGGCAGGGCCCTCACAAGACCCTGAAAGCCGGCACATGACCCCGACATCCGTTGCCCTGCGCACTGCAGTTTCTCTCGCGCTGATCACCTCGCTGTCGGCCTGCGCCCCGATGCTCCCACAGCAGGTCGATGCCGACAGCATCCGTGCGCAAGGCGCGCAGGACCGCCTCTCCGTCCGACAGGACGTCGAGCCGCTGGGCCAGACGATGTCGCTGGACGAAGCCATCGCCCGCGCCCTCAAGTACAACCTCGACCGGCGCAGCCGCCAGATGGAGGAAACGTTCGCCCTTCGCCAGTACGACGAATCGGCCTACGACCGCCTGCCCCGCCTGATGGCCGCCGCCGGATACACCACCCGCGACAAGGACCGGACCGCCCGCAGCACCGACTCCGTGACCGGTCAGCCTTCGCTGGCCAACCCGTCCATCTCGCAGGACAAGGACCACCTGCTCACCTCGCTGACCCTGAGCTGGAGCCTGCTGGACTATGGCCTGGCGCACTACAGCCAGGCCCAGGCCGCCGACCGCATCCAGGCCGCCGCCGAGCGCCGCCGCAAGGCCACCCACCTGCTGGTGCAGGACGTGCGCGTGGCCTACTGGCGTGCCGCCAGCGCACAGCGCCTGCACGACGAGGTGCGCGCCTCGCTGAAGCTCGCCGACGAAGCCTTGGTCGACTCCCGCAAGGCAGAAGCCGAGAAGCTGCGCTCCCCACTCGACACCCTGCGCTACCAACGCCAGCTCACGGAAAACATGCGCCTGCTCGAATCCATCGAACAGGAACTGGTGACGGCCCGCTTCGACCTCGCCGCCCTCATCAACGCGCCGATCGTCCAGAACGTCAAGCTCTCGAGCGAAGAACTGCCCAGCCGCTCCGACCCGCTGACCGTGACGGCCGAAGCCATGGAAGAACAGGCCCTGGCCCAGAACGCCGACCTGCGCGAACACCTCTACCAGCGCCGCATCGCGGCCCTCGAAGCCCGCAAGGTGCTGGTGCGCGCCTACCCCAACCTCACCTTCTCCATCGGGGCCAACCACGACACCGACAGCTACCTGGTTCACCCCACCTGGGTGGACGCGGGCGTGCAGTTCGGCTTCAACCTGTTCAACCTGTTGAGCCTGCCGGCACAGAAGCGCACCGCCGCCGCCGCCGAAGCCCTGGCCGACCAACGCCGCCTGGCCGCCCACGTGGCCGTGGTGACCCAGGTGCACGTGGCGCGTGAACAACTGGCCGGCGCCCGTCGCCAGTTCGAGCGGGCCGACACGCTGTGGCAGCTCGACACGCGCATCCTGGAGCAGACCCAGCGCCGTGAACAGGCTCAGGCCGGCACCAAGCTCGACCGCGTGGCCGCCCAGACCACCACCATCATCAGCCAGCTGCGCCGCTACCAGGCCCTGGCCCAGTGGCACGCCGCCGTGAGCCGGCTGCAGGCCACGCTCGGCGTTGATCCGCTGCCGGAAAGCACCGACGACCTGAGCCTGGACGCCCTGCGCACCCAGGTGCGCCAACGCCTGCTGGACGTCTGAGCCCGACGATTCGAGACCCTCCCATGTCCATGACCCGCATCGCCCTCACCTCCGTTGCCGCGCTCGTCGGTGCCGTCGGCATGGCCGGCCTGTCCGCGCCTTCGCTGGCGCAGGGCAACCCACCTGCCGCCACAACCGCCGCTCCACGCATCGCCGCCATCGCCCCACGGGCAGCCACCGCGCCAACAGCCGCCACCGTCACGCCTGTGGCCAAACCCGCTGCCGAGCCCGAACTGCGCGCCCAGCTTTCGCCGCGCCGCTACACCACCCTGGCCGCCGAAGTCGGCGCCCGCATCCAGCGCCTGACGGTCACTGAAGGCGCCACCATCCGCGCCGGACAAACCCTGGTCAGCTTCGACTGCAGCCTGCAACAGGCCCAGTTGCAGCGGGCCCAGGCCACAATCGGGGCCGCACAGAAACAGCTGGCCACCCAGCGCCGGCTGGTCGAACTCAACGCCACGGGGCGCCAGGAACTCGATCAGGCCGAAGCCGAGGTCGGCAAGACCCGCGCCGAGATGAGCCAGATCCAGGTGCAGCTCAGCAAGTGCAGCATCGCCGCGCCTTTCAGCGGCCGAGTCGGTGAGCAGAAAGTGCGCGAGCAGCAATACGTCCAGCCCGGCCAAGCCCTGCTCGAAGTGCTCGACGACAGCGTGCTGGAGGTGGAATTCATCATGCCGTCGCGCTGGTTGTCGAGCGTACGGCCGGGCCACAGCCTGCAGTTTGCCGTGGATGAAACCGGCAAGAGCTACCCCGCCAAGGTGCAACGGCTGGGCGCCAAGGTCGACCCAGTCAGCCAGTCCATCAAGGTCACCGCCGCCATCGAAGGCCGACCGGCCGAGCTGGTCGCCGGCATGAGCGGCCGGGTGCTGGTGCAGCGCACGCCCTGAGCACGCGCAAGCGGCCCACTTCCTTTCATTTTCGAGACGCTGGCGCGGCCGGCGCCTGTGAGGTTTCCAGATGTCCCACCCCACCCGCCGCCCCCTGACCCTGCGCCAAGCGCCACGCATCCAGGCTCTGGAGGCGCGGTTGATGTTCGATGCGGCGGCTCTGGCCGACGCCACCGCGACGGTCACGTCCCATCAACCGATCGAGTCGGGTCCCCCGGAAGCGAGCGCAACCGTCATCGACGCGGCACAACCGGCGACGGAATGGCACCTGATCCAGGTGGTCTCGCCCGCAACCTCAGAGGGAACCTCCGCCGACCTGACTCAGGCCATTGCCTCGGCGGAACTGTCCATACGCGAGCTGCTGCAGCAACCGGACGCCACCCAGCAACTGTTCAAGCTCTTCAGTGGCAATCAAAGCGTCCCATCGGCCGAATGGATCCAATCGGCCGAAAGTCTCCTTGCTGCAATTCGCCAAGGTGACATGACTTTCCAGGTTCAGCTCCTTTCGGGTGCAGACCTCAAAGGCCACATGGGTGCGTTCAATGCCCACGGCCTGGACGGAAGGCCCGTGATCTACCTGAATGCCGATTGGCTGGCCACCGGCACTTCCGCAGAAGCAGTGACACGCGTGCTGGTGGAAGAATTTGGCCACGGTATTGATCAGGCGCTGAACGGCACTCACGATACCCAGGGCGATGAAGGCGAGGCCTTTGCAGCCGTAGCGCTGAATCTTTCTCTCCGTGATGCTGAAAACCAGCGCATTGCGCTGGAGGATGACCATACGACACTGGTTCTGGACAGCGTCGCCGCTCAAGTGGAGCTGTCAGGCACCGCGCAGGTGTCCGTGCCATTTCCCGAGGGTTTCATCGGCACCCGAGGCAGCAACTCAGGCCAGGCCGACGGAATCGTCAACTTCTCCACACTGGGAATCACGAAGGCCTCGTTCTTCCAGAACTCAACCACTGGCACTTTTGGCGGCACCCAAGGAAACGACTTGTCGGGGGGGCTTCGCCTCACCCTGTCCTCCGGGGAGGTCATCACCATCAATGGTGCGATCAACTGGCGCATCACATCGGGGCAAACACTCTACGTTTTTGGGTTCATTCCAGATCCAGCCACACCCGTCCGAACCATCAACTATGCAGGTGGAACCTTCGACATCGACGGCACCAGCAACTTTGGCCTCGAAAAGGTGGGCGCCGTCTACAGCGCGGCTGACAACTCCAACGTCTCGGGCAATGCCGCCACGTCGGGATTGCTGGACAGCCTCAACACCTACCTCGCGACCGTTCAGGCCAACGACCCCAACGGCCCCGTGACCGTCAACAGCCTCGCCACCAACGACACGACCCCCACCCTCAGCGGCACAGCCACTCTCGGCGCAGGGGAAACGCTCAACGTCATCGTCAATGGCGTCAGCTACACGACCAGCAACGGATTGAGCCTCGGTGCAAACAACTCGTGGTCACTGACCATTCCAGGCGGCTCCGCACTCACCAACGGAACCTACGACGTCACGGCCACGATCACCAACTCGGCCGGATACACCTTGACGGACGCCTCCAGCAGTGAGCTGATCGTCAACACTGCGCTGCCCTCGGACGTAACCGCCCCCACCGCCACCGTGGTGGTTGCCGACACCGCCCTGCGCACCGGCGAGACCTCCCTGGTCACCATCACCTTCTCCGAAGCCGTCACCGGGTTCACCAACGCCGACCTCACCGTCGAGAACGGCACCCTCAGCGCCGTGTCCTCCTCCGACGGTGGCGTGACCTGGACCGCCACCTTCACCCCCACGGCCAACATCTCCGACACCACCAACGTCATCACGCTCGACAACACCGGCGTGATCGACGCTGCGGGCAATGCTGGCTCCGGCTCCACCGACTCCAACAACTACGCCATCGACACGGCCCCCCCCACCCTCACCGGCCCCAACGCCACCACCGGCCTGACCAGTGCCAAGTCGATCCCCGAGAACACCACCGCCGTGCACACCTTCACCGCCAGCGAATCGGTGACCTGGTCCATCGACGGCGGCGCCGACTTCGCCCGGTTCTCCATCGATGCCAGCGGCAACTTGGCCTTTGTCTCAGCGCCAGACCACGAGGCCCCCAACGATCTCGGGGCCACCCCAGGCAACAACACCTATGTCGTGATCGTCAAGGCGACCGACACCGCCGGAAACGCCACGTCGCAGACCGTCACCGTCACGGTCACGGATGTGGACGACACCGCTCCGGTCGTCACCACCGGACAATCCTTCTCCTATGCCGAGAACCGCGCCACCGGCACCGTCCTCGGCACCGTTGCCGCTTCCGACGCCGTCGGCATCACCGGTTGGCGCTTCTCCACCACCGGCACGTCCACGTCGTCGGACGGTTACTTTTCCATCGACCACTCCGGCCAGATTGCCCTGACCGCCGCCGGTGCGACCGCTGGCATCGAGGCCAACGACTTCGAGACCGGTTCCAACACCTTCTCCCACGCGGTACAAGCCGGTGACGCCGCTGGCAACTGGTCTTCGTCCACCCTCGTCACACTCTCCGTGACGGACGTGAACGAAACGCCGGCCAACCGCGCCCCCGTGCCGGGAGACGTCTCCAACCCCGGCTGGGACGCCGCGAACGCCCGCTACGTTGCCGCCACCCCCGAAAACACCCCGGTCACCGGCCGCATCACCGGCAGCGACGCGGACAGCGACGCCCTGACCTATACCGCCACTTCGATGCCGACCCACGGCACGGTGATCGTGGACCCGAGCACCGGCGCGTGGACCTACACCCCCACCACCGGCTACCACGGCACCGACCGCTTCACCGTCCTGGTCGATGATGGCCGCGGTGGCTCCACTGCCGTGACGGTGGACATCACCATCACCCCGGTCAATCACGCCCCGCAATGGGCCGACAGCGCCCTGGAAACCGCACAGGATCTGCCCCGCTCCGGGCAACTGCCCTCGGCCACCGATGCCGACGGCGACCGCCTCTCCTACGCACTGGCCAACGCACCGGCCCACGGCACGGTGTCCGTGGACACCGACGGCCGCTACACCTACACCCCATCGTCCGGCTTCAGCGGCACGGACCGGTTCCAGATCCGTGTCACCGACACCGCCGGTGCCAGCACCCTCGCCTGGGTCGACGTCACGGTGCGCCCCGCCCCGACGCTGACCTTGCCCACACCTTGGGACCTGGGCACCTCGGACACCGATCGCGTCACCTCCGCCCCGGTCATCACCCTGGCCGGAGAAGCCTCGGCCGGCCAGACGCTGCACCTCTACGCCCCGTCGGGTGCACAGATCGCCACGGTCGTCGCCGATGGCAACGGCCGCTGGTCCGCCCCGAACATCGACCTGCGCACGCTGACCGGCGATGCCGCCCTGGCCACGGCGGGGGCCACCGGCCCCTACACCTTCTCGCTGCGATCGGCACTGGCCGACGGCACCGAAGGCGCAGCGGTCCGCTTGACGGTCGTGCGGGAACTGCCGGCGCAGGCCCCGACCGTCGACAAGACCCCAGTGGCCGACGCCCCGCCACCAGCCGTCGCCGAACGGCCGACCCCATCCGCCGACATCCCGGCGTCCCAAGCGGCCCCCTTCGACTCGGCCCTCAAGTCCAGCCCCGGACCGGCCGGCGAATCCCTGGCGCCGACCGACACCCCTGCAGCGTTGCGGGTGACCCCGTCCCCCGCCAACGACCTGGGCACCAACTCCCGCGAGATCTACACCCGCCCCAGCGGCTTCCGCGTGATGGTCAACCCGGACCCGGAACCCGCACTCAAGCTGTTCAACGGCGTGGACGACCAGGTGGTCAAGCTCGGCCAGGCCATGAACCTGCAGATCCCGGCCGACACCTTCGTGCACACCCAGATCAACGAAACGATCAAGCTGCAGGCCACACAGGCCGACGGCACCCCGTTGCCGATGTGGCTGCGCTTTGACGGCAAGTCGGGCACGCTGGTGGGAGAACCACCGGCCGGCTGGAACCGAGACGTCGCTGTCAAGATCACCGCCCGAGACTCCAAGGGGCGGGAAGCCACCGCGATGTTCCGCATCAAGGTGAGCGATGGCAGCGCACGCCAGGGCGCGGGCCTGAGCCATCAGCTCCTGCGCGGAGAGGCCCTGTCGGCCACCAGCCGGGGCTGGACCGCCCACGGCCAGGCCGTCACCGTCGCCCGGAAGGCCTGACGCGTTCCCGCCATGCACCGTGACCCGCTGAGCTCCACTGCCGACGCCGCCACGCTCGCCCTGGTCGACGCCACCCTCCAGGCCACGACCGAGGCGGAACGGCGTTTTGTCCTGCTCAACCGTTCGCGGGACGCGTGGCCTTATCAGGTCGCCGCGCTGTGGGACGGCCATGCCCTGGTCGGGCATTCCGGTGCCGGACGCCCGGACACGCAAGGCCCCTACGCGCTGTTCCTCAAGCGCTGGATCCAGTCGCGCCTCGGCACGGCGCCGGCGTGCGTGCGCCCCAGCGATGTCGATGCGGAGCTGGCTCAGGAATGGACGGAATGGTGGCCCAACCACGTGCTGTGGCTGCCGCCGGGACCGGAATCCCATTCCCCCGCGTGGATCGTCGTGCGCGACGTGCCCTGGACGGCCGCAGAAACCGC
>JACCDS010031704.1_pt1 | contig 17659 bp, 18 predicted proteins | sample 7446441 | NCBI WGS metagenome assembly JACCDS01 (sample SAMN15323445, study PRJNA562643) | freshwater metagenome | isolation source: river surface water | place: USA:Blue River Watershed | collected 2017-08-17
ACAAGAACGGCATACCGAACGATCCGGAGAAGCCGTTCGTGACCTCCGGCATCCGGCTGGGTTCGCCGGCGATGACGACGCGCGGCTTCAAAGAGGCCGAAGCAAGCAAGGTCGGCCACCTGATTGCCGACGTGCTCGACAACCCGCACGACGCGGCCAACATCGAACGCGTAAAAGCCGAGGTCAAGAAACTGACCGACGCTTTCCCGGTTTATCAGCGCTGATCGCCGACGGGGCAAGCGGATTGAATTCAATGATTGACGACTGACGATGCGCTGCCCTTTCTGCCATAGCGAAGATACGCAGGTGCTCGACACCCGGGCTTCGGAGGAGGGCGACAGCATCCGTCGCCGCCGTCGCTGCAACGCCTGCGACAAGCGTTTCACCACCTACGAGCGGGTCGAGCTCGCGATGCCGGTCATCGTAAAGAAGAACGGCAGCCGCACCGAGTTCGAGCCCGCCAAACTGCGCGCCAGCCTGATGCTGGCGCTGCGTAAGCGTCCGGTGTCGGCCGATGCGGTCGATGCGGCGATACAGCGCATCGAAGAAAAGCTGCGCTCCTCCGGCGAGCGCGAGATCATGTCCGGCCAGATCGGCGAGCTGGTGATGCGCGAACTGAAGCGCCTGGACAAGGTCGCCTATATCCGCTTTGCGTCCGTTTATCGCAGTTTCGAGGATGTGTCCGAATTCCGCGATGCGATCGATGAGATCGATGTGGAGCCGAAGGGGGCGGGCGGAAAATCGCGCGCACCTTGACCCACACCGATTACTTACCGGTCAGCCTGGCCGGTAGTTTGATCTACCTCATGAATTATTAGTCCCCGTATTAATTTTTCGCGATGGTTTCTACTTGCCCGTTCATCATCCGAAAAAAACGGAGGGGGCAATGCCGAAAAGTCGACAAGGATTTTCGCTGGTCGAAACGCTGCTTGCATTGTTGCTGTTGTCGCTGACAGCCATGCTGCTGGTGCGGACCAGTGCCGCCAATGCGATCGCGCTGGCACAAACGACGAAGCTATCCACCGCAGTCCGGATGGCGTCAGAATTTTCCGAATGGACGCATCGCAGCGGGCAACTGGCGCTCGGCGTACCGCTTGATCAGGCCTTGCCTGAACTCGGCGCACATCGTATCTCCTGTGATGATGGCGACTGCAGCGCCGAGCAGGGTGCTTGGCACTATGTGTCTCGATGGCGCGAGCGGCTGGCATTGGCGATACCGGATGTACGGGTCGATATCTGCATAGCCATCGCTCCGTTCGATGGTACAGCCGGTTGGTCTTGCGATCCGGATGGAGGCGTCTGGGTGATGAAGCTGGGCTGGCCGCCGCGATCGGCTGTTGCGCCGACGATAGCCATCGCGCTGGCGCCCGCTTCATGAAGCGAGGTGAGGTAGGCAGCGGGCTGATATCGCTGATGATTGCGCTTGCCGTGTCGATGGGCATTGTGCTTGCAGCGATGCGCCTGATCGCACACTCAAATGCCGAATATCAGCGGGTTGAACAGCTTGCGCTGATGGAGGAGCAGGCGAATTATGTGTTCGATCTCATCGCACGTTCATTGCAACAGGCCGGCCATGTTGATGCGACACGGCCAATGCCGAGCTCGCCCGCGCGCCCCTTCGCCGGTGCGCTGGACGGGCTAGACAATTCGACCGTCACGGCGGGTACCGAGGCCATCAGCGTGTCGATACCGGGCGCTCATCTGGGCAGTGATGTGCTGGCCGTTCATTTTGCCGGCGATGCCTCCGGTGCGATGCGCAATTGTGCCGGTTTCGTCGTCCCACCGTCACTGACTGGCATCGATGAAAGGCTGGTCAGCATTTTTCATGTCGCGCTCGATGCGCTGGGAGAGCCCGAGTTGCGCTGCAAGTATCGCGGGTCGGCACAATGGACCTCGCAGGCGATTGCGACCGGTATCGAATCTTTCCAGCTGCTGTTCGGTGTCGATGCCGACGGCGACGGCCTTCCGAATGACTTTGTCAGCGCGTCGCGCTTGAAAGTAATGGCGGCTGACACGCCCTCATCACAGCCTTCAATCCACACGCGCATCGTCGCGGTCCATGTGGCACTGCTGTTGCGCTCGGCGCAGCCCGTAAACCGGCAACTGATGCAGGCAATCGACCTGTTTGGTCCCGGCTATGCAGACCGGCATGCCGCCGACGATCCCGGCACACGCATCGTGCCGGCCCAGCTGGATCCGCATCGGCTGCATCGGCATTTCGATGCGGTGATCTTCCTGAATAACAGCTTGCGCCCCGACGCATGAGTCTTTTTCCAGCCCTCGCAAGCATGTTGCTGGTGATGATGCTGGCCGTGTCGTCGGTGCGAGTCGTTCAGGATGCGGGATTGCTGGCGGCTCAGCGCCGCGATGCTCACATGGCGAGGCAGCGCGCTGACTTAGTCTTGCATCGAATGGCTGCTGCGCTCGCTGCGGAGGAGCCGACAGCAGATGAGGCAGCGATTGAGGAAGTCCCGACCTCCGATCAGGCCGAGCTCGGCGACTTGCCGCTGCTGCTGCACAGGGTGACCGTGACCGGGCGCGGTCATCAGGCCAGGGTACGCTTGCAGGCGGACTATGCGGTCGATGGCTGCGAGAGTGAAGATGACGAGCCTTGCGTGCCACGAGTGAAACGTATCGCATGGCGCGAGCTGTCCGAATGATGTGCTGCTCATGAGTCGTGTCCAGCGTGGCCTTGGCCTGATCGAGGCTGTTATCGCGACAAGCATCGTGCTTGGCATGGCTGCGGCCGCTGCGCCGGGCTTTCGCGGCTTGTTCGATCACTTTCGCGTGACGACGGCCGCCGCCGATTTTCGCCTGGCTTTGGCGCTGGCACGCAACGAAGCGATACGCCGCCGGCAGCGGGTGGACCTGCTGCCCGTGTTGCACGGCGACTGGCGTTCCGGCTGGCAGGTAGTGATCGATGCCAATAACAATCAGCACGCCGACGCCGGCGACAGCGTGTTGCATGCGGGGGCAGTGGTGGCTGCTGGCGTCGACATCAGCGCTCGGCTGACCGACGCGAAGCGTGCCTGTATCGCGTTCGATCCCAGCGGCCGGCCTCGCACGGCGGCATCGGCCACCACGCCGCAGTACGGATCGCTGACTTTTCAGTCCGGCGAACAGCGCCGCAAGGTCATCATCGGGTTTCTCGGGAGGGCGCGGACCTGCGACCCTGACCGGGATGGGGTGGCTTGTTAGAATGTAGTTATTCCTTAAGCGATTTCCCATTGAATATTACCAACGACATAGACGGCATGCGCGCCGCGCTCGCGCAGGCGCAAAAAAGCCTGTACAGCACGACGCCTAACCCGCGCGTCGGCTGCGTGATCGTGCGCGATGGCGAAGTGATCGCCGAAGGCCATACGCAGCCGGCCGGCTTTGCGCATGCGGAGGCGCATGCACTGCACCAAGCCGCGGAAAACGGCATGGCGGTGCGTGGCGCGACCGTTTACGTGACGCTGGAGCCGTGCAGCCATCATGGCCGCACGCCGCCTTGTGCCGATGCCCTGATCGCGGCCGGCGTGTCCCGCGTCGTGGTGGCGATCGAAGACCCGAATCCGCTGGTCGGCGGGCAGGGGATTGCGCGGCTGCGCGCGGCCGGCATTGACGTCGAGGTCGGCGTGCTGGCCGACGAAGCGCGCGAGATGAACATCGGCTTCCTGTATCGGATGCAGCACGGCCGCCCCTGGGTGCGGATGAAGATCGCAGCCAGCCTCGATGGCGGCACCGCGCTACAGAACGGAGAAAGCCAGTGGATCACGTCGGCGCAGGCGCGCGATGACGGTCATGCCTGGCGCGCGCAGGCCTGCGCTATCCTGACCGGCATCGGCACCGTGCAGCAGGACGATCCGCAGATGAACGTGCGCGCGGTCGATACGCCGCGCCAGCCACGCCGCATCGTCGTTGACAGCCGGCTCGAGATTTCGCCGCAGGCAAAAGTGTTGCAGGGCGGCGGGAGCTGGGTTGTCGCGGCGGTCGACGATGCCGGGCGCGCCGCGAGGCTGCGTGCCGATGGCCATGACGTCATCGTGCTGCCGAACGACAGCGGCAAGGTCGATCTGGCCGAGTTGATGCGCGAACTGGGGCGTCGCCAGATTAATGAGCTGCACATCGAGGCCGGCTTCAAGCTGAACGGTTCGCTGCTGCAAGCGAATGTGGTTGACGAATTGCTTATGTATGTGGCGCCCTGCCTGCTGGGCCCGGCACAGGGCATCGCGCGGCTGCCGGTGCTGCAGCAACTATCCGAGCGTTTGCCTTTCCGTTTTCACGAGGTGCGGCAGATCGGCCCCGATCTGCGCATTCGTGCCCGACTCACCGATTTCTAATTCCCACTGACTGAGACTCCTCATGTTTACCGGCATCGTCGCGGCCGTTGGCCGCATCACCTCGATCAAACCGCTGGGCGCCGATGCGAATGCGGGCGTGCGCCTGCAGATCCATGCGGGCAGCCTGTCGCTGGCCGATGTCGCGCTCGGCGATTCGATCGCGATCAATGGCGCGTGCATGACGGTTACGCAGAAAAGCGCCGATGGCTTTACCGTGGACGTGTCGCGCGAGAGCCTGAACCACACGGTCGGACTCGACAGCAATGGCGAGGTCAACCTCGAGAAGGCGCTGACACTGGCCGAACGGCTCGGTGGCCATCTGGTGTCCGGCCACGTGGACGGGCTGGGCACGGTCACGCATTTCGCGCCGGTCGGCGAATCGTGGAAGCTCGACATCCTGACGCCGCCGGCGCTGGCGAAATACTTCGCGTACAAAGGCTCGGTGGTCGTCAATGGCGTGTCGCTGACGGTCAACAGCGTCGCCGATGGCGCTGACGGCTGCACGATCTCGATCAACCTGATCCCGCACACCATCGAGGTGACCACGCTCAGGCAACTGAAGCCGGGCGCGAAGGTCAATCTGGAGGTCGACCTGATTGCGCGTTATGTGGAACGGATGCTGGCATCGACGTCGCTGAAGGGCTGAGGCCGGCGGCGCTTGGCAAATTGGCACGGCACAGGAAGCCGATTTGGGGGCTGCGCCGGCGAAATCCTATAGAATGGCCGGCCTTTCCGGAAACACTCCCATGTCACTTTCAAGCACAAAAGAGATCATCGCCGAGCTGCGTGCCGGCCGCATGGTCATCCTGGTCGACGAGGAAGACCGCGAAAACGAGGGAGATCTCGTGCTGGCGGCCGAATTCGTGACGCCCGAAGCCATCAATTTCATGGCCCGCTTCGGCCGCGGCCTGATCTGCCTGACCCTGACCGAAGAGCGTTGCGACCAGCTGAACCTGCCGCTGATGACGGGCCGCAACGGTACCTCGTTTGGCACCAATTTCACGGTGTCCATCGAGGCCGCCGAAGGCGTGACCACCGGCATTTCCGCCGCTGACCGTTCGCGCACCGTGCAGGTCGCGGTCGCGCGTCATGCGAAGGCGACCGACCTGGTGCAGCCCGGCCATGTTTTCCCGCTGCGCGCCCAGAAGGGCGGGGTGCTGATGCGCGCCGGCCATACGGAAGCCGGCTGTGACCTTGCCGAACTCGCGGGGTTGATGCCCGCTTCAGTGATCTGCGAGATCCTGAAGGAAGACGGCACGATGGCGCGTCTGCCGGACCTGCTTGAATTCGCAAAAGAGCACGAGCTGAAGATCGGCACCATTGCCGACCTGATCCATTACCGCAGCCAGACCGAAAGCATCGTCGAGCGCGTTGGCGAGCGGGAGATGCAGACGCCGCACGGGACCTTCCGTGCCGTCGCGTTCCGCGACACGCCCAGCGGCGGCGCGCACCTGGCGCTGGTGCACGGAAAAATCGAACCCGAGCAGGAATCGCTGGTGCGCGTGCACCAGCCGGTATCCATCCTTGACCTGCTCGAGACACGCGACACCACGCATTCCTGGAACGTGGCCGCCGCGATGAACGCGATCAGGGCGGCCGAGCGCGGCGTGATCGTGCTATTGAATTGCGAAGAATCGGCCGAGCAAATGTTCGCGCAGTTCACTGCGCTGGCCACCTCGCAGCCGGCAACGCCGCCGCGGGCCGCGCGCATGGACCTGCGCACTTATGGCATCGGCGCCCAGATCCTGCGCGAACTGGGCGTACGCAAAATGAAGCTGCTGGCCAATCCGAGGAAAATGCCCTCGATGACCGGCTTTAACCTGGAAGTCACCGGCTATCAGGCCGGACCGACAGACCACTGACGCGGGAGGCGATATGAGCGTGGGAATTTACGAGCCCGAATTTGACGGCAGCGGTGTGCGGATTGGCGTCGTGCAGGCGCGATTCAATGAGGATGTCTGTCACGGCCTCACGGCGGCCTGCCTGGCCGAGCTGAAGCATCTGGGCGTCGAAGACCAGGATGTCTTGCTGGTCACGGTGCCGGGCGCGCTGGAGATTCCGCTGGCGCTGCAGAAGATGGCCGAATCCGGTCAGTTCGACGCGCTGATCGCGCTGGGCGCAGTGATCCGCGGCGAGACTTACCATTTCGAACTGGTCTCGAACGAATCAGGTGCCGGCATCACGCGCATCGGCCTCGACTTCGGCATTCCAATCGCCAACGCGGTGCTGACCACCGAGAACGACGAGCAGGCCGAGGTCCGCATGGCGGCCAAGGGCGCCGACGCTGCCCGCGTCGCGGTTGAAATGGCCAATCTGGTCGCCGCGATGGAAGAGCTGGCCGACAGCGCTGACGACGAATAAAGGTATCCAACATCCATGAGCAGCACCAAATCCCAGCACGCGAACCCGAGCAAAAGCCGCACGCCACGCCACCGTGCGCGCGAATTCGCGCTGCAAGGCCTCTATCAGTGGCTGATGAGCAAGGAAGACGCGGGCGTGATCGACGCGTACATCCGCGACGCGCATGGCTTCGACAAGGCCGACCGCGAGCATTTCGACGCGCTGCTGCACGGCACTATTCGTGATGCGGCCAGCCTGCGTGAAGACATCGTTCCGCTGATCGACAGGGCTATCGACCAGCTGTCGCCGATCGAGCACGCAGCGCTGCTGATCGGCGCCTATGAGCTGAAGCAGCATATCGAGATTCCGTACCGGGTCGTCATCAACGAGGCGGTCGAACTGACCAAATCCTTCGGTGGCATCGATGGCCACAAGTACGTGAACGGCGTGCTCGACAAGCTCGCCGCCAGGCTGCGTTCTATCGAGGTCGGCGCGGCTCGCTGAGCGCCATTTGCGATGGATTTCTCGCTTGCGCAGCGCCTGCAGGAGATCGAGCCCTTCCATGTGATGGAAGTGATCAAGCGCGCCGCCGAGCTGGAGAAGGCGGGGCGCTCGACCATCTACATGTGCATCGGCGAGCCGGATTTTCCGCCGGCGCAGCCGGTGCTGGACGCAGCCGCCAGCGCGCTGTCGAATGGCTCGGCAATGCGCTACACGGCCGCGCTGGGGCTGCAGGAACTGCGCGACGCCATCTCGGCGCATTACCGTACGGCTTTCAGCATCGATGTGCCGGCCGAGCGCATCGTCGTCACCGCCGGCGCGTCGGCCGCGCTGCTGCTGGCTTGCGCGGCGCTGGTCGAGCGCGATGCCGAGGTGCTGATGCCGGATCCCAGCTATCCGTGCAACCGCCATTTCATTGCTGCTTTTAACGGGCATCCGAAACTGATACCCAGCGGGCCGGCCGAGCGTTTCCAGCTATCGGCGGCGATGGTCGAATCGCACTGGAACGAAAATACCCGGGGCGTGCTGCTGGCGTCACCGTCGAATCCGACCGGTACCTCGATCACCCGCGACGAACTGTCCCGCACGCTCGACGTGGTACGCAGTCGCAAGGGTTTTGCGCTGGTCGATGAGATCTATCAGGGGCTTGCGTACGAGGACAAGCCGTACACGGCACTCGAGTTTGGCGACGACATTATCGTCATCAACAGCTTTTCGAAGTATTTCAACATGACCGGCTGGCGGCTGGGCTGGCTGGTCGTGCCGCCGGCGATGCTGCCGGCGATCGAGAAGCTGGCGCAGAATTTCTTCATCTGCGCGTCCAGCCTCGCGCAGCACTCGGCGCTGGCCTGCTTTACGCCGCAGGCGCTGGCAGTGGCCGAGGAACGCCGTCAGGAATTCCAGCGCCGGCGCGACTACATCGTGCCAGCGCTGTTGAAGCTGGGATTCGAGATTCCGGTGCTGCCGGACGGCGCTTATTATGTGTACGCCGACTGCAGCCGCTTCTCCGATGACGCCGACCAGTTATGCCGGGACATCCTCGAGAAGACCGGCGTCGTGTTGACGCCGGGGCTGGATTTCGGACTGATAGGCGCGAAGCGTTTCATCCGCGTGTCGTATGCGACGTCGATGGCCAGTCTGGAGGAGGCCATCAGCCGCCTGAGCGCCTATTTCAGCGGCAGCAGGACCTAAGCCGGCTCCTGCTCGCTGACGGCGACGCGCGACTTCTCTGCTTTTGCCTCGTTCACCTGTTCCGCCGGTTGCGGCGGCGTGAACGTCGGCACACGCTTGCCGGCAGCCACTGCCTGCAGCCTGGCGTGTTCGGCCATCACCTTGCCGGCGTAGCCGCCGTCGGTTTCCAGGTTGCCGGCGCCGACGTACAGTTTCAGGCCACCTTCAATCGAACCCGAATGACGGATCATGTCCTTCAGGATGCGCGCGCCGACCTGGATGTTGGCGGCCGGGTTCAGCGCCGCGGTCAGTCCGCCATGATCATTGAACTTGTCATGGTGTATGCGTGCCATCACCTGCATCAGTCCCTGCGCGCCGACCGAGCTTTCCGCAAACGGATTGAAACGCGACTCGATCGCCATGACCGCAAGGATCAGCAGGGGATCGAGCTTGACCGCATTGGCGGACTCATACGCCGCACCGACCAGCATTGTGCTGGCGCTGCCGGCGATGCGATACCGCTTGGCCAGCCAGCGCGTGACGCGCTGCTGTTCCGCGGTCGGTGCGAGCGAGGCTTCGCCGGTCGCAGCTGCCGCCGTGAATTTCGGCTGGGGCAGTTCGAGCATCTCGGCGAACGCGGCCTCGTTGGCGGCGATTTGTGCAGACTCGTTGGCGAACGGAGACAGTTCCTTGATTTCATCCAGCAGCGCGGGCCGGAAGAACAACAGGGCCATGGCTGCCAGCGCAGCCAGACCGATAACCGCCAGCGTCTGGCGGGCTGCGGCAAAGATGCCGCGCAGACGGTCGAGGGAAACCTCGCCGATGCTGCCCAGTAGTGGGGAAGATTCTCCCGCACCGACCAACGCTGCGAATTTGCGTCGATTATTCATGCTACCTCCTGAATATCGCGGCCCTCAAAGCGCCTGGCAAAAGAGGAATGCTTCATCCCGGTCATGTGCTCTCCTTGTTGACAGCATGACAAGTCTGCATTCACGTTTTGCCAGGCGCTCTGAATTGAGGCCAATTGCAAGCGTGCTTCGTGCTTCAATTCACCGCGAAACCAAATTTCGTTTGCCATCGACGCGGATGCTGCACTGCGTCGACTCCCCGACAAACGCCGGTGTTGCCTTTGCTGCTTGCCCTCAAGTGCATGGGGCAGGCTCGGCAATCTTTTTTCGGGAATGAAAGACCGACCCTGTTGCGGAACAATCTCTACAATTGCTCACGGGTCGATTCCCGAGATGAAACAAGGCGGCTGGCTGTTGTCTGCTTGGCCTCACCGGGATCATCCCGGCTCGCCGCCTGTTGAATTTGAGCGGATTGTAGGTAGGTGTTTATATCCAGTCAATACTAGAAATAAGAAAAGCTATAACCAATTATTATGAATAATTGGTTTCCCTGTAACAATATCCAGTAAAATCAGGCGTTTGCCGGGTCATTCCTTACGGATAGCCTTCACTTTGAAAAAAGTCAACAAGTCATGAAATATTCTGATCTCCGGGACTTTATTGCCAAGTTGAAACAGGCTGGCGAGTTGTCGGAAGTATCACTGCCAGTGTCTCCGCATCTCGAGATGACGGAGTTGTGCGACCGCACATTGCGCGCCGGCGGACCGGCGCTGCTGTTCAACAATCCGACCGGTCACACGATCCCGGTGCTGGGCAATTTGTTCGGCACACCGAAGCGCGTGGCACTGGGCATGGGGGCCTCCGACGTCAGCGAATTGCGGCGTATCGGCCAGCTGCTGTCGGCGCTGAAGGAGCCGGAGCCGCCGAAGGGTTTCAGGGATGTGCTGGGTCTGGGTTCGCTGGTGAAGTCGGTGTGGGACATGGCGCCGCGCGAGCTGCGCTCCGCCCCCTGGCAGGAAATCGTGTGGGAAGGGCAGGACGTCGACCTGTCGCGCCTGCCGATACAGCATTGCTGGCCGGGCGACATCGCGCCGCTGATTACCTGGGGGCTGGTGATCACGAAAGGCCCGAACAAGAAACGGCAGAACCTCGGTATATACAGACAGCAGGTGCTGGGGCCGAACAAGCTGATCATGCGCTGGCTCGCGCATCGTGGCGGCGCGCTCGACTTTCGCGAGCACTGCCTCAGGCATCCCGGCCAGCCGTATCCGATCGCCGTCGCGCTGGGCGCAGACCCGGCCACTATATTAGGGGCGGTAACGCCGGTGCCGGACAGCCTGTCGGAATACCAGTTCGCGGGCCTGCTGCGCGGCAGCCGGACCGAACTGGTGAAGGCCATCGGCAGCGAGTTGCGCGTGCCGGCTTCGGCCGAGATCGTGCTTGAGGGGCATATCTATCCGGACGAAACCCATGCCAGCGGCTACGAGCACGCGCTCGAAGGCCCTTTCGGCGACCATACCGGCTATTACAACGAGCAGGACTGGTTTCCGGTTTTCACCGTCGACCGCATCACGATGCGGCGCGATCCGATTTATCACTCGACCTACACCGGCAAGCCGCCGGACGAACCGGCCGTGCTCGGCGTCGCGCTGAACGAGGTTTTCGTGCCGCTGCTGCAAAAGCAGTTTTCCGAGATCACCGACTTCTACCTGCCGCCGGAAGGTTGCAGCTACCGGATGGCGATCGTGCAGATCAGGAAGTCTTACCCGGGCCATGCAAAGCGCGTGATGTTCGGCGTCTGGAGCTTCCTGCGGCAATTCATGTACACGAAGTTCATTGTCGTCGTCGACGAGGACGTGAACATCCGCGACTGGAAGGAAGTGATCTGGGCGATCACGACCCGCGTCGACCCGACGCGTGACACCACGATGGTCGACAACACGCCCATCGATTACCTCGATTTCGCGTCGCCGGTCAGCGGTATAGGCAGCAAGATGGGCATCGATGCGACCAACAAGTGGCCGGGCGAAACCTCGCGCGAGTGGGGCAGGACGATAGAGATGGATGCCGACGTGAAGAAGCGGGTGGATGCCATCTGGCAGCAATTGGGCTTGTGAGCTTCGCTCGACCCACCATCAGTCGCGCGAGGGCCTTCATTGCTGGTAAAATTCGTATCGGCGGGCCCCTGCGCATTGTGGCGTGGTCAATCTGGTCAGGTCGGGAACGAAGCAGCCACAGCCATTCCCCGCAAGTGCCGCAGACAAGGCTCGCCTCTTCTCTCTAGATCGACCACGCACGGTCGATGATTTCTCCCCAAGCTTCCGCAGGCCATACCCCGTACACGCGCCCGTGCATGGCGTCGCATCGGCTGCTGATGAACGCGGTTGCAATGCCAGCGGGCGCATGCTCGATCATCAAATCCGCCTGAACCAGCAGCGCCAGCGTTTGCGTGATCCGTCTTGCACGTAATTGCTGTTGTTCCGGCGGCAGGCAAAGATCGGCATGCAGACCGTCAAGCAGCGCGCGCAGGCGCTGATCTTTCGCTGCGGTCTGTGCCAGTGGCGCCAGCAATGCCGGCAACGCAGCGCCCGCCTGCCGCAGCGCCCGCAACACATCCAGGCACATCACATTGCCTGAACCTTCCCAGATCGAGTTCACCGGCGCTTCGCGGTACAGCGAGGCCAGCGGGCTGTCCTCGACATAGCCATTGCCGCCGAGGATTTCCATGCATTCGCCGCAGAATTCGATGGCGCGCTTGCAGATCCAGAATTTCGCCGCCGGCGTCAGCACGCGCAGCAGCAGTTTGTCGTCGTCATCAAAGGCGCGCGCCAGCCGCATGACCAGCAGCAAGGCAGCCTCGGATTCAAGGGCGAGGTCGGCCAATACATTCCTCATCAGCGGCTGTTCGGCGAGTGCCTTGCCGAAGGCGACGCGATGCCGGCAGTGATGGATCGCCTGTACCAGCGCCTGACGCATCAGCGCGGCGCTGGCGATGGCGCAGTCGAGGCGCGTCACATTGGCCATCTCGACCAGCGTCGCGATGCCGCGCCCGGGTTCGCCGATCAACGTGGCCTGCGCATCCATGAACTCGACCTCGGCACTCGCATTCGAGCGATTGCCCAGTTTGTCTTTGAGACGCTGTATCAGCACGGCATTCTTGCTGCCATCCGGCCGCCAGCGCGGCACGAAGAAGGCGGACGGGCCTTCGGGCGTGCGCGCCAGCACCAGATGCGCATCGCACATCGGCGCCGAGAAAAACCACTTGTGTCCGTTCAGCAGATAGGCTTGGCCGCGACCGCCAGCGGCTACCGGCGTGGCCTCGGTCTGCGTGCCGCGCAGGTCCGAGCCACCCTGCTTCTCGGTCAGCCCCATGCCGATCATGATCGAATTTTTCTCGTGCAGGGGCAGGTCGCGTCCGTCATGGGCGTCGCCGTACAGCTTGTCGGACAGCGATGCGAACAAGGCTTCATCCCGCAATACCGGGATCGACGCGAAAGTCATCGTCACCGGGCACAAGGAACCGGCTTCAACCTGCCCGTGCAGATAGAAAGCAGCAGCGCGCGCGACGTGCGAGCCTGGCCCCGGCAACTTCCAGGCACGGCCAGCGAGCCCGCTGGCACGCAGCTGCGTGAGCAGTTCATGCCAGGCCGGATCAAATTCAACGCGATCCACACGATGGCCCTGCGCATCGTGCGCACGCAATTCCGGCGCATGCCGGTTCGCCCGCCGCGCCATTGCCTGCGCGTGCTCGCTGCCGGCCCAGTCGCCCAGCCTGTGCAGCGCCATGGTCGAGTGGCCGGCGCCGGCGCGCGTCACTGCGGCCAGCAGTGCTGCATCCGTATCGAACAGGTTCACGCCCGCCAGATGCGGCGGCTGGTTGATGACGTCATGGGTGGGCCAGCGCATCAGTCTCTCCTTGGGCCTGTCGACAGGAATCTGCCCTTGTTTTAGCAGATTAAAGTATCGGGGGCAGGTCGTGCCGCTCAGGTAAAATTCAACCTTTGCCCATCATAGGCCGCTCCGGACATGTCCTATCAGGTCCTCGCCCGCAAGTACCGCCCGAAAAACTTCGACAGCCTGGTCGGGCAGGAGCATGTGGTGCGCGCGCTCACGCACGCGCTGGAGCAGAAGCGGCTGCATCACGCCTATCTGTTCACCGGTACCCGCGGCGTCGGCAAGACCACGCTGTCGCGGATACTCGCGAAGTCGCTGAACTGTCAGGGCGCCGACGGCAGCGGCGATATCACCGCGCATCCCTGCGGCGTCTGCGAAGCCTGCGTCGCTATCGATGCCGGCCGCTTCGTCGATTACATCGAGATGGACGCGGCGTCGAACCGTGGCGTCGACGAGATGGCGCAGCTGCTCGAGCAGGCCGTGTACGCGCCGTCGAACGCGCGCTTCAAGGTCTACATGATCGACGAAGTGCACATGCTGACCAGCCACGCGTTCAACGCGATGCTGAAGACGCTGGAAGAGCCGCCCGAACACATCAAGTTCATTCTCGCGACCACCGACCCGCAGAAGATTCCGGTCACGGTGCTGTCGCGCTGCCTGCAGTTCAACCTGAAGCAGATGCCGCCTGGTCATATCGTCGGCCATCTGGACAACATCCTCGGGCAGGAAGGCATTCCCTTTGATCCGCCGGCGCTGCGCCTGCTGGCGCAGGGTGCGCAGGGCTCGATGCGCGACGCGCTGTCCCTGACCGACCAGGCTATTGCGTATGCCGCAGGCAAAGTCACGCTCGATGCGGTGCAGGGCATGCTGGGTGCACTCGATCACAGTTATCTGGTGCGTGTGCTCGACGCGCTGGCCGCGCAGGATGGCGCGTCGCTGCTGGCGGTGGCCGACGAGATGGCCGCGCGCAGCCTGTCATGGAGCGCAGCGCTGCAGGATCTGGGTACCTTGCTCAACCGCATCGCGATCGCGCAGACCGTGCCATCCGCCGTGCCCGATGATCTGCCCGAGCGCGACGACATTCTGCGTTTGGCGCAGGCGTTCTCGCCGGAAGACGTGCAGCTGTGCTACCAGATCGTCGTGCATGGCCGTAATGAACTCGGCCTAGCGCCGGATGAATACGCGGGCTTCACGATGACGCTGCTGCGCATGCTGGCGTTTGCGCCGCTGGGCTCGGGCGGGCAAGGCGTGCCGGCGCCGGCCGCGCCGCGCGCGGCACCTGCTGCGGCGCCGGCAGTTGCTGCGCCGGCACCGGTCGCGTCAGCCGCCGCTGAGTCTGCCCCCGCCGCCCGGGGAGTGAGCCCGGCCATGGCGGCACTGGCGGCCGTCCGCAGCAAGAAAGCTGCGGTATCGCCCCCGCCGCCTGCACCTCCTGCGGACGACGCATTGTTTGCCCCTGAGCCGGTCGACGACGTCGACACTACTCAAAAAAAAACTGAACCGCCCGTAGCATCGGCCGCGCCCGAGCCTTCCGCCGCGAAATTCGACTGGCCGATGCTGGTCAAACAGCTGGCCTTGCGCGGCGTCGCTCAGCAGCTGGCGATGCAGAGCGAGCTGCTGGCCTGCAATGAAGACGGTAAGGTGTTGGTGATGCGCATACGCGTGCCGGTCGATACCTTGCTGTCCGCCGGCAGCAGCGACAAGCTGGCGGCGGCGCTCGGCGAGCATCTGGGCAAGACGGTGCGGTTCGATATCGAGATCGGCGCCACCAGCGTCACCGCGCATGCGGCCGACGTCGCCAATCAGGCCCAGCGGCAGCGCGTGGCCGAACAGACCTTGCAGGACGATCCGTTCGTGCAGACGCTGATGCGCGAATTCGGCGCGACCATCGTGCCGGGTTCGGTACGACCGGTTTGAAAGACAGCAAAAAGATTTCACCCACCCCATCCATTTACGGGAGCACGACATGATGAAAGGCCAACTGGCCGGCCTGATGAAGCAGGCACAGGCCATGCAGGACAACATGAAAAAGGCGCAGGACCAGCTGGCCAGCATCGAGGTCGAAGGTCAGGCCGGCGCCGGCATGGTCAAGGTCGTGATGACCTGCAAGAACGACGTCAAGCGCGTGACCATCGATCCGTCGCTGCTGGGCGACGACAAGGACATGCTGGAAGATCTGGTCGCGGCTGCCTTCAACGATGCGGTGCGCAAGGCCGAGGCAACTTCGCAGGAAAAGATGGGCAGCCTGACCGCCGGCCTGCCGCTGCCGCCGGGATTCAAGCTGCCGTTCTGATTCCCGCGTGAAGACTCCTTCCAGCCTCGACTTCCTGACCGAGGCATTGCGCCGGCTTCCGGGCGTGGGCCCGAAGTCCGCGCAGCGCATGGCCTACCACCTGATGCAGCACGACCGCGACGGCGCCGCGCTGATCGGACGCGCGATGACGCAGGCGGTCGAGCGCATCCATCACTGCGCGCGCTGCAATACCTTCACCGAGAACGAAGTCTGCGAAACCTGCCTCGACGACAGCCGCGATGCGACGCTGCTGTGCGTCGTCGAAACCCCGGCCGATCAGTTGATGATCGAGCAGACCATGACCTACAAGGGCCTGTACTTCGTGCTGATGGGGCGGCTGTCGCCGCTCGATGGCATCGGCCCGAAGGACCTGCATCTGGAAAAGCTGATAGCGCGCGCAACCGACGGCATCGTCACCGAAGTCGTGCTGGCGACCAATTTCACGAATGAAGGCGAGGCGACCGCGCATTACATCAGCGAGACGCTGAAGGCGCGCGGGCTGAAAGTCTCGCGGCTGGCGCGCGGCGTGCCGGTCGGCGGCGAGCTGGAATACGTCGACGCCGGCACGATTGCGCGCGCGATGCTGGACCGCCGCACCACCTGAGCTGATTTTCCCTGCCATGCAAGAAGAAAAGAAACCCGCCGGCCCGCTGGCCGGCATCAAGGTCCTTGAACTCGGCACGCTGATCGCCGGTCCGTTTTGCGCGCGCATGATGGCCGAATTCGGCGCGGAGGTCATCAAGGTCGAATCACCCGATGGCGGCGACCCGATCCGTCAGTGGCGCGTGCTGAAGGATGGCAATTCGCTGTGGTGGTCGGTGCAGAGCCGCAACAAGAAAAGCATTACGCTGAACATGAAGGACGAGCGCGGGCAGGAAATTGCACGCAAGCTCGCGCTTGAAGCCGATATCGTGATCGAGAACTACCGTCCCGGCGTGCTCGAAAAATGGCAGCTCGGCTACGAGCAGCTGAAGGCGATCAACCCGGCGCTGATCATGGTGAGGCTGTCGGGCTATGGCCAGACCGGTCCGATGCGCGATGCGCCGGGCTTTGGTGCAATCGGCGAGTCGATGGGCGGCTTGCGCTATGTGTCCGGTCATCCGGATCGGCCTCCGGTGCGCATCGGCATTTCGATCGGCGATTCGATTGCGTCGCTGCATGGCGCGATCGCCGCGCTGATGGCGCTGCGTCATCGCGACGTGACCGGCGGCCGCTGGAATGGCAAGAGCGGTGCTGACTGCGTGGCAGGACAGGGTCAGATGGTGGACGTCGCACTGTATGAAGCTGTGTTCAACATGATGGAATCGCTGGTGCCCGAATACGACCACGCGGGCGTGGTGCGCGAGCGCACCGGCGGCGCGCTGCCGGGCATCGTGCCGTCGAACACCTACACGACCGCCGATGGCGAAAACATCGTCATCGCTGGCAATGGCGACGCGATCTTCAAGCGCCTGATGAGCGCGATCGGTCGTGACGACATGGCCAACGATGCGCAGCTGTCGAACAATGCGGGACGCGTTCCGCGCACGCAGGAGATCGACGATGCCATTCAGTCCTGGTGCAGCGGCCGCAGCATCGATGCCGCGCTCGAGATACTGAAGGCCGCCGACGTGCCGGTGTCAAAAATCTATTCGGTGCGCGACATGATGCAGGACCCGCAATTCCTTGCCCGGCAGATGTTCGAGCAGCACCTGTTCAGGGACGGCACGCCGGTAAAATTGCCGGCGGTCACGCCCAAGCTGTCGGAGACGCCCGGCGGCACGCGCTGGATGGGGCCGGAGCTGGGCGAACACACCGGGCAGGTTTTGCGCGAGCTGGGCTACGATGAAGCGGCAATCGAGGCGCTGCGCGCGCAGCGCGTTATTTAAACGCCGGTGGTGATCAGCTGCTCCAGCTTCACCGCATCCGCGCAGAACAGGCGTATGCCTTCGGCCAGTTTTTCAGTCGCCATCGCATCCTCGTTCAACGCCAGCCTGAACGCGTTTTCATCGAGGCTGATTTTTTGCAGTTCGGCCTGCGCCGCCTGCTCTGACGACAGCTTGCGCTGAACCGGCGCATCGGTGTCGGCCAGCTTCTGCAGCAGCTCCGGGCTGATCGTCAGCAAGTCGCAACCGGCCAGTTCAAGAATCTGCGAGGTATTGCGGAAGCTGGCGCCCATCACTTCGGTCGGGTAGCCGAATTTCTTGTAGTAGGTATAGATGCGCTGCACCGACTGCACGCCGGGATCGTCGGCGCCCGTGGTTTCATTGCCGGTCGATTTTTTGTACCAGTCATAGATGCGGCCGACG
>JACCDS011923714.1_pt1 | contig 17651 bp, 11 predicted proteins | sample 7446441 | NCBI WGS metagenome assembly JACCDS01 (sample SAMN15323445, study PRJNA562643) | freshwater metagenome | isolation source: river surface water | place: USA:Blue River Watershed | collected 2017-08-17
AATGCCGCGCGCGAAGCGAGCCAAACGGCCATAGCCGGATTCCTCAGCGATTATTACGCAACGCCCGATACCTGGCGTACCCAGCAATCCGCTATGCGCGTCATCCAAAGCTTGAACTCAAGCTTGTGGGGTCGCAGCCAAAATTCCATTTACGGTGAAGGTTATCTCACAACCTTTTCAGCACTGATTTTAAAAGGTAATAGCGCGTTTATTTTTCATGTGGGCGATACCCGTGTCTATCGCCTGCGCGACAACAACCTCGAATTGCTCACGCGCGATCACACCCAGCGCCTCGACAAACACACCACCCATTTAAGCCGCGCCATGGGCGCCGATCCTTATCTGGAAGTGGATATGCACACACTGGAATTGCAGCCTGGCGATATTTTTATTTTGTCCAGCGACGGTATTCACGAACCCATTCCACCTGCCGAATTAAAAGCACTGATACTGGCCGAACAACAGGATATGGATGCCTTGGTGCATTTGGCACTGTCGCTCGCGCTGCATCACAAGAGTGAAGACAACCTCAGTATTCAGGCGCTGCGCATCGATAATTTGGGAACCGCAGTACAGAGCGATGCCGTAAACGTGTTATCGCGCCTGCCTTTTCCGCCCGTCTTTTCGCCGGGCCAGAGTATCGATGGCCTCACCATTAAAAAAGTGCTGCATGAATCCACCCGCAGCCAGGTGTATTTGGTGGAGGACGAGAAAAAAAATCTACTCGCCATGAAAACGCCTTCAGCGATTTATCAGGACGATCCGGCCTATATCGAACGCTTTGTGATGGAAGCCTGGATTGGTGCGCGTATTCAAAGTGCCGGAGTGGTGCGGGTGATTCCCGCCTCTGAATCGCGCTCCTGCCTGTATTACCTCACCGACTATATTCCCGGCCCCACCCTCGCCCAATTATTAAAAGAGCGCGGCATTTTAGCGATTGTGGATGCAGTGGAACTCACGGAAGGATTGATTCGCGGCATACGCGCATTTCATCGCAAAGAAACCCTGCACCAGGACCTGAAACCGGACAACATCGTCATTAGCGGCAAAGGCCCGGTGATTGTGGATTTTGGCTCCTGCTGGGTAGCAGGTGTGCAGGAAGCGGGCGCGCCTATTGCGCGCGATAATATTCTGGGCACCCTGGATTATTCAGCACCGGAATATCGCTACGGCGGCCGTACCAGCGAAGCGTCAGATCAATTTTCACTGGCCGTGCTGCTCTACGAAATGCTCACCGGCAAACAGCCTTACGGCAGCGCTTACAGCAAAGCCATGGATTTAAAAAGTTTTCAAAAACTCCGCTACATCTCCGCCATGAAATACAATCCGCTAGTGCCCTACTGGCTGGATCGCGCACTGGAAAAAGCCCTCAGTATTAACCCCAATCACCGCTACCAGGCGCTCTCGGAATGGCTGCAGGATTTAAAACGCCCCAACCCCGATTGGCTGGTGCCGCGCTCACAGCCCCTGCTGGAAACCCACCCGGAAAGGGTGTGGAAAGCGCTGGCCATTCTCGGTTGGCTCACAGCACTTGCACTGCTCTTGTGGCGCGATTGATTCAGGCAGCACACTCAAGCTGTGATTCAGGCGCTCTCGCGTCGCCCTGATTTTCTGTTAGGCTCTCGCCCATCCTTGCTCACCTGCAAAACAACCAATAACAATGGTAACTCCAGCGATACCACAGAGGGATGTTTGTCATGGCCAGTAAACGTGCACTGATTGTGGATGACTCCACCACCGCCCAGTACCGCCTGAAAAAAATGTTGCGCGCCTATCCGCTTGATATCGATATTGTCGACTCGGGCGAAGCCGCGCTGCGTTATCTCGCGCACCACTCGCCCGATGTGATTTTTATGGATCACCTGATGCCGGGCATGGACGGATTTCGCGCGCTGCAAATTATTAAATCCCACCCCGAAACCGCCATGATTCCGGTGATTATGTACACGTCCAAAAGTGGTGATGTCTATACCGGTCAGGCGCGGGCGCTGGGTGCGTTGGATGTCGTGAGCAAAGACAGCATCAACGCCACCGACTTGTCGCGTGTGATGGAGACTATCCACATTTATCCACTGCCTAAAAGCGCGAATCACAACAGCACCAGTGAAGTGGAAAGCCCGGAATTAATTGCAGCGGCTAATAAGGTGAGCCTGGTTAGCGGTTCGGAACTGGAGCGCCGCGCACCCAATCAAGCCGCCATGGAACAGGCGCGCAATATTGAGCTGCGCCTCAGTCACATGGAACACAGTTTGGAAGACAATCGCCGCTTTATTACCTCCCGGGTATCGCGCGAATTACAAGGACTGCGCCAGGCATTGCGCGAAGAACTCGGTACTATTTTGCAGCAGCAACCCCCTGCTATCGCGCAGGACACAACCGAAGTCGTCGCGCCCGCCAACAATACTCGCTGGGGCTTGGGTGTGGTGTTGGTCGCCGGCATTATGGTCAGCCTGTATTTTTTACTGCAAATCAATAACCGGCTTGAACAAAATGCCCAGCAGCAAAATGTATTAACCGAACAATTGCATACACTGATTCAACAAGCACCCGCCGCACAAATGCCATCGTCTACTACCACTATCAGCGCGCAGACGGCAGCCATTAACAACACACCCACCGTGCCTGCCAGCGCAAATGCAACAACAGATTCCATTAATTACCTGGATGATCTGGCCTGGACGTTTAACCAACAGGGTGCCCTCGCCTTTCGCCAATACACCATCGACACCAGCACCCTATTGCGCCTGCACGAATTGTTGCACCGCCTCGCCAGTCGCGGTTTTAAAGGGATTGCCGCTATCACTATTTATGTGGGGGATTTTTGTATCGGCAAGGACAAAAACGGTATGGATCAACTCGCTGCCGATGAAACCAGCCTGAGCAATTGCCTACTCTCCAGCGAAATTTACGGCATGGATCGTTTGATGGCCGACTACTCACGGGAAACCGAAATGATTTTGCGCAATTTAACCGGCAGCATTAACAGCACACTCAAAGTAGACATACACGCACTGGAAGGCACCGAGCCCTACCCCGAACGCCTGCCGACTTTTTTTGCCGGTGAATGGAATGCAATTGCGCAAAAAAATAATCGCATTGAATTGGTGTTGGTGCCGGAGGAATAACACGCACAACATCGCTCAATATTACTCACAAAAAAGCGGAGCCTGATTAACAGCTCCGCTTTTTTTATGGGCATTAATGCGTTAACCGATGTAATTAACTTTCATCAATATCGTACACATGATTAATCACAAAACGCGCTTTCGGCAGTAAGCCGTTTTCCTGTGTATTGCTGTAATAGGCTTGCCAATGTTTAACGCCGCTCCAAAAGGTTTCCGGTGCGGAGAGGTTAGCATTGACGCCCGGCGCCAAATCAAAACCCTGGGCGCTGAATAATTGATTGAGCATCATCGCCGAGGGAAAACCTGTGTGTTGCATTAGCGGGTTAGCCGCATTGCCGGCGCCCCACACATAGGCGAGCCAGGGCAAAATATTTTCTACGGCGTCGTAACTTACCCGCGCCTTTTGGTAGGCCGCCAGAGATTCCAGAATTTTTTCCTGCGGTACGGGTATGGCTAACAATGCCAGATTGGGTAACTCTTTTTGGCTGGGCAATTGTTTGAGTGGCAAATCAATCAAGCCGTTGCGCGTAGGTGCATAGCTGGCAGTGGCAGGTTGGAATAAAGGCAAATGATAAAAACGCGCGTGCGCAAAATCGCCCTGATCAAGCTGTAATAATCCGCACTCTGACCAGTAGGAAGGCAGCATATCGCCGCGCAAATGGGACTGGGCAACACGCAGGCGAAAGGAGGCTACATCCTTACCTCCGGCCAGCACCACAAAACTCCACTGCGCCGGGTTATCCAGCGCAAAACTCTCATAGGCGCGCGGCAACCATTGCAAATTGCTTTCGCGATTAGTGCGCGGCAGCGCTTGCACGTCGGTTTGCACATGGCTTTGCACCGCCAGGGTTTGCTTGATCATCTTCCTTTCCTCACGACTGAAAATAATGGTGTCACAGACTGGTTAATTTAAACGGACCACAACTCTTGCTGTATTCGCGACGCCGCGTTTCGTCGGCCTCGGTACAAACGTAATCCACACTGAATTCTATGCCGCCCGGAATAGCATGAAAGCGCAGCAACGCAACGTGGTCACCACGCTGGCGGTGTTTAATAGTCAGGCGCAGATTGGAAAATTTTATGTCATCGATTTCGCACACAGCCGGGTGACACGGAAAGTCGTCGCCCTTGCCGAATAAACGGTGCAACGCATTTTTAGCCAGCTTGTATTGATCGACGCAGTTGGTATCAATCAAGCGCGAGGGTGAGGCGATCACTTCATAAAACAGCGGATTACCCCGTGCCGTTTTGCCTTCCACTATACGCCCCCAGTGCACATCGCCAGTGATGTAAATGACTGGAATACCCGCCGCGAATAATTCGCCCAGGGCCTTGGTGATCAGCGCGAAGTCGGCATAGTTGGGCATTTCCATATCGGTTATTTTGCACGCCCAGGGGCCGGGGGTTTCTATTAGCAGCGCCTGGCCTGAACTTAATAAACCCACCGCACCTTGCCCTTGCTGTTTGCGCGTGAGTAAATCCTGTTTCCACTGTTCTATGGCGGCGTGAGTGGCAGCAGTAAACATCTGTGTGCCGTCGCTGTCGCGCTGGGTGCGACCATCCAAAAACAACATGCTCAGCGGCGCAATATCCTGCCGGAAAAATCCATTAACTTGTGCCGGTGAACGCTGGTAGCGCTCGTACAAACAGTTCGCCAATCGCTGCCAATTGGCGCGGTCTTGCGGGCAATAGGTGTTGTTGAGCTGCGCTTGTGGGAGCGGATAGTTATTCCAGAATTCGTGGTCGTCGGGCACACACAATACCGGGCCGTGACGCAGTACATCGGCCAGCCCCGGCTGTTGCGCGCTGTTGGAAAACCAATTCAATTGGTATTTTTTGCCAAGGGTTTTGGCGAGTGCGTTGGCATTGAGCGGTAAATCCTGCTGCGAGGGCAAATCCAGATACACCTGATCACCCGCCAACACCGTAAAATCCGGCGCAGGTTTTATCGCTTTCACCAAATCCGCAAGAGCGCGGCTTTTGTCATTGGGCTGGTAGTAACAGGAGGACAACAGCAGGTTAAAACTGGCAGCGGCCTTATCCGGCAATTGCACGGGCGGGCGACGACTGGTGAGAGTGACCTGCTGATTGGCGGCGCGCACCGTGATGTGGAACCGCTCGCCGGTGGCAGGCCAGGGCAATACAAATAAGGCGCGATAATTCAGCGGCACACCGCGCGCATCACACACCTCATCGCCCAAGGGTTCAAAACCGGGCGCGAGCAGTTGTGCGCTAACAGCTTGGCCCAGTATTTCAAAGCTGACCGTCGGCGGTGGATTCACCCCCAATACACCGACCCACACCACTAACGCGTCAGGTTTCCCCACGGGATTGTAAGCAAACAACTGCACCTGAATTCTCCCTTGAATATGATGGCTCGCTTACTATATAGCGGATTGACCAAAACCCCCATCACCATTCATATCCGGAGTCACTGATGATTCGTCACTTGTTGTTAATTGCATTCAAACCCACGGTAGATGCCGCGCAAATCGCCGCCGTTAAAACCCTGTTTGAAACCATTCCCGAAAAAATTGAGGGCATTGTGGCGGTGGAATGGGGCTTGAATGACAGCCCGGAAGGATTGAATAAACAATTTACCCATGCGGTATTCATGACGTTTGCCGATGAGGCCGCCCGCACAAACTATTTGCCGCACCCGGCACATGAGGCGTTAAAACAGGCATTTGTCCCGTTGCTGAGCGACATTGTTGTGTTCGACTACAGCCTCTAATCCACAGTCTCTAGGCCACCGCTAAAAAAAACCGCGCCATAACCAAGGTTATGGCGCGGTGCTGCGATACAAACAGCAAGCGCTACTCAGCGGTCAGAGAATGGATATAGGCCACCAGATCTTGCAGTGCCTGATCGTCGGGCAAGGTTTTGGCCATGGCCGCCATCTGTTGGCCAGTGGTATCTCGCGGGTCTGCACCGCGCGCACCCGAGCGGTATTTTTGCAGTTGTTTTAGCAAATACCAGTCGGCTTGGCCCGCAATACGCGGCGCGCCCAATTCCGTATTGCCTTTGCCGTCCGCCCCGTGACAGGCCACGCAGGTCGCAAAATAACCCGCGCCGCGCTGTACATCGCCCTTGACCCTTGCCGGCTGGGTGACTGCAGGCAACTTGGCAACATAGTGGGACAGGTGGGAGATATTGGACATACGCTCTTGCTCTGGCTGGAGGAAATCCACGGCGGCACGCATGGAAATACCGTCCACATCCTTAAAGTGTGTGCCGCGCAGCCCGATCAGGAATTTTTGTAATTGCGTTTGCACATAGGCGTGATCCAAACCTGCCAAGGCGGGCGCCCCCAGTGCGGCATCGCCACCGGCATCATCACCGTGGCAACTGGCACAATGCTGGCGATAAAGCACGGCACCGCTCTCTGGAGATGACCACTGCCAGACTTGTGGTTTGAACGCATAGCGTTCGTAGTACTTGGCATAGGTCGCCTCATCTACCTTGGGGTATTCAAGCGCAAGCCCTGAAGCCCTGAGCTTAAACGCCATTTGCGATTCACTATCTAACTGGTTGAGCAGCCCCTGCAAGGCACGCAGTTCGGCGTCGCTTGGCTCCCGTCGCAAGTCGCGCCAGACCTCCAATAGCGCTGTAGCCATGAGCGGCAAACGCTGATCTGGCAGGTGCTGCCAACTGGCGATGGTCTTGGTTAAATCGCTGGATTTACGCGACATCATCTGCCGGGCAATCATGTATTCCGGGGTCTGCTCCAGTGTGGCGAAGTGCTGGAGAAAACTGCCTTGCACAGCATTATTTGTCCGATTTAACGCTGCCCAGTAATAATCGCCATGACGCAATGCCGCCAGGGTAAAGGCCTGCGCTAGCCACGGGTCGGACGGTAGCTGGGTACGCAAACCGAGCAACTCTTGCGCCGCCACTTTTGAGGGTTTTTGTTGCGCCAGGGCAACCAGCGCCCAGAGTCGGGTTTTGGCATCACTGTCATCCAGACGTGCAGCGATTGCCAAATCCTTCGTTGAACCACTCTCCACCAGCGCCCTTACCGCGTTCTTGCGGGTGGCTGGCGATGGGTGCTGCAAGGCGCGCTGGATAGTCGCCACATTGGCTTTGCTCGCCATGGTGAAATGCCCCAAGCCCTGCAATGTCCAGATGGCGTGGATGGATTGCACATCCAGACCGATAGCATCCATCGTGGGCGGAGCCAGCAGGATATTGCGTAACGCCGGTACGGCATCCACACGTCCCTCTTGCACCAGCTTGCGCTGGGCTGTCATCCGCCAGAACAGGTTGTTGTTGGACAGGGCCGCCACCAGCCCGGTGCTATCCGCCTTGCTTAAATCCAGCGGGGTATAGGCCGGAGCGCCCTTGGCGATAATGCGATAAATACGCCCGTGCTTACCGTCGCGCAGGGGGTTCTCATGGGCATTGCCCTTACCCGTGGTCGCATCAAACCCGGCGGAGGCTTTGGTCGGGGTCGGGTTGTGCTGGATGATGAAGTTATACCAGTCAGCCACCCACAATTGACCGTCCGGCCCTACGTCGGCATAGACGGGCGACAGCCATTCATCGCTACTGGCCAAGAGCAACCCCTGGTTGTGAGCGCTGTAACTACTGCCGTTTTCCGTCAGGGAAAACTGCCCCAGGAAGTGCGCCGTAGGTTCGCCAATAAAGGCGCTGCGATTCCAGAAGCGCTCGGGAAAAGCGCGGGCGGTGTAGAGATTAAAGCCCGCGCCAGCGGTATAGCGGCCGTGCGAGTCCACCTGCAAAAAGTTATAGGTGAGCGGGAAAACCTGGGAGAAGTCATCGATTTTGGCAGCCATGCCCGGCGCCATAGATTCATGTTTACCGTAGACATAATTACGCCACAGCGGCACGTGCCAGGCGGGTGCATTGTTAGCCGTAGAACCAAAGACTTCAAAGTCCTCGCTCAGGCCCAAGCCCCAGGTATTGTTGTTGAGTTGGGCGATGGGTTCGATATTGCGCCCATCCACATCCATACGGTACAGGCCGTTTTGAAACTTCCCTTGGGCTTCACTGCGCGTGCCAGAGTAACCCACCGCGCCCCAGATGCGATTATCGTGTCCATAGCGCAGGTTCGACGGGCCGGCGTGGGTGTCCTCTATGCCCCAGACGCTGTTTAACACCTGACGCACATCGGCTTTGCCGTCACCGTCGGTATCTTTCAGGAACAGGAAGTGCGGAGCCTGGGCCACAATAAACCCGCCATTGACCGCGACCAATCCGGTGGGGATATTCAAGCCATCGGCAAATACTGAGCAGCGATCTGCCCGGCCATCGCCGTCTGTGTCCTCGCACATGCTGATGCGGTCAGAACCATGGCCATCCGCACGCAACTCGTTGGGGTAGTCCAGGGATTCCGCCACAAACAGCCGACCGCGCTCATCCCAGGCAAAGGCTACGGGGTTGGCGATATCCGGCTCAGCCACGAACAACTGTAACTCAAATCCCTGTTCTACCATGCTCAGCGCCATGGTTTCCTGCGGTGTGAGCGGATGTTGATACTGGGGCGGCGGCGCCACTTTGCGATAGTTGGGGATAGTCCCTTTGTCTTCCTACTTAGCAGTCGGCAGGGAGCTAGCCAGCGCGCGATTCGCTTTGCGCTTCTCATCGCCCACGCTCCACAAAATGCCGCGAATCAGCAATTCATGAAACGCCACCTGACCCCAGGTTGCCTCGTCGTGGCCATAAGCGGTGTAAAACACCCGGCCTTTGCCCTGCTGGCGCACCCAGGTCCAGGGCTCTTGGTCGCGCAGCATAAGCACAGTGCGACCATCCTTATTGTGGTCGCGATGGACATAGGTTTCGTCTTTGGTTTCAAAGCCTTTAAAACCGCGCACCACCGGGTGGTTTTCCTGCCCCGGCGCTATGCGGGTGGTAAAGGTTTCCAAACCGTGGCTGTGGAAACGCCCCCCGACCAACTTCACGTAAGCGTCTGATTTGCTGAAGCACGCACTCGCGCTGTGGATGGGCAAAAAGGCACCGCCCTGCTCCACAAAACGCAGCAGGCTGGCCTCTTGTTGCGGGCTTAGTTGATCGTAATTGGCGTAGAGCATCACCGCATCAAAGCGCGCCAGACCGGCATCGGTGAGTTGCTGTAAATCCTCATGGTATTCCATGCGGATTTTTTCTCGTCCGAGCGACTGGTTAAACATTGGCGCGTATTGATACGACAGGTGATAGCCCGATCCCTCGCGCTGATCGTGGCCAATAAACAGTAAATTGATAATGCCGTCGTCGCTGTTGGCCTGAGCGCTGCCCAAGGGTAGTGCCAGGCCAACAATCAACAGAACAAGGGTACAAAGTCGTTGGATGGTGTCGTTATTTATAATTTTCATAGTGATATATCTGTGTGAAAAAGAGCGATTACACGGCTTGGGGCGCGAGTGTGAACGCGGGCATCTCTATCAGCTTGCCGCCCGCGAGAGCAGATTCATGGGCCAAAATACCCACACAACTGATATTCGCCGACTCCACCGCGTTGGGGTAAGCGTTATGCCCTTCCAACACCGCGCGAATGAATTGATGCACCAAATGCGGATGTGAGCCGCCGTGCCCGCCGCCCTGGGTAAAGCTCAGGTGCTGGTTGCTATCGGCATCGTAAACACCGCGCCCGGTAAAGTGACGGATGGATTCCGGCAATAATTCGGCATAGTCAGGCACCTCAACCCAGGCGGGAATTTCCGGCTCAGGTTTGCCCAGGGTGTGGATCACCGGCTCCTCGCCTTCCACCAGTGGCCATTCGTAGGATTTCAGCGATCCATACACGTTAAAACTCTCGCGATATTGGCGCGCCGTATCAAACAGCGAGCGATGGATTTGCGCCGCCACATCGGAATCCTGCAACTGGATATGGCAAGACTCCACCGCAAAGGGTGAACCGTACACCTGCGCCAGCTCGTCGCGGATACGGCCCGACCCCACGCAAGACACTGCCTTGGCCAGTTTGCGCTCCAGCCCCAACACCGGGCCGACACAGTGGGTGGCGTAATGCATTGGCGGCATGCCTTCCCAATAGCTCGGCCAGCCGTTCATATCCTGCTGGTGACTGGCCTGTAAAAACTGGATTTTGCCTAACTCGCCGCGCTCAAACAGTTCTTTTACAAACAGGAATTCGCGGCTGTACACCACCGTTTCCATCATCATGTACACCTTGCCGCTGTCGCGGGAGGCCTGAACGATGCGCTCACAATCCTCCACCGAGGTCGCCATGGGCACAGTGCAGGCGACGTGTTTGCCCGCCGCCAATGCCATCAAGGTGTGGCGCGCGTGGTCGCCAATGGGGGTATTGATGTGCACCGCGTCTACATCCGGGTCTGCCAGCATCTCCTCGTAGTGGGTGTAACACTTGGCCGCCATACCAAACTGCTGCACCAAGGCATCCATCTTCTGTTGGTTGCGCTGGCAAATAGCCACCACCTCTGCCTGCGGATGAGCCTGATAAATAGGGATAAACTCCGCCCCGAAACCCAGCCCGACAAGGCCAACCCGTAATTTATTCGTCGTCATAATGTGATTCTCCTGTCAGATAAAAACTCAGGCGCCCGCCCACCACCGGCGCAAAAACGCCAGGCCATCGCGCGCAAAATCATCCTGGCTCTCGGCAAAACGGCGCCAAATGCACACCGCCTCCGCCAAGCTGGATGCGTCCGGTGAAAAACTTTCAATGCCGATCTTGCCCCGGTAGCCAATCGCCCTGAGCCCATCGCGCAGCCCGGCCCAATCGCTATTGCCATCACCCGGCACCCCGCGATGGCTATCCGATACTTGCAGGTGGATAAGCTGCTCGCCCGCCGACACCACTGCGCGACGAAAATCGGTCTCCTCGATATTCATGTGGAAACTGTCCAGTGAAATGCCCAGATAGGGACTGGCCACCTGCTGCAGGAAACGCTGGGCATCGGCCACGTTATTGATCATGTCAGTCTCAAAGCGGTTGAGCGGCTCCAGCCCCAACCTCACTCCGCAGTTACCGGCGGTCTGCGCCAACTGCGAAAGGCTCGCGACGGATCGCTCCCACTGCGCGCGGCGCAGCGACTCAGTGCCCAGGCGCGCCTTGCCAACCGGCGCATAAAGCGGCCCCACCACACAGGACGCGCCCAGCCCTTCGGCCAGTGCCAGACACGACTCAAAGTAATCAAATGCCTGCCGGCGCGCCGCGCTACTCTCAGCGCTCATATCGCGCCCGGCAGTCACAGCAGCACAAATCACCACCTCCAGCCCCAAGTGCGCCAGAACCGGTTTAAGTGTTGCGACAGGAATATGGCTTGGCTCCTCCACGGGCAATTCGACAAAATCAAAGCCCAGCGCGGCAATGTTTTCGAGGAGTGCGATCTGATCGCCGGTAAAAGGGGATGTCCACAGCCAGGTGCTAGCGCCAAATTTCATGGGATTCAGGAACTCCTGCGTCAATCATTATTGTGATATGGCACCATGCTAGCCTGCCCACTCCCACGCGCGCTTGTACCCTGCCGTAATAAAATTGTACGATTCCGACATGAACTATTTTGATGACTGGCTCGCCCAGTTGGATCCACGCCACTCGCCAACGCAGCTTTTCGACTACATGCCCAACGTGATGTATTTTGTGAAAGACCGCGAAGGCCGCATCATGACTGGCAACCAGGCATTTGCAGAGCGCTGTGGCTGCCGCTCGCCCAGTGAGTTGTTTGGTAAGCGGGATGAAGAACTTTTCCCGCCCTACATGGCAGAAAAATTTCGTCGCGATGACGAACTTTTACTTAAAAATGGCACATCTTTACTGAATTTAATTGAGCTGTTTCCAACCCGCGAAGGCTTACCGGAATGGTTTATTACCCAGAAGCTACCGCTGTTTGATCGCCACTCAGCGATTTATGGCCTGTGTGGCATAGTGCAAAGTTACGAGCGCATGCTGGACCACTCGCAAAACCCGATTTTTCAAGTGGTGCAATACATTCGCACACGCTACACCGAACACCTGAGCATTCCCGATATTGCCCAGCAATTCGGTTTTTCCGAGCGACAACTCGAACGCCGCTTCGCCGACACCTTTCGTATCAGCCCCTCGCAATATTTAATTCGGCTGCGTGTACTGATTGCCAGCGATCGCCTCAAATACTCCAGCGAATCCATCGCCAACATCGCCATCGACTGCGGCTTTTACGATCACAGCAATTTCATCCGTCACTTCAAACGCACCTTTGGAATAACACCACTGGTGTATCGCAAACGCTACAACCTTGAGCAGCCTTAAAAACCAAGTGCCAGATACAACAAAGCCGGCATTTGCCGGCTTTGTATAGTGTCACATCCCGCTATATTTACTGCGGCGTCAAGCGCAACACAACAACACTGTGCGCCGCCATGGTCAGGTTTAATTTTTCTGCAGTGGAACCCTTGCCGCCATTCCAGATATCGCGCCAGGTAAATTTTTTCTTATCAAAGAAAATTTCGTGTTTGCTGATGTCGTCTTTCAGGTAATGAAAATTCCAATCCAGACTGTAATTCATGCTGGTATCGGCGCGATTTAAAAAGAGCACCGCGTAATCACCTTTCTCCAGTGGTTTGACATAAATTTCAATATCACCTTCGTCAATCCACTTCATGGCTTGAATGCCAAGCTTGTCCTGATTGATGGCGAGCATGTCTTTATTGGTGAGGATTTTTTTGGTTGCTTCGCTCATAGTACGCAAATCATTACCGGCAATCAGTGGCGATGCCATGATGGCCCACAGTGAAAAATGCGCGCGGTCTTCGTCTTCACTCATGCCATTGCCCACTTCCATCATGTCCATGTCATTCCAATGACCGGGGCCTGCGTATTTGCGCAGACCCGCTTGTTTGTCCAGAATGGGCAACACGCCAAAGGACGACCATGAACCGTGGTTGTGTTCACAGCTCCAGCAAGGGTAAATATCGCCGGTAGTGCGCCATGAGTGCCCTACATTCTGCGCCCACTCCCAGGGTTTGTTATCGCCCCATTCGCAAATACTGAACAACATAGGGCGACCCGCTTTATGAATCGCATCGCGCATGGTGGCGTAAGCCGATTTTGGATTGATATCCTGGGTATCGCACCAATCATATTTCACATAATCAATGCCCCAGCTCGCATAGGTCAGCGCATCCTGATACTCATGACCGCGACTGCCCGGGCGACCGGCACAGGTGGTATTGCCCGCATCCGAATAAATGCCCAGCTTTAACCCTTTACTGTGTACATAATCCGCCAAGGCTTTCATGCCCGACGGGAAATGTTTTTTATCAACCTGGATAAAACCATTTTTATCGCGTTCACCGTGCCAGCAATCGTCGATATTTATATATTCATAACCCGCCGCTTTCATGCCCGACGACACCATGGCATCGGCCATTTCGCGAATCATTTGTTCGTTCACATCACAGGCAAAGGTATTCCAGCTGTTCCATCCCAATTGCGGTGTTTTGGCGATCTGTTCAAATTTTTGTGCATGAGCATTAAATGCGACCGACAGCGACGCAGCGAACACAACCACTGCCATGATTAATTTTTTTATCATCTTTTTTACCTTTTTTTGTCGTGGGTTTTTTTTAAACGATTTTCAAACCTTTCTTTATATTAATAATCCGATAATTTAATGCAATGTTAAAAAAAACTGCAATTTTCATTGCAGTTTTTTACTGGGTGATGAGCACCTTATTTTGGCTGAAAACGTGTATTAAATTCTTTAAGGATGGCGATGGTGGAAGCATCTGTATCGAACACACCATACATACCCTGCTCTTCCTGAGGCGGGTCTCCCATCAAATCATCGCCTTCCTGCCACCAATAATTAGCGCGTGTGGTGCGACCATAACCATTCCAGGCCCAAATGTTATAACCGGCACTGGGCTCGCCTTGCTCCAGGCTTGTCAACATGAATTCAAATACACCGCGAAAATAGTTATCGCGGTATTCGGTGGTGGAATCTATGGCATAAGAACCCATGTCGCGATCCAAACCAAACTCTTCCAACACCAAGGGTTTATTCAACTGTTTGGCAATATCGATGTGCATGCGCATATAGTGCTGCGCTTTTTCCCATGCCGATGGCCAGGTTTCTGCGGGTTTGGTTTTATCGAACCAGCTCCAATTGCGAATCCACATATGGTAGGTGAGATAATCAATCGCTGGGGTCGCATGGGCGCGCACGAATACATCCAAATCATTAACCGATCCCATTTCCCCTTCGCTACCACTACTCACTAAATGATACGGGTCCAGGGTTTTAATGTAGGCAGCGGCAGCGTGAACCCAATCGATATAAATTTGTTTTTCTTCGGCAGTAGTTTGCGAGTTGCCAGGGCGCGGTTCGTTCGCCAATTGCCAGGACATAATCGTGGCGTCATCCACATAGGCTTTACCATTGATGGTATTCACGCGGGTGATAATTTTTTTCAAGGTGTTGCGATATTCCTGCTGCGCTTTTTCGCTGCGGTAGAAACTCGCCGACTTTGCCATAAAGGCTTCCCACTGATTGGTGACATTAGGGTCTTGCACCGGCTCGCCATCAATCCAACTCATGTATTGGGTCATGCCGCCCGACCACTGCCAGAAATTATTAAAATACAACACCACGGTCATATCGCGCTTGGCCAACTCTACCAATAAATAATCCAGCCCCTGCAACAGGCTTTCATCGTAGTTGCCAAACCCATTAGTCACTGCGGGCTTTACCGCTGAATTAATGTCGCTTTTTTCCGATACCGCCAATACGCGCAAATTATTCACGCCAATGGATTGCAAATTATCCAACTCTTTTGCCAAACGCTCGCGATCACCCACGTCATTTGGCGCGCCCAGATAGGCGGCATACCACATATTCACACCGGTAATCACATAGGGTTTGCCGTGCAATTCAAAATGGCCACCATTGACGCGCACAAATTGTGTATGCGCGGGCGGCGCTGTTACTTCAGCCTGTTTTTCTGCGATGTTATTTTTTGCGGTATTGTTTTCTGCAACAGGTGCTTGTTTGCTGCAGGCAGATAACAACAAAAGGGACAGAAGCCCGATAAAGAGCATACTCATTTTTTTCATGGTCTATTCCACGCTGGAGGTTTGTATTCTTGTGATGCAATAGCTACTGCCGTGCAGTAGCTGCGTACAAATCATTTTTATTGTTATCAGGAAGCTGCCCGGTAGAGACTAGGCAACCTGATTAACCACATTGCCCTGTAAATAGCGCATCGCTTCCATCATGGCGCGGCCATTGTGATAAGGACATTTCCAGAAACCCACTTTGTAGTGAGGTGTCGCACTGGGCGCGTGCAGGCGCGATAGCCACAACCACTCACCCGCTTCACTATCAATTTGATATTTTTTAATAAACGCCCACACGGCTTCTGCCGCCGCCATATATTTTTGTTCGCCACTCACGCTATAGGCATAGAGGAAACCAACCAAGGCTTCGGCTTGCACCCACCACACTGTGTCGTTATTTACTGTCGCGCTGGCGAAGTCGTAAGAGTCCAGCACTTGCCCCAATTCACCGACACCTTCTTGCAAGGTGACTTCGGCAATGCGCAATAATGTGGGGGTCAGTTCACGGGTATAGGTGTCATCACCCAAGGATTCCAGCGCTTTAGCAATTAACCAACTGGCTTCAATGTCGTGACCATAGGTATAACCGGGAGAAAAATCGTTCCACTGCACATCCATAAACATACGCAGGTGATGCGTGTTTCTGTCGATCATGTAGCGATCAAACATCTCGATGTTATATTTCAGTGCCGCCTGAACGTCGGGCGCCGGATGAGCCTGATACAAGGTGGTATAGGCTTCCAGAATATGCAGGTGGGTATTTTGTGATTTGGGATAATTCAAATCTTTTTCGCTGAGACGCAAATCGTCAATCACACCCCAATCGCGGGTAAAGGCTTCAAGGTAGCCTTGGTTGACACTATCAATTGCATGCTGCTCAACCAACTGAAAACACTCCAGCGCACGGGCAAGTGCTTGCGCATCACCCGTGAGTTGGAAATAAGCGCAAAGGGCATAAATAGTAAATGCCTGGGCGTAGACTTGCTTCTTGGTATTGATGGGCACACCGGCCGCATCCAACTCCCAATACACGCCGCCATGGGTCTCATCAAAAAAGTGTGCAATCAAATAAGCGTAGGCGCGTTCGGCACAGTCGCGATAAACAGGATTATTAATCTGCTGCGCGGTTTCACTGAAAAACCACAGGATACGCGCATTCAAAATAATACCTTTACTGGCACCGGACACGGGCAGGTTATCTGCCCCTACCTCACCGTAAAAACCACCCTGTTGCTGATCGATAGTATGGCTTGCCCACCAATCGGCAATCGCGATAAGTTCTGCGCGAAATTCTTGCTGCAACACAACAGCAGATGAAGGAAGCATGGCGACATTCATGGGCTTACACCAAGTCCTTCAGGATTTGCAGGTTAGCGCTGATCAATTCATTGCGCACCGCAACCGATGCTGCTGAACGCAGGCCATCTTCCGGTGTGTTTTTGCAATAGTCGATCAGTTTTTCCACCGTTGATGTAGCCACATGCATACGTGTGTCGGATGAAGCGTAATAGACAAACACTTCATTTTTTTCATTCACAATCCAGCCGTTGGAAAACGCCACGTTAGATACATCGCCCACACGCTCAGCGCCATGTGGTGCAATAAAGTGACCCGCTGGGCGATGGGTAACAACCCAGGGGCGCTCCAACTCAGTCATGAACATGTAGAGCACATAACGCAAACCGGCAGCGGTATTGCGCACACCGTGAGCGAGGTTCAACCAACCTTCAGGCGTTTTAATCGGCGCGGGGCCCTGGCCATTTTTCACTTCTTTGATGGTGTGATAGACCTTGCCATCCACAATCACTTCCGATTTCACTTCGGCCTTGGTCATATCGTCTACCAAGCCCCAACCAATACCACCACCGGCGCCAACGCTGATGAATCCATCTTGCGGGCGAGTGAACAAACCGTATTTGCCGTCGATAAATTCCGGGTGTAATACCACGTTGCGCTGTTGGCCGGAGTAGGTCACCAAATCGGGCAAGCGCTCCCAATTAATTAAATCTTTGGTGCGGGCAATACCACATTGCGCTTCAGCCGCTGAGGTATCGTTCGGGTGATTTAAATCTTTGCGTTCGGTACAGAACAGGCCGTAAATATAGCCATCTTCATGCTGGGTCAGGCGCATGTCATACACGTTAGTATCCGGGCGATCGGTTTCCGGCATAGTGATGGGGTAATCCCAAAAGCGGAAATTGTCGATACCGTTGGGGCTTTCTGCAATCGCAAAAAACGATTTGCGATCCACACCTTCTACGCGCACAGCGAGAATATATTTTCCGTTCCAATACATAGCACCGGAATTGAACGCAGCGTTAATGCCCTGGCGCTCCATCAAATGCGGATTGGTTTTTTCATTTAAATCGTAACGCCAAAAAATGGGCGCGTGTTCCGCCGTGAGAATAGGGTTCTCATAGGTGGTGTAAATGCCATTGCCTTTTGCCGACGGATTATTTTTTTTACCAATCAGCGCGTTGTGCTCTTGT
>JACCDS010524284.1_pt1 | contig 17645 bp, 11 predicted proteins | sample 7446441 | NCBI WGS metagenome assembly JACCDS01 (sample SAMN15323445, study PRJNA562643) | freshwater metagenome | isolation source: river surface water | place: USA:Blue River Watershed | collected 2017-08-17
GCCTATAATTCGTCGGTTGCTGGTTTTAATTTAACCAATGTTAGCAATGTGGTTATTGAAAATTTGGCTTTTAGTGCTGGTGCTGGCGATGGTATCAAAATGACTAATTGTATCAATTGTACCGTTGCGGGCAATGATATTGCTAATTGTTCGGGTTATGGGGTTTTTATTGTGGGCGGTAACAACTGTGTGGTGCGTAGTAACGACATTCATCAGGTAGGGCAGGGCGGTGTGTTTTTGGTTTCAAGTAATTTTACAAACGATCAAAAAACATTGCTGTCATCCAATCATAAAGTAGTGAATAATTTAATTTACAGTTATGCCAAGGAGGTGTTTTTGTATTCGGCTGCGGTAGATAGCCGCAATGCAATTGGTACGTATGTTGCCAATAATAAAATTTACGATTGTCCGCATGTAGGCGTTTTGTATGGGGGCAATAACAATATAATGGAATATAACGACATATCCGATGTTGTAAAAACCTACTCTGATATGGGGGCATTTTACACTGCGGAAAATTGGACAGAGCGCGGCGATACAATTAGATACAATTACATTCACAATATGAGCTATAAAGGCAGTGGATTGTATCCTGACAATTATGCTTCCGGACATAGTTTTACCTACAACATTGCGGCCGATTGCTATTTTGGTTCTCAAAACAATTTCGGATACTTTAATAAGTTCGACAACAATGTATATTACAATAACTTCATGGCTCACCATGTAAATCAAACGGGTTTTGTTCCCGATACCAACCGGAACTGCACTACCAATTTAAATAATTTAAAAAATATTTATACCAATAACCCGGTTTACCAAAGTGCGTACCCTGAATTGATAGATTTATTTGGGGCTAATGGCTCAAATACAGCCTATACTTCGCAATTATGGCCTAGTGTAAGTTGCAATGTGTTTCTAGGAACGGGTGGTAATTCGCAGGTATTACGTTCGGTTGTTGATACACGGCTCTTTAATTCCAATGGCACTACCAACACCACTTTTGCCACCACAGGCGACCCTTTTGTGCGTTTCCGACTCATTTTTTTAAACAACTTGCGCATGGCACGCAAACCTAGCATTAGAACCGCGGCCTTGCTTTTGGATACATTGAAACGAAATAACGTTTTCAGTAAAACCTGTGGCACAGATTGGCGAATAGGCAGGCTAGGTTTGTATGTAGACAGTATCTATAGAAAAGATATTACTGCTACACAAACCCCTGGAGTAAAACCGATATTCAATGTGTCTGTAAGCAGTAGCAACAATTTTTCAACGGTTGATACCATTCGTTTTTTGGTAAAAGTGGTTAATCCGGGTATCAAAAATACATTTTCAAGCCTCCGTTTGATGGAAAAAGGAGCAATTGTTGCCAATGTGGATACCCTTTTGCTTTCTGCCGTGAACGATACCATTACTTACGAACTCAAATGGCATTTGCCGGTTCTTGGTACGCATAAAATGGTGGTGCAATTATGGGATGCGCCCAATTGGCGGTTTTATTCTGATACTGTAAACGTTACAATTAACGCGCCATTACCCATACAGATTGCAAAATTTGCAGTAGTTACCAAAGATTGTAAACAGTACGTTCAATGGACGGCCTTTGATGAAAGTGAGGTGGGGCAATATCAGTTGCAATATAGTAGCGATGGACAAATTTTCACTACACTATCGTATCCGCAAACCATTTGTGCTCCGTTCAATACCTGCAATTATCAAATAGAAGTACCTGCATTAACCGCCGATAAAAAGTATATTCGATTGTTGGTAAAAGGTAAAAATGGACAAACCCTGTTAGTAACAAAGGCCGTAGAAGCCAAAAGTTGTTTGTTGGGTGGGCTTCAAATGCAATTGCTGCCCAATTTATTGCCGCAGGGTGGTAATATAACTTGTAGCTACGAAAGCGGTAGTACCGATGCAAAAGCTACTGTACAATGTTATTCCACAAGCGGACATTTGATTTGGCAGAAGCCTTTCTTTTTGCAAAAAGGAAAACACCTACTGCAAATTTCCGAAAAAATGCTGCCAGGCAATTACTTGATTGTATTGAAGGGTGCCAATTCGTCGCAATGGCAAAAGCTGATTATTTATTGATAGAAAAATTAAATGGACATACATATGAAAATGAATTTTTGGAAAAAAAGTTGTACGCTAGCTGCTATGATGGCAATAACTGTAGGTGCACAAGCGAAAGTGGTCATGAATAGTTTGTTTAACCACCATTGTGTATTGCAAAGAAATGCCAATGTACCCGTTTGGGGAACTGCGAATGACGGTGAAAAAATCACCGTAACTTTTAATGGACAAACGGTGAGTACCGTTGCGCAACAAGGTAAATGGATGGTGCAGTTGGCTCCTATGAAAGCAGGTGGCCCTTACGAAATGGTGGTTAAAGGCGATAATACCCTTACCCTTACCGATGTACTTGTGGGCGAAGTGTGGCTATGTAGTGGTCAAAGTAATATGGGCTTCCCGTTACGTTCGTTAAGACCAATTGGAAATAATGCCACGCTCGCATCTTTGTTGCAAGAGGCACAAACATTGTCGCAAATTAGACAGTTCAAAGTGCCTTTGGGCAAAGCCATACCGCAGCCCTTAGAAGATGTGAAAGGAAAATGGACGGTTTGTGATTCGTTGACGGCCAAAGATTTTTCTGCGGTAGCTTTCTTTTTTATTCGTGATGTATATCGACATTTAAAAATACCGGTAGCCATCATTAATTCATCGTATGGTGGCACACAGTGCGAAAATTGGTTAGATCGTGCTTTGTTAGAAACAGATGCCGATATGCAAAAAATCATTACCAATTATGAAAAGGCGCTGCGCGATTTTCCCACCAAATTGGAGGAATATGCTGCCAAGGAACCTGCATTGTGGGTTAAATTCAGGGAAGATTCTGCCAATGCGGTTGCCCAAAACAAACCCTTGCCTCGTAAGCCTGCTGCCCCAACAAGCCCTTCTGAAAGAGGCGGTGTAGGAGGATTGTATAATTCCATGATTAAGCCATTGGTGCCTTATGCCATCAAAGGCGTAATATGGTACCAAGGCGAGGCAAACAGTAGTCGCGGTAAGGAATATAGAAAATTGTTTCCATTGCTCATTGGTAATTGGCGTCAACAATGGAATGCACCGGAGTTGCCTTTCTTTTTTGTGCAAATACCCGGTTGGAAAAACCATTTCCCGGAAATGAAAGAAGCGCAATTGCTTACATGGAAAAAAACACCCAATACCGGCATGGCTGTAGCATTTGATGTAGACGATACGCTAGATGTGCATCCTGGCAACAAACAGCCTATTGGCGAAAGGCTTGCTTTGATAGCCAAAGCATTGGTATACAAAGAAAAAATAGAATATTCCGGTCCGGTTTATGAATCTTTTGTGGCAACCAAAGACGATGCAATAGAATTGACTTTTTCGCACATAGGTGGGGGACTAGTGGCCAAGGACGGTGCCGAATTGAAAGATTTCACCATTTGCGGTAGCGATAAAGTGTTTGTGCCTGCCAAAGCCATTATTAAAGGAAAGAAAGTATTGGTGTTTAGCGAATTGGTGAAAAAACCTGTTGCTGTACGCTATGGATGGCGTTTGTGTCCGCAAGGAAATTTGTATAATGTGGAAGGATTGCCCGCATCGCCGTTTAGAACAGATGTAGATTAAAATATAATGGGTTAAAGAATGTTAGGGGCTTAAAACCAAATTTTTTAAGCCCCTAACTTTTCCGCTGATGTTAAAACCAAATTTCTTGAGCTCTAACTTTTTGGCTGACATTAAAACCAAATTTTTTGAGCTCCAACTTTTTCGCTGATGTTAAAACCAATTTTTTTTGATGGGTTCTTTTACGGGCATCTTCAGTTTTCAAATTGACATTGGTATGTCCCATCGTTTTTTCAGAAGCATTCTTACCGTCAAACAGCAGCCTTCAATTTGATAAAAGCTATACTTTTCATCTAAAGCCATTTTTATGCGCAATATATTTTTTGTAGGTATTTTCTTGTTTTTCACTTTGCTAACGTCCCATGCGCAGTTGCCGCCTAATTTTCAACAATGGCTTCAGCAAAATGCCTATCAACTTGCTTATCGAATCAATCAATATGCCCCCGATCGTTATAATTTGTTGGTTGGTCAACAAAAAACGTCCATCAAGCAAGCCGTTCATAGCTGCCGTGTGCAGCAATCTAACTGGCAAGTTGCTACAGTTGTAAAAGAAGTGAGTAACAACACATTTGATATTGCCATCACTTTTCATTGCGTAGCCGGCAGTTTAAAAAATGCAAGTGTTTCGGTAGATGTGGATGTGCTTAAATGGTCGGCATCCAATTATGTGTTGCTCCCTTCATCGGCTTACAATGGCAATAAATATGCCTATCGCCGATTGCGCTATTCCCCCAAATTATACGAAGTGCAAGATATTGGGGTAGATAAACCCATTATTTTAACCGATATTCCTAAACTTAGCGAAGCCAATGGCGTATCTCGCATTCAGGAGCGCAGCGGTAGTCTTGCTACACCGGCTATGGGTTATCGCGATAGCGCACGCAATACCGGCTTTTGGCTATTAACCCATCAGGGAAACCGTTTGGGCGATTATGGGATGGATGTAGAAGAAACGCGCAACCGTAACAAAGCCATTTTTTCTATTACAGCACCTATTGTCAGGGAACAATATGTGTATAAAATTTGCGATAATCGAGTACCTAGTTGGGATGAACCCAAAGATTTTAAGCAAGGCGATAAAGTAACTATCCAACTGCGTGTACAAACTTTTGCAGCACCCACAACGCAAGATGTATTCAATCAATTTGCCCGTATTCGTAAAACATTCATTACCGATACTGCGCTCACCAATCAAATACCTTATGCCGCGGCTATGCAGCTACTTGAAAAAAAATACAATGAAAAGAATTTTGTGCCTGAACACGGCTATTATGCTATAGGCCTGCGCGAAAACTTTTTGCAAGATTGGCAAATTGGCTGGACAGGAGGGATGATTACTACCTATCCGCTTTTGTTTGCAGGCAACGATACCACTGTGAATCGTGTTTTGCGCAATTTTGATTGGCTTTTTGCCAAGGGCATTAGTCCATCCGGTTTTTATTGGGATGCCGGACGAAATGGTACAGAATGGTTTGGTGGTGATATTAGAAAGCCGCATACCAAAAACTGGCATTTGGTACGCAAAAGTGCCGATGCGGTTTGGTACATCATCAAGCAGTTTAAATTAATGGAGCAAAAGGGACTAACCGTAAAACCACAATGGAAAGCAGGCAATGCACGCGTATGTGATGCCTTTGTAAAAGTTTGGAACAAATATCATCAGTTAGGACAATTTGTAGACAGCCAAACCGGCGATATCACAGTAGGTGGTTCTTCTAGCGGCGCATTGGTTCCGGCAGCTTTGTTGGCTGCTGCGGATTATTATAAAAACGATACGTACAAACAAACAGCTATTGCAATCGGAAACTACTTAAATGTACAATTTGTACAAAAAGGGATTGCTTGCGGTGGCCCCGGCGATGCATTACAGAATTTTGATTCGGAATCGGCTTACTATTTGGTAGAAAGTTTTGTTGCCCTTTATGAAGCCACTAACGATGTACAATGGCTTACCATAGCCGAAAATGCCGCCAAGCAGTTTAGCACTTGGGTGGTATCGTACAATTACCGTTTTCCTGATACATCAGCGTTTGGTAAAGCCAAAATACACAGTATTGGTACGGTGTATGCCAATACGCAAAACAAACATGCTGCACCCGGCATGTGTACCGCATCGGGTTTGGGCTTATTGAAATTGTACCAATACACAGGTAATAGTTGGTATGTGCATTTGTTGCAAGATATTGCCCACGGTATAACGCAGTATTTGCCACATCCACAAAAGCCTTTGGGCAATGCCCCGTTTGGTTATGTAAGTGAGCGTATCAACTTAAGCGATTGGGAAGGCCCGGAAACCATAGGTTATATTCTACCACTTACCACCTGGGCCGAAACTTCACTCATGCTCACCACAATAGAAATACCGGGTGTGTACATACAAGTGCCGCAAAAGAAAGTAATTGCTTTTGATAATATTGACGCAAAGTGGGTGGAGGAAAAAGCGGGAAAAGTAACTGTTTTACTTACCAACAATTCCCTAGTTGATGCCTCGGTTAGTATTTGGGTGAATTCGGGTAAAAACAAGCTTTTAGCAGATAATTACTTGTATCAAGCAGAGCGGATTACATTGAAAAAAGGAGAAAGTAAAAAATATACTATTGATTCTGTAAATAAATAGTCTTCGATATTTTATTGTTGTTTAATTCTAAGAAAGGATGCGCCTAGTAGTGCATCCTTTCTTTTTATTGAATAGTGAAACAAAACACTTTATTGGTGAGCCACGTAATAGGTTGTCATAATATCGTGTGTTTTATTCATTAATTCCCTCAAACCCATGCCTTCGCTGCTAACAGGGGGTAAAAAGTGCATTTCTAATTTGGTGGGTAATAAGTAAAATGGTTTGTGGATAGGCATTGCTTTGGTAGTGCCAAAAATCAAGGTAGGAATAATGTCTTTTTTTGTGTCTATCGCTAATTTAAATGCGCCCCCTTGAAACTTTTTAAGCGGTTCACCGGAACGGTTGCGGGTTCCTTCAGGATAAATACACATATGCATACCTTTCAATAGGGTGCGTTTCATTTCTTCATAGCTTTTGCGCTTGCTAACATCATCGTCTCTGTCTACAAGAACACTTCCTTTTCGGTAAAACCAGCCAAACAAGGGAACTTTAGCAAACGAGGCTTTGGCAATAGTTTTGTTGGCGCCGGGAACAAAAGGAGCCGATAATGGTACATCTAACAAAGCATTGTGGTTGTAGCAAATAACATAGGTTTTGCCTTTTTCAAAATGTTCTTTCCCTTTAATTTTAATGGGGCACCCAATCATGTGTAGCCATGTCCACATCCAAAAGCGCGAAATTTGAATAAAAATATATTGCCCACGTACACCCGGTATTAAATAAGGAATCATGGTAGGTATGAACATGATTAAGAAAGTGGTAGCAAAACTAAATAGCCCCCAAAAAGCCCAAATTCGGGCAAATAGGGTAACAAAAATGTTAGAGTCGTTTTTGGTTGGTTGATTCATTGTTCTTGTATTTGTTTTAAATAATCCAATCAATAGGGTCTTTACCGGCTTTTATTAACAATTCATTGGTTTTGCTAAAATGTTTACACCCAAAAAAACCATTGAAAGCGCTTAATGGCGAGGGGTGGGCTGACTGAAGTACGGTGTGCTTACGCACATCTATCAGGGGTAATTTGTTTTGTGCAAAGCGCCCCCACAGTAAAAAAACTACCTGGTCTGCTTTTGCCGAAATAGTGCTAATTACTGCGTCGGTAAATTGATGCCAACCTATTTTGGAATGGCTATTGGCTTCATGAGCCCTTACGGTTAGAGACGCATTCAGCAACAAAACGCCCTGTTGGGCCCAGTGTGTTAAATCGCCATGTTGGGGAATTTGCATGCCAATGTCTTGGTACAATTCTTTGAAAATGTTTACCAATGAGGGCGGTGGTGGAATACCTTTTGGCACACTAAAACTCAAACCCATGGCTTGATTAGGGCCATGATAGGGATCTTGCCCTAGAATAACAACCTTCACATTCGATAGGGGCGTTTGTTCAAAAGCATTGAATATCAATGAACCTGTAGGATAAATGGTTGCACCCGATGCTATTTCAGTTTTGATGTGTAGGGCAATCTGTTGAAAATAGGGTTTCGAAAATTCTGCTTCCAATGCATTTTTCCAACTTGGTTCTATTTTAATGTTCATGAGCAGTAGCGTAAATGGATCTTTGGGTGTATTGTTCGGCTGCCAAAACTACAAAATTAAAGTTGCAGCAAGGATAGCTTATACAAAAACAATATAAGGGACATGCGTATGCTTGAGTGTGAGTTTTACATAAAGCAACGATAATTTTAAAGATATCGCCAATTATTTGCACTCACTTTTGTTAAAATCGGTTAAATAGTACTAAATTGTTTATCGGAATTTATTGCAGATTGAATAATTGCCATTTTACAAAATGAAAAAAAACTTATTATACCATTTCTCTAAATTTCAGTACACTATAAATATTTTATTAGGTATATTTATTTTAGGCGCTATTTTTTGGGGCATTGCTATGTACCAAATTCAGCATCAATTATTATTTTTTCATACACAGCTAGAACGTTTTTTAGCCTCACAAAGTCATTTCCTATCGGGCGAACACGCTGTAAAAAATATATACGCAGCAGCCGCAACATACATTAATGCCATCAATAATTTAAATGGCTATTGGCATTTGTTGAATGTGGCCGGTATAGTTATTGGCGTTGGGATATTGTTGTTGGTTTTGCTAAAAGTGCTAAATGAGTTGTTTTTACGTAATAGAACGGAAGAAAAAATAAAAAAATACGATGCCAAATACAAAACATTGATAGAAAATGCAGGTGCTGTTATGTATACCACCGATATCAAAGGTACAATCACTTTTGCAAGTGCTAAAGCTACAGAATTAACGGGTTATGCAACAGACCAAATAGTAGGTAAGCATTTTTCATTTCTTGTCAACGCAATACACCTTAACAGTTTATTTGAATTGTATAGCAATCAAATAAGAAAGGCGTTAACTGAAACAGTTCATGAATTTGAAATTGTTACAAAAGACGGTATTGTAAAGTGGGTAGAACAGTCGGCTGTTTTAGTTTTTGATAATGGTCAAATAACTGGTTTTCAATGTGTTGTTAGAGATATTTCAGATAAAAAACAAATGCAAATTTCGCTAGAAGAGTATGCGCTAAATTTGAAGAAAAATCAATATTATTTGCAATCTATTCTTGATAATGCAACTTCGTTGATGTACATCAAAGATTTGTCAGGCAAATTTGTGATGGTGAATAAACGGTACAAAGATTTGTTTGGCCTTACGGACGAAATGGTGATCAATAAAACGAACTATGATTTTGTAGATCATGAATTAGCCGATTTTTATAAAACCCTTGATGATAAAGTTATTGCAACTAAGCAGCCCTTGGAAATTGAGGAAGTTCGTGATACCACAATCGGCCGGTTAAGTTTTTTATCCGTAAAATTCCCTTTGCTCGATAGTGATAACGATGTATTTGGAATAAGTGGTATTTCCACCGATATTACTGAACGAGTTAATTATCAACAGCAACTTATCGACGCCATGCAAAACGCAGAAGAGGCCAAAAAAAATGCCGAAGATGCAAAAAACATGGAAGAGCAATTTTTGGCCAATATGAGCCACGAAATTCGTACCCCTATGAATGGCATACAAGGGATGACCAACTTGTTGCTCGATAGTCCACTCAACGAACAGCAAAAAGAATTCGCTACTATCATCAAACGATCTGTTAACAATTTGCTGGTAATCATTAATGATATTTTAGATTTTTCTAAAATCAAAGCCGGTAAGTTAACCTTAGAAACCGCCGACTTTAATTTGGCTGAAATCATCAACAATATCCATTCCATGTTTGCCCATCGCATACAGAAAAAAGGACTGAAAATGGTGGTGGAAGTAAACGAAAATATTCCTAAAGTACTTATAGGCGATCCATACCGACTGAATCAAATTTTGGTGAACTTAGTGGGCAATGCGATTAAATTTACAGAAAGTGGTTTTATAAAAGTAGGTATAGATGTGGTAGAAACATCGAACCAAAAAGTAACCTTGGCGTTTACGGTTGCCGACTCCGGCATCGGTATTCATGAAGAAGCCATCGACCATATTTTTGAAAGTTTTACCCAAGCCAATAATAGTACCTCTCGCTTATATGGCGGCACCGGCTTGGGCTTAGCTATTTGTAAACGGCTTGTGCAAATGCTTGGCGGCGATATATGGGTGAAAAGTACTCTCGGCGAAGGCAGTACTTTTGGTTTTCACATACCGTACGAGTTTAATAACGAAGCCACCGTTGTTACCACTCACATAATGGGAGAAGTAGATTACAGTACCTTATTCCACGGACGTAGGTGCTTGGTTGTGGAGGATAATGAGGTAAATCAAAAACTCATCAACTATGTGCTTAAAAAAGTAGGTATGGTGGTTGATGTAGCCAATCACGGAAAAGAAGCAATTGCTTTATTGGCACATCACAATTACGATTTTATTATTATGGATTTGCAAATGCCCGTCATGAATGGTTACGAAACCACGGAGCATATTCGCAAAAATCTTGGACTCACCGTGCCTATTATTGCTTTAACAGCTACTGTACTAAAAGGGGAGCACGATAAATGTATAGCAATGGGTATGAACGATTATTTGTCTAAACCCTTCGATTTCGACGATTTGTATAAACGGTTATCGCATCTTTTAGGGGTGCAAGTGGTAATGGATAATAGTGCGATAATTAAAGAAGAAAATCAAGTACAATTGTACGATTTATGCTTGTTGAAAGAATTGGACGATGATGAGTATTTGATAGATATTATTTCCATGTTTTTAGATACCACACCACAACAAATTAGCGAAATGCAAACCTATATGCAAGCCTCCGAATGGGATAAGGTAGCGCTGCTTGCGCATAAGTTGAAAGGTAGTACCGGCATGTTTCAAGCCAATCAACTCTTAAAAATGCTTGCCCGAATTGAGGCTTTGGTTAAAGAAGGCGATTTTAGTACTGTGGCCGATTTGGTACAGCAGGTGGCTTCTCTTTATGTGCAAATAGAAACTGCCTTGCAATCAGAGCTACAAAACATCAAAAACAAACAATAGCCATCTAATTAGTATTTTCTTAATAGCCTTCTTTTCTAGTTGTATTGCCTTAATTTTGCCACCCTCAAACCCAATCAACAAACTATCGTGTATGTTACGTGCTTATTGGTGGAAAATATTGTCGTTTGTTTTACTCGTGTATACTTGTTCGTATGGCTTTTTGGTAAAAGTACCTAAGCTCGACGATCGATTGCAGCAAAGTATTCGCAACTTCTTTTTTCATGTGCCTATGTGGTTTGGAATGATGATTTTGCTGTTGGTGTCATTGGTTTATGCCATTAAATATTTGCGCAATCCACAGCCTAAATACGACTTTTATTCTAATGCTTTTGCGGCAACCGGTACTGTGTACGGAATTCTCGGACTTATTACGGGGGCTATTTGGGCCAATTACCAGTGGGGAAGCCCTTGGAGTGGCGATCCCAAGCAAAATGGAGCCGCTATAGCCATACTCATCTATTGTGCCTATTTCGTTTTAAGAGGCAGTATGAACGAAGAAGAGAAAAAGCGTAGGATAGGGTCGGTATACAATGTATTTGCATTTTTTATGCTTTTCCCAACTTTGTGGATACTACCTAGATTGACGGAAAGTTTGCATCCCGGCGGACAAGGTACAGAGGGTAATCCAGGTGTAAATGGAAAAGATTTAGCACCAAGTATGAAACTTGTTTTTTGGCCCGCAGTACTTGGATGGACCCTCTTAGGTGTTTGGATATCCACCCTATATGTGCGCTTTCAAGGAGTTGAGGAGCAAATCAGTAATAAAGAATAATTATTAATTTTTTTGTATGAATAGAAAACAAATATTCTGTATTGTAGCACTTCTTTTATTTCAACTTGGTGTATTTGCCCAATCTTCAATACCAGCAAGTGGCGATACCGACTTTATGCGAAGTAATGGAAAAATTTTTGTTGTAATGACCGTTGTATTGGTCATTCTTGTTGGTTTGTTTGTGTATTTATTTTCTATTGATCGCAAAATTACCAAATTAGAAAATAAGCAATAGTTTTTTGAGTTAAGAAATATATCAATTTGATTATCAGTTGAATGATTTTTTTATTTCAATTTTAGTTTCACTTTTTGAGGTTGTTTTTGGGCATTCTTTAACATGTTGGGCTAGTAAATAAGCTATATTTACTAAAATTAATTGCCATATCTAAAACAACCGATTATGTCTAACCAGCCTTACAGTTTTTTTCACAGCGTTGAAAAAAGCTTCGACAAAGCAGCACAATTTACCCATTGGGAAAAAGGATTGCTAGAGCAAATAAAAGCTTGTAACAGTATTTACAGTATGCGCTTCCCCGTTCGAATGGATGACGGGCGAATAGAAGTTATTGAGGCGTATAGGGTACAGCATAGCCAACATAAAATGCCATGCAAGGGCGGTATTCGTTTTAGCCACAAAGTAGATCAAGACGAAGTAATGGCACTTGCTAGTTTAATGACTTATAAATGTGCTATTGTTAATGTTCCTTTTGGTGGCGCAAAAGGGGGTATTAAAATCAGCCCCCGCAAATACAGTGCGTATGAACTAGAAAAAATTACCAGAAGGTACACAAGTGAATTAGTTAAGAAAAATTTTATTGGTCCCGGTATAGATGTTCCTGCACCTGATTATGGAACGGGAGAGAGGGAAATGGCTTGGATTGTAGATACTTATCAATCCTTGAAGCCGGGCGAAATTGATGCCGCGGGATGTGTAACCGGAAAGCCTATTTCGCTTGGTGGTGTACGTGGGCGTAAAGAAGCAACGGGTTTAGGTGTTTTTTATGGCATAAGAGAGGTTTGTAATATGCCAGATGTAATGACAAAACTTGGTCTTTCCATTGGCGTTGAAGGTAAGCGTGTAGTGATACAAGGTCTAGGAAACGTTGGCTACCACTGTGCAAAATTTTTTAGAGAACATGGTGCTCTTGTAGTATGTATAGCCGAACAGGAAGGTGCTATTTTTAAGGCAGATGGCATCAATGAAGAATTGCTTTTTCAGCAGCGTAAATCAACAGGAACCATTATTGGTTATCCTGGCTCAATAGCTTTAGCTAAAAATACTGATGCACTTGAGCTTGACTGCGATATTTTAATTCCTGCGGCACTTGAAAATGTTATTGATGCAAATAATGCCCCCAATGTTAAAGCCAAAATTATTGGGGAAGCTGCTAATGGACCACTCACCCCCGAAGCCGACGAAATTTTAATAGCTAGAAATATACTCGTAGTGCCCGATATGTATTTAAATGCTGGCGGTGTTACGGTGAGTTATTTTGAATGGCTCAAAAATTTGAGTCATGTTAGGTACGGTCGTATGGAAAAAAGATTTAATGAAAATATGAACCACCACATGCTCAGTCAAATGGAAAAATTAACCGGAAAATCGGTTCTGCCTGAAGATAGACGTTTAATTGAACACGGAGCCGATGAGGTAGATTTGGTTTATAGTGGGCTAGAGGAAACCATGATTAATGCTACGCGCGAAATTATGGATGTTTGGCAAGCAAATCCGGCCATTCCCGATATGCGTACTGCCGCATATGTATGCGCTATCAACAAGGTTGGAACTAGTTATGCCGAGTTGGGCATTTTTCCATAACCGGAAAGTGGTAGCTATTTTCCGGTTATGAAGGGTTGTAGCAAAATCTGCAATTCAATAAAAAACTAAAATGAAGTCACTTCGGTTCAAAAACATATAAAAAATGTTTAAATAATTTTTTATAAAGATTATCAATCAAATAGTCTCATAATTAGGAAGGGTTGCCATAGGGAAACTATTGCAGCCCTTCTTTAATGAAATATAGAAAATATTGGCGCCTTTTAAGGTAAGTTAGAAGGGTAAGCCAATGCCGAATTGAAAGGCATAATTTTTTACACTTACCCCATTTTCTCTTTTTTCTGTCCAATCAAAATGCTTAATGCGCATCCAACCATTGTTATATGTTCGTGCAGGATCCTTCAGTTTATAGGCAAAATCTAGTCGAAACAAGAAATAAGAAAAGTCAAAACGCAGCCCAGTTCCAATGCCAATTGCTAAATCCTGAGAAAAATTGCTAAGCTTAAAACTGCCTTGTTGGTTATAGGGATCGGTGTGAATGTTCCACACATTGCCGATATCTGCGTACACTGCACTTCCCACTTTTACTGCACTAAAGTTTGCTATTGGAAAGCGGTATTCGATATTGGTTTCTATCATAAAGTCACCAAATCTATCCGTATAGCCCGAAGTGGAAGTGTCGGAATATTTGGAGCTACCCAAGCCTAATTGCCTTAAACCCCAAGCGCGCATGCTATTGGGGCCCCCTAAAAAATATTGTTTAAATACCGGTAATGTTTGGCCTTTTTTTGGCAATCCAGCACCCACAAACAATCGTGTAGCCAATTCATCTTTTTCGTATTTTTTTACAAATCGGTATTCCGCTTCTAGTTTAATGTAATCGAATGTTTTATTTATGGCTTTGCTATAAAACCATCCTAAAAACCGACCACTTTCTTCAGCACCCAGCCTAATCATATGGCTTGTGTGGGTGTTTTTTGCGCCATCAAAGGTTTTACTCCAGTTTAAGCTACTGCCGGCAACATTACCATTTCTAAATGCATTTCTTAAGAATGGATTTTCGGCAAATAAATTAATCAGACCCTCGAGCGTATCTACGCGATACAATTCAACATTTAATGGCTTAATTGAAAATGCATGATTGCCTTTAGAAGAAAATTCATAACTCCAACTCGTAACCAAGCTTGCAAGTTTATAATAAGTACGGCGGTCTGTGTAGGCAGCACTTGTAGCAATAACGGTTCGTTTATCGTTGAGTCTATTAATGAATCGATTTAAAGTGCGCCAATTGGCAAAAGGGTGGATGAGGCGCGGTATATTGTAACTGTGCCCTACTGATGCTTGAATAGTTTGCAAAAAACTGTTGTTAGTGGTACTCTGTTGTTGATCCAAATTAAGTTCCGTTCCCAATCGGGCATTTGTGAGCGATTGAATGGTTCGTTTCCATTTGTTTCTGTTGGTATAGGCCAAGTTAGTGGCAATACCCAAAAGGTTCCCGGAACCAATATCACCAGTGTTTCGGCTACCTTCCAAGCTTACCGTGTAGCTTTGCTTGGAGGAAGGGGTCATAAAAAAGTGCACATCTAATGAATCCTTGTTTCTAGGCTTAAGCAAAAAATCCACATTGCTCCATGAGCCAATTCTGCTAAGTGTATTCACCGTTTTATACAAAGCCTCTTCATTGTACACATTTCCTCTGCGCAAGTAGGTATGTTCGCGTAAGGGTTTGTAATAAAATTTGCCTTCATGGTATTTCATGACCATTTCTTTGTACACAAAACTTTTGGGAAACCGATATCGGATTAAACTGTCGGGATTATACAAGCCATTGTATTCCGGATAGTAATATAGGTTACCAATATGGTATTTAATGGATTTTAGGCTATCGTTGTTGGCTTTTTGCAATATGCTAATTCGCCATAAGGCATTTTCTTTACGGCTTTTGGCAGCTTTGGCTATCAATTGAAGCTGCTTTATGGGGTCGGTTGAAAAGGTTAAAAATTGTTTATCTAGGGTATCAATCAATGCATACAAATCCTCTCGCTGTAAGCGATAATAACCATTTTGATGAAAAATATTAATCATCCTGTCTAATTCGCTGCTAATGAGTTGTTTAGAATAAATATTTCCTTTTTTTAAATAGCTGTATTGCTGTTGCGACATTGCCAAATGCAATAACGCAGTATCGGAAAATGCGTAGGTAACCGTATCAATTGTGATGGTTTTGCCTACATCTATCTTCATGGCAATTGTAGTCCGATATTCTGTATGTTTAACGGGTAGTTTTTTACTGCTTTGCCTAAATACATTCCTCATTTTTGTGAGTGGACTGCTTACCAAAACGGTATCAATTTTGTACCAAGGCTTTATGTTTGCATAGTAAAAGCCTTGTGCATTCAAGAAGGCATTCATGAACGATTTGGTGGTGCCAATATTGAGCGTGTCGAAAACGGGCGGATTTTTTAATTTGTACAAAAATCCAAATTGCTGAATTTTTCGCGCTTTCAAGCTATCTGCCCAATAGTTGTCTAATTCAAATAGCAGCTTTTTATGTGCTTCTTTGGTTAGTTTGCCTTCAATAATTAATTTGTTATCAAAAACAAAAGGTTTATTTGCAGGAAAGTTTTTTACGGTACTGCAACCGCAAAATAGTGCCGTAGTAAACAAAAAAAAGCACCACAGCACTACACAGCTCCAAATTTTGCTTTTAAAATGCATACACAATGATAAGTAAAAATGAAGTAAAATATATTCAATCTCTGCATAACAAAAAAGAAAGGCTTGCTACAGGTTTGTTTTTAGTAGAAGGGAGTAAGTTGGTGGCAGAGGTGTTACAAAGCACTTTTTTGGTGCAAAAGGTATATGCTACAGATCAATGGTTGCAGCAATACGAATCGTTAAATGTGCCCGTTTGTAGCATTACCGACGATGAATTACACAAAATAAGTACGTTACGTACACCCAATCAGGTACTGGCTTTGGTGCAAATGCCTACTCAGGAAGAGCCTGATTATTGCAATAAAACCACTTTGGTTATAGATGGTATTCAGGATCCGGGCAATTTGGGGACTATTATACGAATTGCCGATTGGTTTGGCATTGGCCAAATGGTTTGTAGCACCGATACGGTTGAGTGGTACAATCCCAAAGTTATTCAAAGCACAATGGGTAGTTTTTTGCGTGTAGGGGTTACTTATACGCATTTGGAGGAGTGGTTGCAAGCTTGCCCTTCTCCGGTGGTAGGTGCCTTATTGCAAGGTCGCAATTTGTATAACGAAGCAGATACTTTGGCAGCTATGCCATCCCTGCAAATAGTTATTGGTAATGAGGGGCAAGGTATTCGTGCCAACATATTACCCTACATAACACATCCTATTACCATTCCTCGATATGGCGAAGCGGAAAGCTTAAATGCAGCGATTGCTACAGGCATTGTAGTATCGCACATTTGTAAAAACAAGTAAGCCACAACTGCAAAAAAAAACGCCGATTTCAATAAAACACGAGAGCAATTGTACATAAAACACACAAAAAATACTACCTTTGCACACCTTGAAATAATTGGCATTTATTTACTAAGATTTTAACTTGCTTTTGCAACAATCAAAAATCTTTTTCGTTTCTTTCTTAAGATTAATAAATTAATATGAGGCAGCTTAAAATTGCAACCCAGATTACCAACAGAGATTCTCAGGCCGTAGAAAAGTATTTGCAGGAAATTTCTAAAATACCCATGATTAATCCTGAGGAAGAAACCACACTTGCCCAAAAAATTAAAATGGGCAATCAAAGGGCTCTTGATAAATTGGTACAAGCCAATCTGCGATTTGTAGTATCGGTAGCAAAACAATACCAACACCAAGGTTTATCCTTGAGCGATTTAATCAACGAAGGCAATTTAGGACTAATAAAGGCTGCGCAGCGCTTCGACGAAACCAAAGGCTTCAAATTCATTTCCTATGCCGTTTGGTGGATTCGTCAATCTATTTTGCAAGCTTTGGCCGAACAAGGTCGTTTGGTGCGGTTGCCACAAAACAAAATAGGCACTTACAACAAAGCCAATAAAGCCTACATGGCTTTTGAACAAGAACATGAGCGGGAACCAAGTACCGAAGAATTGAGCGATATCTTGGAAATGAGCGAAACAGAAATCAACAATATTTTTCAAAGCAATACCCGTCACACATCTTTAGATGCCCCTGTTCATGAGGCAGAAGATGTAGCAATGGGCGATTTACTTGAAGGTAGCGATGATACTGACGATGATGTAATGAAAGACTCTTTGCGCGAGGAAATAAAACGTGTACTCAAAAGCCTCTCTCCAAGAGAA
>JACCDS012047277.1_pt1 | contig 17637 bp, 12 predicted proteins | sample 7446441 | NCBI WGS metagenome assembly JACCDS01 (sample SAMN15323445, study PRJNA562643) | freshwater metagenome | isolation source: river surface water | place: USA:Blue River Watershed | collected 2017-08-17
CAACCAATTTATTATTTTCGCGCAAATATTCCAGACGGGTGCGCAATTCTTCTTTGATATTTTCAATCGCTTCCAGAATTTGTTCACGCGGAGTCACGTAATGGGATTTAGGGTAAATCGTAAAGCGCGGAACTTTTTGCAGCACTTCACCAGTCAATGGATCAAATATAGAAATTTGCTCCACTTCGTCATCAAACAATTCAATACGCACCGCTTCAATATCGGAATCGGCAGGATAAATATCAATGACTTCGCCACGCACACGATAAGTCGCACGCGCAAAATCCATATCGTTACGGGTGTATTGCAATTCGGCGAGGCGGCGCAAAATTTGGCGCTGGTCGATTTTGTCGCCACGTACGACGTGCAGCAACATTTTCATGTAGGCGTCCGGGTCGCCCAAACCGTAAATAGCAGAGACTGAGGCGATAATAATCGCGTCCTTCCGCTCCAGCAGCGCCTTGGTGGCTGACAAGCGCATTTGCTCAATGTGCTCGTTTACCGCTGAATCCTTTTCAATAAAGGTATCGGAGGATGGCACATAGGCTTCGGGTTGGTAATAGTCGTAGTAGGAAACAAAATATTCGACGGCATTATTGGGAAAGAACTCTTTGAACTCCCCGTACAACTGCGCCGCCAGGGTTTTGTTGTGCGCCATAATCAGCGTGGGGCGCTGCACCTGCGCAATCACATTGGCGATGGTGAAGGTTTTACCGGAACCGGTCACCCCGAGCAGGGTCTGGTGGGACAGGCCTGCCTCTATGCCTTGCACCAAACCGGTAATAGCAGTGGGCTGGTCCCCAGCGGGGGCGAATTCACTATTTACGACAAATTGCTTGGACATAAGAACTCAATAATGAATTAAAAAAGTGATTGTAACTAAAACTGATCAGGATCAGGATTCATTTATGTCATGAATCCAATGAAGGAGGTTTCTATGAGCGAGTTCCGCACCGAGCACGACAGTATGGGTGAGGTTCAAGTCCCTAAAACCGCGCTGTACGGCGCCCAAACCCAGCGTGCGCTGGACAATTTTGCCCTCAGCAGCCTCACCCTGCCACCGCGTTTTATCCACGCGGTGGTGCAGATTAAAAAGGCGGCGGCGCTGGCAAATCAGGAACTGGGGCTGTTGGATGGCGACCTTGCCTGGGCGATTGCGGCAGCGTGTGACAGCATCCTTGCGGGACATTACGTAGACCAGTTCCCGGTAGATGTGTTTCAAACCGGCTCCGGCACCAGTACCAACATGAATGTGAACGAGGTGATTGCCCATATTGCCAGTGATCTGGCCGGGCAAAAGATCCACGCCAATGACCATGTCAACATGAGCCAGAGTAGCAACGACGTTATTCCCAGTGCGATTCACGTCAGCGCGGCCCTCGCCCTGAAACAACAGCTATTTCCCGCACTGGAAGAACTGCACACCAGCCTGCTCGGGAAAGCGGAAGCACTGCGCACTGTGGTAAAAACCGGCCGCACCCATTTAATGGATGCCATGCCCCTAACCTTTGGGCAGGAACTGGAAGGCTGGGCCAGTCAGATTGAAAGTAATTATGTGCGCTTGCAAATGGCACTGCCACAGCTCTTGCGCCTTGCCCAAGGCGGCACAGCAGTAGGCACCGGCATTAATGCCCACCCGGACTTTGCCAGCAAAGTGACTGAGCATTTATCAGCAGCGACGGGTTTAATTTTTATGCCAGGCGATAATTTTTTTGCCTTGATGAGCGCGCAGGACACGTCGGTTGCCATCTCTGGTCAATTAAAAACCCTCGCGGTTAGCCTGATGAAAATCGCCAACGATTTACGCTGGATGAACTCAGGCCCGCTCGCCGGTATTGCCGAGATTAGTTTAAAACCGTTGCAGCCCGGCTCATCGATTATGCCGGGTAAAGTAAACCCGGTCATTCCCGAAGCAGTGTGCATGGTGTGCGCGCAAGTAATGGGAAACGATGTGAGTATTGGCGTGGCGGGACAATCAGGCAATTTTCAATTGAATGTGATGTTGCCTTTGATTGCTTACAACCTCTTGCAGTCAATTGAATTACTGAGCAATGCCAGCAATGAATTGGCCGATAAAACGATTGCGACTTTCACCGTCAATCACACCAGTATTGAAAAGGCGCTGGCACAAAACCCGATTCTGGTTACGGCCTTAAATCCATTAATCGGTTATGAAAAAGCGGCAGCCATCGCCAAACAGGCTTATGCCGAAGGGCGTGCGATTATTGATGTTGCGCAGGAGCAAAGTGGATTAAGTCGGGAGCAATTAGCACAATTGCTAAACCCCGAAAAATTAACACGTGGCGGGTTGTAAAAGTATATCGCTCTAATCGAGAACGAAGGACTCCGCAATTCCCTCTGAGACACGCCGTGAACCCATCCATGGGGGCTTGTCGTCGACATCCTGTCTCCGGCAGTCTCAGAGGGAATTACGAACTCCTTCTCTGTACCACAACTGAATTAACTATTTTTATTTCTCAAAACTAATATCCTGCAGCGCCACTTCACCAGAGGTTTTATTTTCCGCTTTGATTTGCAAGTACAACTCGGTAAATCCTGCAGTGGGCGTTACTGCAATGCTACTGCGCTGATAGGTTCTCAATTCTGCCGTCGATGATAAAACACCAGCAGCAATAACCTCGCCTTCAGCGTTATTACGACGCAATTCAAATTGCCATGTAGCCGCTTCTTTAAAGAAAAAAGCACCCACTTGCAGCGACTTGATGCCGGTTAAATCAAAAGTACCCAAGGCAAAACCGGACCAATCAACAGTCGCAGGCATTTGAATTGCTTTGACACCACGGAAAGTATTGCGCTTAACGTCTTTACTCGCGGTGCTTTCATCAAACACAGCATCCAGATCCACCCGGTGCGGAACCAGTGAAAAGGTTTTTGTCACAGCGATAGAGGCAACACCATTAACCGGTTTATCGCTATAACTCGCGCGTAACGAATAGGCTTCGCCCTGTGCTGCAAAAGGCGCATTCTCGGCCAAGCGCTGTTTGGTGGCCTGATGGTCGTTAAGTGACAAGGTGCCCTTTAAGGGTAATGAGGCAGCAGCCACTTCTTGTTTATCAAGCGACAACACATAGGTTGCCAGGACTTTCAAATCTGCCTCGCCCAAACCGGAGAATGCAGGCATATTCATTTCACCCCAAACACCACTGCCACCATTGCCAATTTTATGCACCAGATACTCCATGGCTTTTGGATCATCTTTGTATTTTTTGGCGACATCACGCAGTGCGGGGCCAACTACTTTTTCATCCAGCTTATGGCAACTCAAACAATTGTTCGCGTCGAGTAAATTTTTTGCCTGATCGCTAATGCTGGCCAGTTGATGTCCCTGCCCTGCTGCTTTCTGAGCGGCGGTGTAGGTCAATTGCACGTGAGGATTATTGTCGGTGATGCTCTTGATCTCGCCGTCTTCCAAATCCTTAATGTGTAATTCATAGGCAAAACTCTTGGTGTCTGCCCAGAAGAAGGATTTATTTTGTGACGATACCAATTCAATAGTGGCCGGCTCGTTGCCAATTTCCAATGGCTGACTAGTGGTAGCAGTTGCGCCGTGAATATCTGTCACTTGCAAGCTCAGCATAAAATGACCCGCGTCAGCAAAAGGCAATTCCACGTCGCGTGCATCGCCCAAGGCTTTACTGGCACAGGTATTATTGGTGCAGCTCAGCGTCCACTGGTAACGAATGGCATCGCCATCCAAATCAACAGACTCAGCAGCCGATGCTTTAATTAATGCGGGTAAACCGGCCTGTGTTTTATTCAGGCTGATAGTAGCAACCGGTGGACGATTACCGGCACCAACATACTCAATACGCGCCAAGCGTGCATCCGGGTTACCGGTAAACCAGGACATGCCGTACTCCAACACATAGAGTGTGCCGTCGGGAGAAAAGCGTGCATCAATAGGCAATGAATAACTGATTTGCGGTGCAAAGGGCTCAATTTTTTGAATGCGCCCCTGCTCATCAAAAGTCACGGCTTTCACCCAGGCGCGCATAAAATCGGTGATGAATAATTTGTTGTTGTAATACGCCGGATACCTATTGACCGATTCCGGGTAAGCATCCGCACGATATACATCGGCCACCAAGGCAGAGCGCCCGCCAGCACCTAACTCCGGGAATTGCTCAGACACTGCATAGGGGTAAGCAATAAACGCAGGTTGCGCAGGCGGCAATTGTTTTGCGCCGGTATTCAGCGGCGAAATATTCAACGGCGCATTTACATCAACCGTTTCTCCACCGGTTTGCGTCAGGTAATCATAGGTTTTGTAGGGACGATTTTGGCCAATCACCAAAGGCCATCCGAAATTGCCGGCAGCGGTTACACGGTTAACTTCATCGTAACCACGAGGGCCTTTTTCATCGGAGTCAACATTAGCATCCGGGCCTATATCGCCATAAAACAGAGTATTGGTTTTTTTATCAAAAGTAATACTGTAGGGGTTGCGCGCGCCCATCACGTAAATTTCAGGGCGACCTTGCGCTGCATCAGTAAATAAATTTCCAGCGGGAATATCGTAAGTGCCATCGGCATTTGGTTTGATGCGCAATACTTTACCGCGTAGATCCTGGGTATTGCCCGGCGCACGCAAGCCATCGTTCTTTTTCATGTCCGGACGAAAATCCAGTGGGGCATAACCGTCCTGATCGTGTGGATTGGTATTGTCGCCCGTGGAGAAAAATAATTCGCCATTATTGCCAAATTGCAAATCACCACCGGTGTGGCAGCAATTATTATCAATACCGTAACGCAAAATTTCTTTTTCTGTGCTGGCATCTACCTGATTGTTGCGCCACTCAAAGCGCGATAACTTCTGGTAAAAATTATCCTGCTCATCCTTCACATTAAAGGCGGCGTAAACCCAATTATTGCGCGCAAAATCCGGGTCAATCGCAACACCGACCAAACCCCACTCCTGAATTTTGTTGTACTCCACCGCAATAGTACCGGCGTCGTGTGCTGCACCGGTTTTATAGTCAACACGGGTAAACGCACCGGGGCGTAAAGCGATCAGCGCGTCGCCATTGGGGAAGAAATCAAACTTGACTGGCTCGTTTAAATTTTCAATCAAGGTTTTCTTTACAAAGCGATTATTTTCCGGGCGCGACTTGCTGTAATCCAATTGCGGCACGGCATCGGCACGGTAGTTCAAACCAACCGCGTAGCGAATTCCTCCCAATAAATGCTGCAAGAAATTGGCATCCGCAAAGGTTTCTGCGCTATGACCAAGGCCAGTGTAAAACGCGCGGCCACCATCGTAATCGTGGTACCAGGAAATAGGATGGTCATGACCGTGTTCGCCACCTTGATAGGTAGACTCGTCTACCTTGGCAAGTACGTTAATAAATTCGTACATATCGCGATAGTTGTACCACTCATCCGCCAACTCGAAGTGATCGGGCAAGTCCTGGGTGGAGGCGTGGTTTTTATTGGTTACATCCACTCGCGCGTTTTGCACATTGCTCGGTTCGTTGGGATGATTTTTAAAAACCGCGCCCACCAGATTGCGATACCAAAACCAATCGCCTTCTGTCTCTGTATCGGCGGCGGCATGAATGCCCACGTAACCACCGCCAGCCTGGATATAACGCTCCATGGCCAGTTCTTGCTGCTCATTGAGAACATCGCTGGTGGTATTTAAAAATACCACTGCATTGAATGTTGCCAGTTCAGCATCGCTAAACAGGCTTGCATCCTCTGTGGCAACTACCTTGAAGCCCTGCTCGCTGGCCAATTTTTCTATCGCAGCAACACCTGCCGGAATAGAGTCGTGACGCCAACCACTGGTTTTGCTGAATACCAACAACTGTGCACCTTTCAAACTGGTCACATCAGCAGGCGCATGAGTGCTGTGTTTATCTGAAGAAGAAGGGTCACTACAAGCCGGTAACAAAAGAAGTGCGGCCAGACTTAGGGCCATTAACGAAAGTCTATTTTTCATAGATGGAAACAAGCTAATCATAGGTATGCCTTTGTTATAGAAAGACGTTTTTATTGGGCGATTCGTGGAGGGTTGCGGTGTAGCAATAGCAATAAAAAAAGCCACCTTATTGTAACAGTGACTTTTAGCTATTGTAGTGGTGTTTACGCGGATAAACGCTTCTTAACAGGGTCAGGCTTTTTCCAGCCAGCGCTGCAAACGCCCTTCAAGGTCGTCGTAACGGATCGGCTTGGTAATGTGGTCATCCATACCTGCCGACAAATACACATCCTGATCAGCTTCTGTTTGGGTGGAGGTCACCGCCACAATCGGCAAGTGATATTTGCTATGCGTGCTGCGCTCGTGATCGCGGATTTTCTGCGCGGCCACAATGCTGTCCTGCTCCTTCATGTCGTAATCCATCAACACCAAATCGAAGCGTTCTTTAGTGACTATCTCAACCGCTTCCAGTCCATTGTGGGCGACCTGTACATAGCAACCCAATTTTTTAAGCATGGCACTAATCACCATTTGATCCACGCGGTGATCTTCAACCAATAATACTCTGGGCACTATTGCTATACCTATGCTTTCGGTTGCGATCACTTTGCGCTCGTCGTCCGCACTGGTATTTAATAATTTTTGTACCGCTACGTCATGCAAGCGACGGCGCATGATTGGTTTTTCTATGACACTCACCTGCGGATTCGCACGCAAATGAGATTTCATTTCCGGGCTATCGCTCTGCAAAATACTCATGGCAATAATTTGCTTCACTGGTGCAATATCCGGGTGCTGGGTAATTTCACGGGAAATCGCCAAGCCATTCATATTGTTCAGCTTGGTGAAAATAAGCACTAAATCAAATGGCGAACCGGCAGCCGCTTGCTCGCGTAACTTTGTAATGGTCTGTTCTTGTCCGGCGACAATCACTGTACTCATGCCCCAGGCATTAACTTCATCGGCCAGTGCATTGCCATTGTTATCCGGCAGGTCAACCAGCAGCGCACGTTTGCCACGCAATTTTTGCTCGGCACCAAAACGGCGATCTTCATGGGATACCACCTGCAGCGCAACATTGATAAAAATGCGATTGCCGCGATTTTTATTTTCACGCAAGTGAATGCTGCCGCCCATGCACTCGGCCAGTCCCTTACAAATCGACAAGCCTATGCCTTGATAATTACTTTCGCGCGACTCGCCATCCGCCTCGGGATGAATACTTTTTTCGCTATCGCTAATCACCACCTGCAACTCACCCAAATCATCCTGATCCTGATGAAAGCGCGCTTCAATAAAAACATGCTCTATACGGCTCGCCTTTAAGGTGTGATTGAGCAGCGTGGCCAGAATCTGATTCAAGCGCGCCGCATCGCCACGCACACGCAGTGGCATAGTGGGGTCAAAACTGTAATAAAGCTCTACACCTTGTTGGTGGGCATCCAGCGCAAAATCCTGCACAAACTTTTCCAACACCCGGCGCAAATCAAATTCAACCTCATCCAACACCAGGGTTTTGGTGGTGATCTTGGAGAAGTCCACCACGTTATTCACCAAATCAATTTGTCGCCCTGTGGCTTTGTTGGCCATGGCCAATAATTCGCGATGGCGCTCTGAAAGTTGACTGTCATCAATAAGCGATAAGGTGCTCATCACATCGCTGATAGAGGAGCGAATTTCTTGCCCCAGATTCACCAGAAATTCATTTTTTAATTCGATTTGCGCCTGGGATGTTCGCTTCTCATTTTCCAAGCCTTGCGCCCGCTCGCGCAGAGAAAAATGTGCTTCAAGCCGCTCCCAGTAAGCCAGTGATGTCACCTTGCCTTGATGCGCCAACATTATGTAGAAAGTCAGCATGATGCAGCCATAAAGCGCACCTTGCGCGGTACCCAGCATAATTGCCGTAATCGCCGCCGGAACCTGGCCTATGGCAAGGTAAATACTGAGAAAGCGTGTGTAGGGAGCAAACACGTTGGAAACACTGGAGTAAAAAACAACGGAGTACAGCCACATCACCAGCGTTTCACCGCGCATACCTTGCACCCAGGTCAGGGTGACAAGGATAAAACTCCACCAGGCAGCGCCAAGGCAGGATGCAAAGAAATATTGGTTGCGCCAACGCGCAGGCGCGCGGGCATAGAGACTATCAAAGCGGAACAGGTAATAACTGCGCACCAGTGTTACCAACAGCAGGCCCGTCACTAACACTATCGCCAGATTGTGCTCTTTTTCCTGGAAGTTGCCGAAGGCAAGACAGAGCACAAACACAATAAAATTGAGCACAAGCCCACGGCGACTGTATTTGGCGACACGCGCATCGGTCTCGCGCATGATTGCACGATCCTTTTGCACCTTGGTTGCTGGAACAAAAAAATGAAACATAAGGTATCCACTGGCACGAGCGTAAATGGAGAGCCAATCAGGGTTTTAACCTATGTCGGCCTCAACCAAGAATGTGTACAAAAACCTCTTTGATCACGAATACCATGATCGCAAACCCCAGGACGCCAAATAGAACGAAAGTGCCAAACTTACCCGCTTTCGATTTTTTGGCCAGGTCCCACACAATAAAGAACATGAATACAATTAGCCCGCCGCCACAGAGGTACATCCCCCAGGTTTCAAGTTGCGCAAGAGTCATAGTTAATTAAGCCCAGAATAGATACACAGAAGGTCGCAAGGGGCGCCATTGTAGCGAAAAGCCTGTGCCAAGTTTAGCGCTATTCCGCCGGGATGCCGCTTATCCAGCACCGATAAAACCCTCGACTTGCCCGTAAATAGTGATAGGCGCACAATAACGGCCCATTTATCCATCCCGTTAAACTGTCCCATTCAGGAATGTTATGCGTTTATACAAGATTATTGCTGCAGTACTCATTAGCCTGTGCTTATCAGCCTGTGTGTCCTCATTGCTTATTGGCAACCAATTACAAAGCAAACTCATGTGGACCTTCCTCAAACCATTGGTTGGTTTTGACCCAAATGAAGTAAACTTTTTTGAAGCACCCATCATTAAAGACCGCATGACCGCTATTCTTGGCGATAAATACGAGCCCACCATGAAACTGCTGCGCACCGCGCAAGAGATCCAACAGGAAGGCGCGCTGTTTTATGTTGCCTCGCGCTACGCGCCCGCCCAGGTACAAGCCGTCACCGACAAAGCCGGTTTGGTCTGGAACTCGCAAACCAACCAAATGGCAGTCATGCTGATTAAAGACGGCAAACCCGAGATTTTCTCCGAGCAAATTGCCGGTGCCGCCGAAGCCATTACCCCGGTATTCCCCACAGAATTAAAAAATGCCTATGAGAAAGCACAATCAGTGCAACAAGCACTGAGCAATCCTGCGGCGGCGATGGGCGAAGCCTTGGATAACAAACTCGACTCCACCTTGAATAAGGTTAAAGAAGAACAGAAATCCAAAGTCGACAACACACTCAATGACGCCATCAAACAAAGCCTGCCCAACGCTGACCAACAAGAACTTGAGGAAGCACTCAAGCGCGAGGCGCAGCCCGCTCATTAATCCACAGTAATCTCACTCGCTGCATCATAGCGAGTGAAAACCTCGCGAATTTGTAACAAGCGCCATTCCAAAGCATCTATCTAACATCCATGTTTATAGGTGCTTTTTTATGCATAACCCTTACCCACTGGTCTCCAGGCTCAATTCCATAAGTTCCCTGCTGATCAATCCCGGTAGCAATCTTGCGTCGCTGTGCCTACGTTTATACCTCGCTCCCATTTTCTGGATGGCAGGCATGAGTAAGCTGACCGCGTTTGAAGATACCGTCAGTTGGTTTGGCAATACCGAGTGGGGCCTTGGCCTGCCCTTTCCCTGGCTAATGGCTGCACTCGCCACAGCGGCGGAACTCGCGGGTGCCATTTGCCTTGCACTCGGACTCTTCACACGTCTGATTAGTATTCCATTGATCATTACAATGTTGGTGGCCATTTTTGCAGTGCATTGGCATAACGGTTGGCAAGCCATTGCCGATGCACAGGCGCCCTTCGCCAATGCACAAGTCATTGCTGCTACCGAAAAGCTCGAGCGCGCACGAAGCATTTTACAAACCCACGGCAATTACCAATGGCTTACCGCCAGCGGTAAATTTGTTGTACTCAATAACGGCATTGAATTTGCGACCACCTACCTGATTATGTTGCTGGCATTGATCGCATTGGGGAGCGGCAAATATCACAGCATGGATTACTGGTTGCATAATGTATTTTTGCGAAAAACAAACAGAGGCGAGGCGCAAGCCTGAACAAGGGTGCTAAGCTTGGTGCACTTATTCATACCCATGGAAATAGGCAACATGGCAACCGCATATGTGAACTCGTCGGACATACCCGCGCATGGATGAAACCGCGCTGATTGAACAATTAATTGCCGGCAATGATCGCGCTTTCCGCCAGCTGATTTCCCAATACCACTCATTAATGCTGAGTATTGCCCGCGCTATTATTGGCGAAGTTTTTGCCGAAGAGGTGGTGCAAGAGGCTTGGGTATCTGTCTACAAAAACATCGCCACCTTTGAACGCCGCGCCTCATTAAAAACCTGGTTGTTAACTATTGTGAGCAATCAGGCCAAAACGCGTTTGCGCAAAGAGTCGCGCCAGGTGTCACTGGATCAATTGGATGGCGACACACCGGGCAGCTATCTGGATGGCAATCAATTTCACCGCGATGGACATTGGTCCCACCCTATTCCTCATTGGAATAATGAATCACCGGAAGCATTGCTGGAAGAAAAACAATTGCAGCGCTGTATTGCAAAAACCTTGACGTTATTACCGCCCGCACAAAAAGCAGCTTTTATTTTGCGCGACGTGGAGCAGCAATCGTTTGAGGATATTTGTGCACTACTCAATGTAAGCGCCGCGAATGTCCGCGTCTTGGTTCATCGCGCACGCCTTACACTGATGCAAGTTATAGATCGTTATCAGGAGACAGGCTCATGCTAAATTGCAAACAGGTCGCAGGCCTCGCCAGCGATTATCTGGATAAGAATACGCCGTTAAAATGGCAAATTCGCTTGCATTTGCTGATGTGTGCCAATTGTCGCCGCTTTGTAAAGCATCTGGATATTACCCGTAAAATGGGCGCCGGTTTGGAGCACAGCGCAAACATACCAGCGGATGATGCAGAGCAAGTACTGCAAAAAGTAAAAACTAAAATACATGCAAAATCATCAACAGATTAATGTGTTAAAACGGAGATAGGGTTTGGAGATTGCGATAGAGGTTTTAGTATTTTTATTCATCGCCGCAGCAATTGCAGGCTTTATGGATACACTGGCTGGCGGTGGCGGGTTGATTACCATTCCCGCATTAGTAGTTTCTGGCGTACCGCCATTAGCTTCTTTGGGTACCAACAAATTACAAAGTTGTTTTGGCTCAGGCACCGCGAGTTTTTTATTATTTAAGCGCAAAAAAATTCATTGGCAGGAATTGCGCCCAATGATGTTCGCCGCATTTATCGGCTCGGTTGCAGGCACAGTCATCGTACAATTCATCGACACCAGAGTATTAGGGTTTATGATTCCACTGGTATTGGTCATTATTGCCGCTTACTTTATTACAGCACCCTACTTAAAACTTGAATCACCCGAACCAAGGATGTCTGCCGGGCTCTATCAAAAAACGGTATTGCCCGCGATAGGGGCATACGATGGTATGTTCGGCCCGGGCACAGGTTCTTTTTTGGCAGTCGCCGGTGTGAGCCTGCGAGGATTGGCGTTGATTAATGCTACAGCAATCGCAAAGCCCCTTAATTTCGCGACCAATATCGCCTCGTTAATTGTGTTTATTTTTGCGGGGCAAATTATGTGGCTGGCGGGTTTAACGATGATTGTTGGGCAGATACTCGGAGCATGGCTGGGATCGCACTACTTATTTAAAGTGAATCCCAAAATATTGCGAATACTCATTGTAACTATTTGCCTGCTCATGCTGGGGCAATATTGGTACAAACAATTCGTGGCGTAATAATGTTGCCTGAAGTGATAGTGTAATTTGAAATGAAAGCGCCGTTAAATCCTGATTTTATTATTAACATCGCGATTGGCGGCGATTGGACGCTGTTCAACAACTGCCCTGCCCGATTTGGCCATACGGTCATACAACAACACGTTCACCGTTGCGGCCAGGTTCATACAGCCAATTGTCGGGATATAAACAACATGCTGGCACTGATCGACAATTTCTTTTTTTAGCGAACCATCCTCCGGGCCAAACAGATAATAGGCGCGCTCGGGATGCACAAAATCCATTAACGGCGTTGCACCTTCAATCAACTCTATGGCCACCAGTACAGCACCTTCAGCCAAAGCGCCCTCAGTGATCGCATCCGTTAATTGATTCACATGCAGCAGCGGAATTTTGCTGGCAGCATTTTTCGTATCGGCAGAAAATTTACGTGCGCGATCAAAACGTTCACCGGTATAAAACACACCGCTCGCCTCGTAACAACCTGCTCCACGCATAATCATGCCCACATTGGCAGGACTTTTGGGATTCATTAAGCCAATGTACGCGGCTGGGTTTTGCATTATGGATTGCTCTATCAAGAAAGACGGTGTTTAAAATCGCTATAACCAAATTCACGAACAAGGCTCACGCTATTAGTGCGCGAATCCCATAAGGCTATTGCTGGCAAATTAATGCCGTTAAATGTGGTGGTTTTCACCATGGTGTAATGGGCCATATCATCAAACATCAAACGCTGGCCAACCGCGAGTGGTTGTTCAAAAGAATAATCACCAATTACATCGCCAGCTAAACAGGTCATGCCACCTAAACGATACGTGTGCGCAAACTCATTGGGCATACCGGCACCGAGAATATCCGCGCGATATGGCATTTCCAACACATCAGGCATATGGCAAGTAGCGGAGGTATCCAGTATCGCCTGTGCCATGGTATTCCAGGTAATATCCAACACCTCTGCAACCAGCACACCGCTGCGAATAGCAACGGCCTCACCCGGTTCCAAATAAACTTGCAGCTTATGGCGTGCCATAAATGACTTGATGAGCGTAATTAATTCATCAACCTGATAATCCTCACGACTAATGTGGTGGCCACCACCAAAATTAATCCATTGGATACGCGAAAAATAGTGGCCAAATTTTTCTTCCACCGCCGCTAATGTACGCGCAAGTGGTGGTAAATCCTGTTGGCACAGGGTGTGAAAATGCAGGCCGCTAATCCCTTCCAGTAGTGATGGATCATCGTTAATTGCCTGTTCAAATTGCGCAATAGGCACGCCCATGCGTGAACAGGGTGCACAAGGATCGTAAAGTGCAACCTCGCCTTCCGAGTGCTCCGGATTAATGCGAATACCAAATTGTAGTTCAGGACGCTGTTGCTGCGCGGCCAATGCCAGGGCTTTAAAGCGAGACCACTGCGAAAAAGAATTAAACAGCACATGGTCAGCAACCGTTAAAATCTCGGCTAAATCTGCTTCTTTATATGCCGCCGAATAGCAGTGAACTTCTCCACCAAATTCTTCACGCCCCAAACGCGCTTCGTGCAGCCCGCTGGCACAAGTTCCACTAATATACTGTTGATACAGCGGCGCCAGTTCCCAACACGAAAATGCCTTGAGTGCGGCCAAGACTTTTGCACCACTTTCCCGCTGCACGCGATTGAGAATTTTCAGGTTATCTTCCACCGCCGCCTTATCAATCACAAAACAAGGCGACGGTACAGAAGTAGGATCAAAGTGCGTAAAATAAGCGCGTTTATTCATGGGCAAGCATCAACCGTTTATTGCACGAGGATCAACTTCTACCACCTGCCATGGCAAACCGTATTTATTCAAGTCGTCCATAAATGGATCAGGATCATACTGCTCCATATTCCATACACCGGGCTTTTTCCACTTACCTTCCAAAATCATTTTGGCACCAATCATGGCTGGCACACCGGTGGTGTAAGAAATCGCTTGGGATTTCACCTCGCGATAGCACTCCTGATGATCGCAAACGTTATATACAAACATAGCGACTGGCTTACCGTCTTTCACACCTTGGGCAAAACACCCAATACAGGTTTTACCTTTGGTAAGCGGGCCAAGGCTGGCTGGATCGGGCAAGAGTGCTTTTAAAAATTGCAGCGGCACTATTTCACGGCCTGCAAACATCACCGGTTCAATGCCAGTCATGCCCACATTACCCAGCACTTCCAAATGCTTCAGGTAATTGTCAGAGAATGTCATCCAGAAACGGGCACGTTTAATGTCGGGAAAATGTTTCACTAAAGACTCAAGTTCTTCGTGGTACATCATGTAGATTTTTTTAGGGCCAATCTCAGCAGGGAAATCAAACACCTGATTCACAGACAACGGAGGTGTTTCTACCCATTGTCCATTTTCCCAGTAACGGCCATTGGCCGTTACTTCGCGGATATTAATTTCCGGATTAAAGTTAGTTGCAAACGGCAAACCGTGATCGCCCGCATTGCAGTCGATAATATCCAGATAATGGATCTCATCAAAATAATGTTTTTTCAAATAGGCGGTATACACATTGGTAACACCGGGATCAAAACCGGAACCCAGTAATGCAGTTAAACCGGCATTTTTAAATTTATCCTGATAGGCCCACTGCCATGAATATTCAAATTTAGCAGTATCCAGCGGCTCATAGTTGGCGGTATCCAAATAGTCCACGCCGGTTTCCAGGCAGGCATCCATAATGGTCAGGTCTTGGTAAGGGAGCGCCACGTTAATCACCAGGTCCGGCTTTTCAGCGTTAATCAGCGCAACCAATTCCGGCACATTGTCTGCATCCACTTGTGCGGTTTTAATGGGGCGATTTAATTGTGCGGCAATGGCCTTGCACTTGGATTCTGTGCGACTTGCCAACACTATTTCTGAAAACACTTCAGGCAGTTGTGCGCACTTATGCACTACAACTCCGCTAACACCACCTGCACCAATGATTAATACTTTTGCCATGACTGGCCTCCCATCAGAATAAAAAATGACATATCCGCAGCCAATAGCGGACATGAGGCGTCGTAAAAACTATTTCTCGAAATAGGTATACCCGCGCAAACTTTCAGAATAAGCAGCAAGCATATGCTGGCGATCAGCAATGCTGATTACACCATCACGCACAGCTTGTTCTGCCGTCTTGCGGAACTGCTCATAGAGAGAGTTGGGTTTGTACTCCACGTAACTCAACACATCAGCGATGCTATCGCCATGTAATTCATGCACAAAATCAATACTTTTATCCGCATTGATACGCACGCTGGCCACGTTGGTATCGCCAAATAAATTGTGCAAATCACCTAGCGTTTCTTGGTAGGCGCCCACTAAAAAAACACCCAGGTAATATTCTTCGCCCGCGTTAATCGGGTGCAAAGGCAAGGTGGAGGACTCACCGGCAGAGGTAGCAAATTTTTGTAATTTACCATCGCAGTCACAGGTGAGATCGGCAATGATCGCCTGACGAGTTGGCTCTTCGTTTAAGCGATGGATTGGCATCACAGGGAAAATTTGTTCAATCGCCCAGGAATCCGGCAAGGATTGAAATACGCTGATATTGCCGTAATAAATATCAGCCAGCTATTGCGGCAAACTTTCCAGCTCCGCCGGAATACGCTTCATGTGTGGCAAGAGCGCAGCGATTTTTTGTAGCGCCGCGAGATAAATATTTTCACCCAGGACACGGTGACGCAAACTGATATCACCTGCGTGAAATAAATCGCGGATTTTATCGCGATAATAAATAACGTCATTATAGGACTCTTGCAAATTCGCAACGCGAATTACCGACAAGGTATGCCAGAGGTTGGCAATCATCTCGTGGCAACCCTCAGGCAGCGAGGTTGGCATTACCGTGGGTTCAAAATGGGTGACATCCAGAATATTGAACAACAACACCGAGGTATGGGCGACAGTAGCGCGCCCCGATTCGGTGACAATCGTCGGGTGAGGAATATGGTGATGATCCAGACTTTCCTGGATCGCTTCAACCACATCGATGCAATACTCTTGCACTGAATAATTTCGGCTGTGGCCATTGGTGCTACAAGTGCCGTCATAATCGATTGCCAAGCCGCCACCCAAATCCAAATAGCCCAGGGGAGCGCCCTCGCCTACCAATTCAATGTAATAACGGCAAGCTTCCAACACACCTGCGCGAATACTGCGAATATTGGGAATTTGTGAACCAAGGTGGAAGTGCAACAACTGGAAACAGTGCAACAAATTAGCATCGCGCAATGTGTCTATCACACTGACCAGCTCATTGGTATTCAACCCGAATAAACTACGATCGCCACTGTCTTCACTCCAGTGCCCTTCTACTTTTGTCGACAGTTTTAGTCGTACACCTATTAGCGGTTCTACATTCAGGGCGCGGCTGCGTTCAATGACAGATTGCAATTCACTCAAGGTTTCCAATACAAAAAAGCATTTGAAACCCAGCTTGCGCGCTTGCAATCCAAGGGAAATAAATTCGGCATCTTTATAGCCGTTACAAATAATCAAACTGTCGCGGTTGGTGAGTGTGGCCAACGCAATCATCAATTCAGCTTTACTGCCAGCTTCAAGACCGTGATTGTAGCGCTCACCAAAGCGAGCGATTTCCGCAATCACATGGCTTTGTTGATTGACTTTAATAGGAAATGCACCGCGATAATGGCCCTGGTAACCACTGGCTTCAATCGCTTGGGCAAAGGAATCATTCAGAATGCTGATACGTGAATCGAGGATATTTTCCACACGCAACAATACCGGCATCTGTAATCCACGCTGCTGCAAACCATCCACAATTTCCATCAGGGATACACCAGCATCACCGCCAGCTGTGGGTGCGTGCACAACCACTTCACCTTCAGGCGATATTCCAAAGTAACCGTTACTCCACTCATCAATGCCATAGAGTTCAGCGGAAGTACGCGCGGACCAAACTGCTGCTTGCTCAGAAGTATTCAATATGATTCAACCCTTGTGATGAACGGGAAAACCCGCCAGATGGCAATAAACTCTTCTAGAGTACTCGTCCTCTCCCGACTGGGGAGAAACGGTAAAGTGGCGCGCAATTGTCCACATTTTTTGTGAAAAATAAAGCATTCTGGTCGATTGAAGGGAAATCAGCTGACCGCAACGGCGGTAAGCACAATGAAAGCAGCACAGTAATGGGACAACGAATAACCGCACAACACCTTACTACTGCGCCCACAGGAAGGACAGGAATCAATCGCCAAAGAGGTCGATTTGGTTGATAGCTGGCGCCGTGATACTCGAGGCACCGCCAGTTTTGCGGCCTTTTTGCTTCAAGCGAGAACCATGTTTGAGTAGCACTTGTCGGGCGCTCTCTTGGCCAGGCTCGCTGCTACGGATGTGGCTGATTCTCGCTTTCATGATGCGGATATTATGCTCAGCATTGACCATCGCCAAAGCGTAACCGGGCAAAGGCATAGTCTCATGGCAAGCAATTTGTTCAGGGCTATAGGGGCGCAACTCAGGAACCCAGCGCTTGATAAATTGACAATCCGGGTCCTGATCCATCAACTGCTTTAGGGGACTGTAAACACGAATAGTATTGATGCCGACGATTGCCGCCTGCATTTGTACCTGGGAAAAATGAATACCAGGCTCGTAATCAGTGAATAAACGAGCCAGTGGGTACTGCAAATCACGCCAATGGATGTGTAATCCAAAGCAGGCAAAGTTAAC
>JACCDS010262073.1_pt1 | contig 17635 bp, 21 predicted proteins | sample 7446441 | NCBI WGS metagenome assembly JACCDS01 (sample SAMN15323445, study PRJNA562643) | freshwater metagenome | isolation source: river surface water | place: USA:Blue River Watershed | collected 2017-08-17
CGCAATAGCACGCAGCAGCCCAATGCTTGAGGACATCGGCGCAGCCCAGGTCACCGAAATTGACTGGCCAAGTCAGTTCAGCCGAGGGTCGCCACCATTTCAATTTTGGGTGCTACGGCTTTGACGACTTTCTGCGCAGATTCTGATCTTTGAGGCGCGGAGAAAAAATGTCCACAAAGTGTCCACGCTCGGGGGCACAGGCCAAAGGAAAACGGGCTAGCTCTTGCGAAGCTAACCCGTTGACTTTACTGCTTTTTCTTTTGGTGCGGCCGGCAGGAATCGAACCCACGACCCCTTGGTTCGTAGGTGTCGAACCCAAGGCCAAGCCATTGTTTTAATTGACATTATTTCCGGGCAACGGGGCCACTTCCACCCAGTCATGTACCGTAATGAAATGACAATTTCACCAAAAACTCCCCCGCTATGTCAGATCAGCCGAGGATCGCTACCATTTCAATTTTCGGTGCCACGGCTTTTACGACTTTCTGAATGCCGTGGCCCGGATTGACCTGGCGATTCGACACGATCAAACCCAGCTTTTCGAGCATGCCGACATCTTTGGCCACAGCCGACCGATTACGGTGAAGCCGGCTCGATAACTGACTGATCGTTTTTGGCTCATGCATTACCTCCAGCATTAATCGGCGACGCGCTTCCGACAGCACCGCAAACATCCGCTGCGGATCTTCAAAAGCGAAAGTCACGCAGCCGTCAAAAACTTCGCCTCGGTCAGCGCGTCGCGCTGCGGTCTTCGCTCTGTCGAAGAAGCCGTCGACGCTGTCAGATCGAACAACAACTTTAGTCATGACTTTTTCCCTTTTAGCGATCCGGCTATGTCCGACCATTCCTTTTGAAACCGTTCAGAGCTTGCTTCAAAGCTCACGAATTCAACGGGCTCCACCTGTCCCATGAAATGACGATGGTGTTATCCATGCGCATCACCAATTTTTCGCTTTCTAAAAAACCGGGAGTGCTTATCAGAACGACGAACAGCGCCTGCATAGTGCATAGTCATCGCTCCCCTTTGGAGAAGGCCACATGGCACCAGATTTCCCACGCTACCTAAGGAAGGGAAAGTATTACTGACGGAAAAACATATCTATGTGCTCAGTGCTCCACGTGACTACGCCAACACCAAAGAAATCCGAGTCCTGCGTCCAGATTGGACAGTCCAGCGCCAGCGCAGCAGCCAAGACCGGCCAATCCGCAAGATTCCGGCACCGCATGCGCTCCTTGGCACTCTGTTCGTAATCTTCCAGCCACTCAGCTTCCAGTGATTGGGTATGCATGGCCAGCTCTTCAAGTAGCTCCATGGCTGGCATGGGATCGATACCTCTAGCTTCGAGAAGATCAGGAAGATATTTCCGCGCATCCTCCAGACACACCTGTGGCACGAGAAAGTGAATATTCCCCGCATGCTGCAGGATTAAATTCCTCACCCGGTTTCCCAGCACTGCTCTGATCAAAATGTTGGCATCCAGAACCAATGCCTTGTGCCTGGCCGGCATTATCTGGACTTGCGCCGCTTCGCGTCGAACGCTTCGACGATATCTTCAGGGTCAATCCCGGCAGCTCGCACAAGTTGGTCGAGCTTTTCAGCAGCGGCCATCAGGGCCTGGCGATCTGTCGCTGCCCCTTTATCGCGGCTGGGGATGTAGTAGCCGATGGTCTCGCCGTGGCGGGTGATGGCCAAGGGCTGCCCGACTTCCAACAGGTAGTGCGGAAGCTGGCTCCTGAACTCTCGAATCCCGACCTTCAGCGAATCCATGCTGACTCTCCGTGAATTGTGTACACAAGCGTACACTATAGCTCAGTCTGCAAACGAGCAAGGTAGGATTTTTATCAGCCGCAGACCCAGGCTCAAACTCGCACTAAACGACCCCAGCTACAAAACCAAGCAACAAGCCTTTGTTTTTATTGATTTTATTTCCCAGCAACAACCCCTCCTCCGTTACGGAGGCTGATGAGCAGCGAATTTCCACACAACATCCCAGGGCGATGGCTTTGGTCTTTCATCCCGGAGGGTGCGTTGGCAGTCCGTGAAGGCAACAAGTGCGCTTAAGAGCGCTAATCCTGCGGCACCAGAATCTAACGTTATATTTGAAATCTAACATTGATTATGTTAGATTTAATGAAAATGTTAGATGCATCCCTTCCCCAGCAGACTCTCCGATACCTAGCCCAGGTGCTCGGCGACGATGCCGTTCGCCTGATTCCCGGCGAGCCAGCCGCCCCTCTGCCGTATTTCATCCAGGATACCTACGAGGTTCTGCCCGCCAAGTTACTGGGAAACCCCGTCATGTTTGCGTGCATGAAAGGCCACCAGCCCTTGGCGGCTCAGCAGATTGAGCAGCACACAAAGCGGATCGCCGTGTTGTTACGAGTCCCTGTAATCGTCGCTCTGCCCGACGTTACCCCGGGCGAGCGCAAACAACTGATCCGGCATGGCATCGCTTTCGTGGTTCCAGGCAAGCAGCTGTTTGCCCCCCAGCTGGGCATGATCCTGAGCGAGCGATACGCAGTGCAGACCCGCAAAGAAACGGAGCTTGCCAGCCCGGCCACCCAGGCGCTGCTGATGTGGTTTTTGAACCACCGCACCGTCACCGACACCTGGCATCCGTTCGAAGAAGCAGCGCTACTGGGCTACGCCGGCATGACGGCCACCCGGGCCGTTAGAGAATTGCTGCAATTCGAACTATTTAAACTGGAAGAACGCGGTCGCGCCAAATACCTGAAGCTGGACGGCTCGCGCCGCGAGCTGTGGGAAAAAGCCAAACCCCATCTGCGCTCCCCTGTTCAGAAAACCCTGTGGACCTATGACCAGCACATCCTCGATATACCAGGCACACGTTGGGCTGGAGAGAGTGGTTTGGCACAGCTGACCATGCTCAATGAACCGTCTCAACAAGTAATCGCACTTCAGTCTGACGGGGTACAGCAGGCCAGTGACGCAGGTGTCTTCTTCGAGCCCCGCGAACTTGCCGATGCGGTCGCCGTCCAGGTTTGGCGCTACCGCCCGGACATGCTGGTACAACAAAAAACCGTCGATCCTTTGTCCCTCTGGCTCAGCCTGAGAGACAACCACGACGACCGGATCCAGATAGCGCTCGACGAAGTCGAGGAGAAATTCCAGTGGTAAATGGGCTGGCAATGTTTCAGGAATGGTTCAGTGGCTTTGAGGAGCAGTACGTCCTGATCGGCGGCACCGCGGCCGTTATCACGATGAACGAAGCCGGATTACCGTTTCGGGGCACCCGAGATCTCGACATCGTTTTGCACGTCGAAGCGCTCACACCCGAGTTCGGCAGATTATTTTGGGAGTTTGTACAGGTCGGCGGCTACTTGCAAAAAGAAGGCGAACCGCAGAAACAACCTTGCCTGTACCGATTCCAGAAGCCGAAGGATGACGAATTCCCGTATATGCTGGAATTGTTTTCTCGTGCCCCCATCGGGCTCAACTTTGTCCCGCCCGGACATCTCACCCCCATCCCGATCGACGAACAAATCTCCAGCCTGTCAGCCATCCTGCTGGACGACGATTATTACCAGTTCGTGATAGGCGGACGAAAAAGCAGGCATGGCATGCCGTCGTGGGTTGGCGAAGATCGACTGATCCCACTTAAGGCGGTCGCCTGGCTAAATATGACCGAGTCTGCCCGGCAGGGCGAAGTCATCGATTCGAAGAAAATCAACAAGCATCTGGCGGACATCGTGAAATTGTCAGCCTTGCTGCAACCCGATCAGATCATCGGATTACCAGACAAACTCAGAGCCGATTTGCAAGCTTTTGCTCGAGCCACTGCTTCAAACCATCCTGAATGGTCAGAAGCGGTGCGCAGAATTGCGACTGCCTATGCTTTCGATTTATAAATTCGAAACTTCCAATAACGACAGTCGCGGTGATTGATCTGCTGGGTAGGATGCGCGTCCCTTGCACACCAGTTGAGACCGTTGCCCAGCGACAGCAGTATCGCACCCATCGCACCCCGGTCGGGAATCCGCGTCCTGTGACAGCCGAGCGAAAACGGTTTGGGCGGCTAGATCAACGGTGCCATCCGCACCCCCATCGCATCGCTCATGCGCCAGCCATCATCATGTTGCGAACTCATTGCCCAGCCCTCCGAGCAGAGAATCCCGTTAGTTGGACAAGCAAGAAAGTATTTATTTCGACTCAGCGGGACAGACACTTAATTTCAATTCAATTGCTGGACCCAGAATTTCACTCTCAAAATCTTTTTGTTCAGATATTTCCTTCTTACCATTTTCCTGATGAAGCCCAAAATGGTTTATGGCCTTGGATAATTCACCGCTCACCGTCTCTGCACAAGTGTTAGGAATTATTATGGTCACTTGTGGATCTTTTATATCTCCTTGCTCGTTTACAAGACCTGTAGACAGTCCGAGAACGATATGTAAGTTTCCATCGGAAACAAACGCGTGCATGATCTTATCAACTAGAAATCTTTGTACCATTTTTATTTTTTTATCAGCTTTACCTGTCCACGACTAGCTGACTGATTTTTCATTATGGGGACAAGACCCTTTCTGATTGAAGTGATCCCCCGAGACATTTTTAATCTCTCTTCAATTTCTGGATTCATCGTTATCTCAACCAGATTCACTATTGAAGCAATGCGGCTTACTGATGAAAATTTCACAAAGTAAATTGGCTCGCCAGCTTTTATAATTAGATCATCCAGAGATGTATCCCATTCAACAGCCCAATTAAGAGGTCTTTGCCAAGCATATATATCGAACTTACCAGGAATTACACGCCAGTTCATGGCCGACACATCTGACAAAGAGGGGGAGAACTGCTCAATTGTCGCAGGTTCGTCAGCAACAAAAAGATAAGGTGACGGGAATTGCAAGACAATTGATGTCGAATCTCTCCATGTATCTGGAGCTTCGACGGTTATCAATTCGAGAAAACGCTGTTCAATTATTGAGGTGAATGGGTATACGGGCTGTATACGCAATCCGTCAAGTGTTTTGGTACACCTAAGCCTTAGAGAGAAGGGTGACTTGATGCAGAAAACACCATCAAAATATGATCGAACTGCAGGACACGAGAGAAATCCCCGACCTGAACTTGAAGGATCTTTTGAGGGAATAAATTTTGAAGGTGGTGAAAAAGCAGCTTTCGAATCAAGCGCATTAATACACCACCCGATTTCCAAAGGCGAAGTCAATTTAAAAATTACCAGCCATAAACCGTATTTCCATATCGCTGATAAGTCCGCCCGTCATTGCCATATGTTGTATTTCCATAACGCTGTGAGTTATAGCCATCACTGCCATACGTCATATTCCCATAGCGCTGATATGTGACTCCATCGCTACCATACGTGATGTTTCCGTAGCGCTGGGAAGAATATCCATCGTTACCGTAAGTCATGTTTCCGTAACGTTGGTAGACACTCCCATCACTGCCATAGGTTATGTTCCCGTAACGCTGATAGCTTTGGGCATACGAAATTGAACTCACCCCAACAGCTACCATTGCCACGACTGCAGTTTTCCCCAGTTTCATCAAAGCTCTCCCCAAAAATTTACTTACACACCCTGTCCATGACAACGTCGATATACCAATTTCCACCTGCTCCCGGGGATTGATAGAGGGTCCACGGCTACCCATTACGCATGGTTTAGAACAGTTGATGGTGCAATTCTGCAGTCCGCATTGAGGCGTCGGGCTTTGCCATTACTGCTCTGCTGCAGTCACATATCCTAGAGGCGCCCAAATGAAAAGTGACGTTAAAAAAATATCAACTAGAAGCTTTTTGAGGGAAATTGCCGATCAGACACATAAAGCCATAACATTCAGATCTGACGCGTCGAATGTCAGAGTTTTTCCGACAAGTCGCATGTAATCTGAAGAAATCATACGTAGAGTTACACCGATTCGGTACTAATTTTTACTCGGTTATGCCATGTATAGTCGAATCGTAAATTCTTTGGTGTGTACAAAGCTGAATGCCTCGAGGGTGTTACGCACCACTGCGAAGAGTGACACAGCCTTCGGCAACATCAGAATTGCAAACCAAAATGAATACCAGCTAGGGCTTGCGGCAATCGTTCGCAGTTTTGCGCCAAACGACGAAACGGCTCGCCTAAGCAGAGCAGCGTGAAGCGCCCCGGAAATCGTGGAGACGAGTTGATTTAAGTTAAAGCCACCGGGATGGCCTCAATGGCAAGTTGCCGCCGGTAGTTCGCCTCAGCTTCTGTCGGTGGAACATAACCGATTGACTCCAGCAGCCGGGATGGATTGAGCCAGTGCACACAGTGCAGCGTCGCAAGTTCAATCGATCTAATCGATGGTCTCAGTGAACACGGCCACGAATGACTGGCTGCACTTTGGGAGCTGGCTCACAGTTACAATGACTAAGATCCATCGATCAGATCCGCCAGCCTAGGCAATTCTCCGATCGCCCGCCACGCCGCGTCGTCACCATCAGGCCAGCAGGATTCGCAACCGAATCCGTCGTTGAGCTTCAGCTTTTCATCCACCCTCTAGTCTGTCCGGGTAAGCCGTGCAGAATCTCAGCGCGACTTCAATATCGCGAGCTCCATGGCTCAGTTATTGAGCCACCGCGTAGTCATAATGGCCGAAGTGAAATTAAACCGATATACGGAACAGAGCCTTGGATTAAGACGTGTGCAGCTGCCGCAAATGAAATATGAGGATCGAATAAAGCCGTGCGAAACCAGAGCATTCCTATGTAACTTACGACTAAACATTTCAGGCGATAATAGATAATATCTATCTAATTCCAAGAGCAATGTCCGGCCCCAGAACCAGATGACACGTCTTTTGCAGTAGCAGTAGTAGCATCAGGAATACAGCTGACGTTACGCGCTTAAGCTCAAAAATCAATTTCTGGAGCCATCTTGAAGCCTCCGATCAGCGAAGCGTTCGGAAAACTGGAACGATCCCCCTCCGACGGGACGCTCGTCACATGGCATCCACTGGTCGACCATATGACTGATGTGGCGGTCTGCTTCGAGGTATTGTGTGGTCTGCCATCCTTCCGCCGCTCGCTGACAACACTGGCCGGGCGTGCACTTTCGTCCCAAGTCATACAGCGACTTGCTGCTCTCACTTTTCTCCACGACTTCGGCAAAGCCAATAGCGGCTTCCAGTCAAAGCGCTGGGGCGGAACTCATTTACCCGCAGGGTGGCCGGCACCCGCAGGTCACGGTCTTGAAGCACTGCTGCTGCTCACCCGCACCGACACTTTTCCTCGAGCCGCAGAACTTATTTCCTTACTGCCTGTCGCCGCCATTAGCGACTGGGGAACTGCTGCATACTCACTGCTACTCGCCAGCATCAGCCATCACGGCAAGCCTGTCGTCGACAGTGGAAAAGACATCGCGAAAACAATTTGGCAGCCAGCACCGGATTTTGACCCTGCGACTGAGCTCAAGCACATTGCCAGCGTACTCAAGACGCTATACCCGGAAGCCTTCAAAGCCGGCGGAGAAGAATTGCCCAGCTCGCCTGCCTTCAGTCATTACTACGCCGGGATGGTGCAGCTGGCCGACTGGCTCGGCTCAGATACACGTTTCTTCCGTTATTCCGAGCCCGGCGAACAGCGTACAGATACTGCCTATACGTATGCGCAACGTGCAGTTGCAGCGATTGGTTTAGACGTCAGGGAATGGCGCGCCGCCATAGCAGCGCGTACCCCGACGTTTGCCGACACATTTGCCGTACCGGCGCCTCGTCCCATGCAAGCCGAGATGGGTAGCGCCGAACTCGGCCAGCTCGTCATCGTCGAGGCTGAAACTGGCAGCGGAAAGACAGAAGCTGCACTCTGGCGCTTCCTAAAGCTTTTTTGTTCCGGCAAAATCGACAGTCTGTATTTTGCGCTGCCCACGAGGGTATCGGCTTCGCAGGTCTATTCGCGAATTCTGGCAATCACCCGTCGTCTCTGGCCAGATAGCACTCCAACCGTCGTGCGCGCGTTACCGGGCTACGCTGCTGCAGATGATGCGATGGCAACCGCGCTGCCCCACTTCCGCTTGTTGTGGGCCGATGACCCGTCAGAACAACGCGCCTACCTGCGGTGGGCGGCCGAAACGCCCAAGCGTTACCTGGCCTCGCCAATGGCCGTGGGCACCATCGACCAGGCGTTGCTCGGCATTCTTCAGACATCCCATGCGCATCTGCGGCAGTCGCTACTGGCAAGAAGCTTACTAGTCGTCGATGAAGTACACGCGTCCGATCCGTACATGACGGTACTCCTGGAGCGCCTGCTCTCGCTGCAACTTGCAGCCGGCGGTCATGCAGTCTTGCTCTCGGCGACCTTGGGTAGCCAGGCACGCGATCGCTATCTCGCGATAGCTCGAAACCCTCAACAACCGGATTTCAGCACAACGTCGTTGAATGAAGCGATCGCCGTGCCTTACCCGGCCGTATGGGATACCGCAGGCTTGCACCATGTCTCCAGCGACAATCGGAAAAAAATCGTCAGCTGGAAACTATCGGAAACCATTGACTCCCCCGAGCAAATCGCCGGACACGCCATCATGGCAATCAGCGAAGGGGCCAAGGTCTTGGTAATCCGCAATACCGTACCGTCGGCTGTCGCTACCGTGCGCGCACTGGAAGCGGCCGGCATACCGGCTGATACGCTGCTGAATGTGAATGGCTGTGCAACGTTACACCACAGTCGCTTTAGTCGCGATGACCGGCCGTTCCTTGACGCTGCCGTCGAAGCACGGCTAGGAAAACATCGTAGTGCGGGTGCCTGTGTGATCGTGGGTACACAGACACTTGAACAAAGCCTCGACATCGATGCCGACTATCTGATTACCGATCTGTGTCCTATCGACGTACTGCTGCAACGCATCGGAAGGCTGCATCGGCATCAGCGGCCAGACAGTGAGCGCCCTGCTTCCTTCGCCCGAGCACAGGTGCTGGTACTGTCACCACAAGCATCCTCATTGTCGCAGTATCTGCAACGCCCGCAACACGGGCTAGGTCGATTCCGCGACGGCGGTGGTGTTTACGCTGATCTGCGCGTAATCGAGGCGACGCGCCGGCTGATCGAATCAAATCCGTCGATTTGTATCCCAGCGGACAACCGCCGCTTGGTTGAGGCCGCCACGCATACACAGGCGCTCGAGCAGCTGGCCAATGCCTGCGGCCCCGATTGGGTCGCCCATGGCCAACAGATCGCCGGCGACACCGGTGCACAACAAACAGTCGGACGATTGCAGACAATCGATGTGACCCGGCCTTTCGAGGACACTCGCTTCGATCCAGACCAGCGCGTAGCCACCCGGCTCGGTGCGCAAGATCGCTTGTTAAGCTTCCCGCAAGGCACGGTGGGTCCGTTCGGCATACCGCTGTCAGGACTGCCGATTCGCCACCACCTGCTACCTGCCAACCTCGATCCGGATGCACAACCTGCAGACATCGTCTGGGGAGAAAACGAACTTATTTTCACGCTGGGGAAAGCACAATACCGCTATGGCCGCTTCGGCCTCGAACGTATATCCACCCGGGCGCGTTCCTCTGAAGGAGACAGGCATGCAAACAAGACTGTCGCTGTTAACTGAACCATTCATCCGAACTCGTAGCATCAGCGGATCGCTCACGCTGCATACCCTGCCATCGCTCTTCATCGCGCTCGCTGCAGATCAAGTCCAGGATTTTCCTGCGCTTCGGCCGCATCAGCGACACCCTTGGCATGCAGTGCTGGTGCAACTGGCCGCACTGGCTCGGTATTCCGTGAAACAGATGCCAGCCACCGAGCAAGCGTGGTACGACGCGTTATGCAATCTGTCATCGGGAGCGGAAAACGAAGCTATCTGGTGCCTGGTATCGCCGCCGGATCAACCGGCCTTTCTCCAGCCACCGGTTCCGGAAGGTCAATTGGACACCTGGAAAGGGGTAGCCCGCACGCCGGATGAGCTCGACATGCTCGTCACCTCGAAAAATCATGATCTCAAGGCCGCACGCATGCGCAATGCGGCGCCGGATGACTGGCTGTTTGCGCTGGTCAGCCTGCAGACCCAGGAAGGCTTTCTGGGCGCTGGAAACTACGGAATTTCGCGCATGAATGGTGGCTTTGCGAGCCGCCCGGGAATCGGTGTGGTACCCAGCGGCGGTATCGGCCGCCGCTGGCTGCGTGATACTGACAAACTACTCGCCGCACGCGAGGCCATCACGGCAACCCATGGCCTGCGCGATTCGGGCGGAACTGCGCTGGTATGGACACTTCCCTGGGACGGCACCTCAAGCCTTGCCTTCGAGTCACTCGATCCTTTCTATATCGAGATCTGCAGGCGGATCCGGCTGGTGTCAAACGGGCCCGGTGGCCTCATGGCACGAAACACCGGAACAAAAGCAGCACGAATCAGTGCCAGCGCCCGCAACGGCATAACCGGCGACGCATGGACTCCTGTCAACAAATCAGAAGGCAAAGCGCTGACGATTACCCGCGACGGGTTTGACTATCGCCTGGCGAGCGAGCTCGTATTCGGCGGCCGCTTTGTCTCTCCGCCGGCACAACAAATCGAACCCGCTGATGGTACCGAGGGTGTCGCCGTCATCGCTCAGGGAGTAACGCGCGGAAAAGGAAAAACCGAAGGATTCCACCAACGCCTGATTCCGATTTCACCCAAAGTCCGGCAAGCCCTGCTGCTTCGCCAGACCGACAGGCTGGCTGCCATTGCGTCCGAACGTGTACACGCAATCGGCGTTATGCGCTCAAGCATTCTTCGTACTGCGCTTTTCTCATTACTTCAGGCTGGTGCCACGAAACTGAATTTCGACTCCAACACAACCAAACAGCAGGTCGCCTCATTCCTTCTCGCGTTTGAGCGCATCGAAGATGCGCGCTTCTTCGATGATCTCAATGCCGAGGTCGAGGCCAGCGATGCTACAGAAGAGCGGCTCAGATGGCTGTTGGAACTGGCTGAACGAGCTGAACGAATCCTGCGGGATGCATTTATCGCCGGCCCGCAAACCGGCGAGCGCCGCTACAAAGCGCAGGCCGCAGCTCTGGCGACGTTCCACGGCCTGCTGCGATCGGACAAACATCTGCCCAGTCTGGCAAATCACTTCCGTACTCGAACTGCCCCGAAGGAGACGATTGATGTCATTGCATGAGCCCTCCACTACATCGCCGCTGACCCGACTGGCCCGGTTCATTACAACAAACGCGCGCTTTCCGAATGATCCGATCGCACTGGACAACGGCCAAAAAGCAGCGCTGGCACGCATGTCACCCGAAGCGATGCGCGCCGATCAGATAGGTGCACTGGCGAGCGCACTCAACGGCGCAGGAATCGATCCCGACAGCTGGCCAGCCAGTCTGTGGAGGCGATGGGCAACGATTGCCCATGGCATTGCGCTGGCAGGCCACGATGGAGAGCATGCACTGGGCACGCAACTCTGCAATGCCGGTGTGTCCGAGGCCAGAGTAACGAAGCTATTGACGTCCCGCGGCGACGCGTTCGAGCAAATACTCCCTCGCGTTCTGCGCCTGATGGCCAGTCGCGGCATCGCGCCCAACTGGAGTGAGCTCGGCACGCTGATCCTTGCCGAAGGGCGCGACGAGGCCAAAGCAGAAGAGCTACGCCTGCGGATTGCCGGACGCTTTTTCGCAGCGCTTTCCAAGCTGAGTTAATTCGACCACTAGCACAACAGGAACCCCAAGGAGAAAATAATGACGGTGCCCCGCTTCCTTCAGATCCACACCCTCCACTCCTATCCAGCCGCGCTACTGAACCGCGATGACGCCGGCCTGGCAAAGCGGCTGCCATTAGGTGGTGCGGTACGAACACGCATTTCGTCCCAGTGCCTGAAGCGCCACTGGCGCACTTGCGACGACCATTACGCCTTATCCAATCTCGGCGTTCCGATGGCGACCCGATCACGGCAAGTGCTCGAGCTGATCAAGCAGCAAATGATCGGTCACGGCGTTTCCGACGAACTTGCCCAAGTGGCGTGCGAAGGACTCCGCACTGGAGGCTTGCTGGACAAAGGCGGTGGCAACCAGACTGGCAGTGATGCGCTAAAGACCGGACAAGCCGTTTTGCTGGGCAAGCCTGAGATTGATTATCTGGCCAAACGTTGCAGCGAATTAGCTGAACAACATCAGGAAACTGCAGCACTGAAAACCGCAGTCGGGCAATTGCTCAGGCAGGAAAAAAAGAATCTAGAGACCATGAAAGTCGGCAGCGGCCTCGAATCCGCCCTGTTCGGTCGCTTCGTGACCTCGGACATTCTCGCCAATCGCGACGCATCGATTTATGTTGCACACGCGTTTACCGTACACCAGGCACAAGTTGAAAACGACTACTTCACCGTCGTGGATGATTTGCTCAGAGATTCCGGCGAGGCCGGATCAGCCGGCATCTTCGATACCGAACTGGCCTCGGGGCTCTACTATGGCTACGTGGTCATCGATGTACCACAGCTCTTTGAAAACCTCGAAGGAGCTGACGCCAAACTTTGCTTTTCCGAGGCAACCGGGGAAGACCGCCGATCCTTGTCGGGTCAGGTGGCACGCAATCTTCTCCACCTGATCGCCACGGTCAGCCCCGGCGCCAAGCGCGGGTCCACAGCGCCATTTGACTGGGCGAGCTTTATGCTGGTCGAGGCAGGAGACTGGCAGCCCCGAAGTCTTGCAGGCGCTTTCCAAGATCCGCTGCCGCTGGATGCCCGAGACGGCAAATCACTTCGTCTGCGAGCAATCGAGCGAATCGCTGCCGAAATTGCTTCCGCCGATGAGGCATACGGAATGTCCCTTGCGCGCCGATATTTGTCGCTCGATGATGTCGCCCTGCCTGCCGCGCTAAAGCTGTCTCTGCCAAAGCTCGGTGAGTGGGTTGAGTCCACAGTTCAGCGCGGCAGTGTCGACGCATGATGCGCCATCTTTTGCTTCGAATCGAAGCACCGCTGGTCGCTTTTGGCGGTGAGGCCATCGACAGTCTGGGTATCAGCCGTGACTTCCCGGCCGCATCGATGATCGTCGGCCTCATCGGCAATGCCCTGGGTTGGCGCCGCGAAGACGCAGCTCTGCATGATCGTCTGCAGCAGCGTCTCGTGTTTGGTGTACGTATTGAACGTGAACCCGCGCGATTGACCGACTTCCAAACGGCGCAACTCTCAAAAGATGACCGGGGATGGACAACCAGCGGTGTGCCGGAGGAACGTCAGGGCGGAGCCCCTACCTACGGATCGCCACACCTGCGCCATCGGGATTTTTTATGTGACGCTTGCTTGCTAGTCGCACTTCGGCTAGAGCCAACCGATGAGTCGCCAACGCTCGACGATATTGCGAATGCCTTCAATCGTCCGAGCCGTCCCCTCTTCATCGGCCGCAAGCCCTGCCTTCCGAGCCAGCGGCTATTCGCCGGTTGGCAGGATGCTCAGTCTGTGCTGGGCGCGATAAAAAATGCACCGCCATTCACCGTCATTGCAAAACCTGCGCACATGCGCGCACAGTGGCCTGCGCGGGACGGCGCCGTTCCGGGAGACCGCGAAGTCATGCTTTGCGATGAGCGAAATTGGTTGAGCGGCGTACACGGCGGCTGGCGACCGGTACGACAGGGAGTGATTGAAATGGGAGGTACATCATGAGCCTCACCATATTGCAATGCCATCCACTGGCAGAAGAGCTGGCCACATGGGCTACGCGCGAACGAGTTATTTCTCCTGACGGAGACTATGGGTACGCATTGCACTTATTGTTGACAGCAGCCTTCGGAGCAGCTGCGCCTAAACCATTCCGATATCTGGGGGCCGGCGGAGGACTGCTGGGATATACCCGGGCCGATGCCGACAAACTCATGAGTCATGCGTCGCTAGCGACGCCCGACGTCTATCGTGTTCTCAACCTGTCCACTCTGGGTATACGAAATTTCCCGGTCACGTGGAAGTCCGGACAGCGTTTGTCATTTGAAGTGCGTGTACGTCCCGTCGTTCGGGGGCAAAGCGGCGAGCGCGACGCTTTTTTGCATGCGATAGCACAGGAACCGGAAGGAGCGACTCAAGCTGTACAACGCGAAGACGTATACCGACGGTGGCTCACCGCTCAACTACAGATGAACGGCGCGAGCACTGTACCGGTTGTGCGGATGAAAGGATTCCAGTTCATGCGAGTAATTCGCCGATCGCATCAGAACCACGGAAGTGACCGAAGTCAGCGAGTATTCAGCGGCCCCGACGCGCTCATGACCGGTGTGCTAGAAGTGGGCGACGGAGCAGCATTTTCGGAAATAGTGGCTCGTGGTGTCGGGCGACACCGGGCGTTTGGATTCGGGATGCTACTGCTCAGACCGGCTGACTGATGCTTAAAGGACGTCTTGGGCTCGCCAAGGCACGGATACCGCATGTAGATCGTCATGGTGTCGTTGGACTGTCGCGCGGCGAATTATGCGTAATCGACGGCTGCCTGCATTTCCGCTCTGGCGACAATGCAATTGGCCAAACCGTGCATTTGGACCAGATTCCCCACCAGTCAGTGTCTATCATCATGCTAGGACCAGGCAGCAGCGTCACTCATGATGCGCTGCGCCTTCTAGCCCGGCACGGCACACTGCTAGCCGCCGTTGGTGAAGATGGCGTTCGTACCTACACGGCTCCTCCGTTAGGTCCGGATAGGTCTGATGTCGCACGCCATCAAGCCAATTTGTGGGCAAACGAACGTTCGCGATTAGAAGTCGCTCGCAGGATGTATGCCAAGCGGTTGGGTGAAATTCTTCCTCACCGTACACTGGATGTGTTGCGTGGTATCGAGGGTGGACGCGCGAAAATGATGTACAAGCTACTGGCACAACAATACGGTGTCGAATGGCATGGACGGCATTTCGATCGCGCCGACCCGAGCCGGGATGATTTGCCAAATCAGGCAATCAACCACGCCGCTGCCGCAGTTCAGGCCGCCGCGGCTTTGGCCGTTCAGTCAGTCGGCGCACTGCCGCAGCTCGGGTTTATTCACGAAGACTCAGGACAATCGTTTGTTCTCGACATCGCCGATCTTTTCAGGGATCAAATCACACTGCCCATCGCGTTTTCAGTCGCGAAAAATGCGGGTGACGGAAACGAGCAAACTATCGATCGACAAGTTCGGCGCCAGGCGTCCCTGATTTTTCGACAGAAAGCGGTAATTTCCTCAATGATCACGGCCATCAAACACACACTGCAGCTGGAGGGCGATCATGGCCATGACGATCATCGTGGCGACGAACGTTAAACCCAGAGTCAGCGGATTTTTAGGCTCTGTGATGCTAGAGGTAGCGCCGACCGTTTACCTTTCAGCACAAATGAGCCGTAGCGTTCGTCAGCGGGTGTGGGAGACGCTAACCGAATGGCATTCGCACGAACCACAGGGGAGCATCATACTGATTTGGCGCACCGCAGTTGTACCTACTGGCATCGAAGTGCTTTACCTTGGAATTCCACGTCGCGACTTGGTAGAACTCGATGGTCTGCTTGTCGTACGACGCACATTGAATTGTCTGTAAGAGCTCTTTAACAATCGGAATTTTTCTTTTTCCTTGGTAATCAATAAGTTACCATGAAGAGGCTCCCCCGTGCATGCGGGGATAGACCCTCTGCTTAATTGACGCATCAGTAAAGGGCGAAGGCTCCCCCGTGCATGCGGGGATAGACCCGAGTATGCACATTTGTGCCTCTTTTTGCACACGGCTCCCCCGTGCATGCGGGGATAGACCCTTTCAAGGCGATCTAACTGCGCTGCGTTCCACGGCTCCCCCGTGCATGCGGGGATAGACCCTCAAAGCTCACGACCAGCACGTTCGCCTGGCAGGCTCCCCCGTGCATGCGGGGATAGACCCTCAGAAATGGGGTATTTCAGGCGAGGATTACCGGCTCCCCCGTGCATGCGGGGATAGACCCTCATTAAGGGTTATCAACTTGGCACTGATTACGGCTCCCCCGTGCATGCGGGGATAGACCCTGAAGCGCGATCTGGAAACCATCCTGCTGTCGGGCTCCCCCGTGCATGCGGGGATAGACCGAAGACACCAATCTTACCCAAGTCTCTGACTGGGGCTCCCCCGTGCATGCGGGGATAGACCCCACCCGTATGTGCGTCGTATGGTCGGCTGCGGGGCTCCCCCGTGCATGCGGGGATAGACCCGAAATGCAGCTAGCGCCAATCCCAGACTCAGAGGCTCCCCCGTGCATGCGGGGATAGACCCTATGATCGCATAGCAAATAAGCTTGGTCTTACGGCTCCCCCGTGCATGCGGGGATAGACCCTCAAAGGATGCCATCCGGTACAGAACCTGGGAGGCTCCCCCGTGCATGCGGGGATAGACCCCGCCTGACGCAGACGGCCTACCTTGTGCCGACGGCTCCCCCGTGCATGCGGGGATAGACCCCAAGCGGAATCGTCAACTACCTCACAAAGTTCGGCTCCCCCGTGCATGCGGGGATAGACCCTCCTGCTGAATGGAAGGAGCGAAACACAGCTAGGCTCCCCCGTGCATGCGGGGATAGACCCTCGCTTGGCTCAATGTATTTAAATTCTGTCATCGGCTCCCCCGTGCATGCGGGGATAGACCCGTAGCAGCAAATTATGCATTGCGCGGATATCAGGCTCCCCCGTGCATGCGGGGATAGACCCTCCTCGCAGAATACTTCATGCTTGAAAAGCGTGGCTCCCCCGTGCATGCGGGGATAGACCCCCGGTGCGATCGAGCGGATTTTTCTACGACACGGCTCCCCCGTGCATGCGGGGATAGACCCCAGGTCGAAGCACCGACGTAGCCGAACTGGCCGGCTCCCCCGTGCATGCGGGGATAGACCCTTCCATAGTGGGAAGTGATCTGACAAGTTCATGGCTCCCCCGTGCATGCGGGGATAGACCCTTATCTTTGGTTTGAAAACGGCGGAACCAGCAGGCTCCCCCGTGCATGCGGGGATAGACCCCTATAGAGGCACGATTTAAAGAGGTTAAAAATGGCTCCCCCGTGCATGCGGGGATAGACCCAAAAGATGAAGTGCTGAAGTGGGCGCGGGAAGGGCTCCCCCGTGCATGCGGGGATAGACCCGGGAAGTTCATGACTTTATTCTCCTATCGTCCGGCTCCCCCGTGCATGCGGGGATAGACCCGGATCGACGCCAAGCGGATCAGGCGCGGTTTCGGCTCCCCCGTGCATGCGGGGATAGACCCCGATCAGTCGGTGTTCGGCGGCGCTTCGCTATGGCTCCCCCGTGCAGGCGGGGATAGACCCTGGTATGGCGTCAGGAATTCGGCGCCGGCAATGGCTCCCCCGTGCATGCGGGGATAGACCCAGTTCGCATAACCTGTGCCGTGGAGAAAACAAGGCTCCCCCGTGCATGCGGGGATAGACCCAAATACGGTTTCCTTTGATGGAACAGTCCTGCGGCTCCCCCGTGCATGCGGGGATAGACCCAGTACACTACATGCTACATGTAATAGCCTGGTGGCTCCCCCGTGCATGCGGGGATAGACCCTGCTTTGATATGGTGGACTAAAGCGCAAATGAGGCTCCCCCGTGCATGCGGGGATAGACCCTTGGCGACAAGATTAGCGTAGAACGTGCTTTGGGCTCCCCCGTGCATGCGGGGATAGACCTTTGTAGGCCAGCATCTTGCAGCACTTCCTTTCGGCTCCCCCGTGCA
>JACCDS011748377.1_pt1 | contig 17633 bp, 5 predicted proteins | sample 7446441 | NCBI WGS metagenome assembly JACCDS01 (sample SAMN15323445, study PRJNA562643) | freshwater metagenome | isolation source: river surface water | place: USA:Blue River Watershed | collected 2017-08-17
ACGTGCACGAGTACCTGAACAAGACGGTTGCGATGGAAGAAGTCGACACTTTCATCAAGGCTTACCGGTTGTACCTGGAACACGTCCAGCTTCTGGAGGTGGACCCGGTGCTCTCGGTCACCCGTGCCTGGCGACTGGTCCAGTTCGTGGACAACGGCATGCTCACCATGACCGCTTGCTCGGACTGCGGAGGGCACTTCGTGACCTATCCGCACGAAATCGCCAAGCTTTACGTCTGCGGCTTGTGCAACCCGCCGGCGCGAGCTGGACACGGGGGCGGCAACGCACTGCGGCGTGAAAAGAAGGCGCTTGCGGTCGCAGCCATGGCCTGAGACTTCTAACTTGGCGCAAGCTCCGGAGGCCCGTCTGACCCGCGGGCTTCTGCGTATTTTAGACAGCAGTCAAAAGGCTAAGACCGGTTTCGCTAGACGTGCTTGAAACGCTGTTTGAAGCGTTGCTCACCTCAAGCATGATGACCAAGTCTTCCTCCACCTATGACCGGCTGCTGTCCGCAGCTCTCGAATCCTTCGCCGAATACGGCTACCACGGCACGTCCATCCGCGCAGTGACAGAAAAGGCGGGCGCAAACGTGGCAGCCGTTAACTACCACTTCGGCGACAAGGCGGGGCTCTATCGCTGCGCTGTCGAACACAGCATGCTCACGTGCCCCCGCGTCGAGCCCGCGGTGCTGGAAGAAGCCTCCTGCCCTCGCGATTGGCTGCGCCGGCTGCTCGGCGATGTCGTCACCTATCTGCGCTCAGAGAACGGCACCCCGCTCATGAAAATCCTGGTGCGCGAGGAGATGTCGCCCACCGGAGTTCTCGGTCAGTTGTACCGGGATATCTTCATGTCTCGGCACGATGCCCTGGTGGCCGCTCTGGTGAAGATGACGCGAGCACGCGAAGCGACACCGGAGCTGCATCGGCTGGCCCGCCTACTCATGACCAACTGCCGCAGCCACGTACACGAAAATCGAGCTCGCGCCGGCATGGTCCCTGGCTTCGGGCCGAAGGACGAACAAGACGCGTTCGAGACCCTGTTGGACGAGTCCGAAGATTTGCTTGCCGGTCGCATCCGCCGGATGGCTGCAGCGGGGCAGCTGAGCTGAGAGGCACGGGCGGCCCGCCTGCGCGGCGTTCCGACGCTGTCGCCGTCAGCGCAAAGCCACGCTGCCCGAAACGCTGACGGACACGTCAAGCTCGCCGCCCTCGGACGGCAGAGCAACGGCGGCAGCCTTCGCGAAGGTAGCGACTTCAAGCCGTTCTCTCGGAACGGCACTGCCTGCCTCGCTGATGCTCATCTCCTTCAAGTCAAATCCGGCATAGCCGAGCGCCAGGCTTGCCGCCTGGGCCTTTTGCCGGAAAGCCTTGGCGGCATCCTCCATCAGGCCCTGCTCCAGCTCCAGGCGTTTCTCGCGCGACAACCGGAACGACACACCGGACAACGCCAGCCGCTGTGACAACTGGCCCGCCAGGTCTCCCAGCTCCTTGAGCTTGCGAGACTCCAGCACGACCTCGCCCCTCACCTGCCAGCCCCACGGCTTGCCTTGAGGCGAGTACGTCTGAGTGGAGGACACATTACCCAGGCGCGCGTTCACGCCCGCGGTGGCAGCCTGCGCCCGGGCTGCTTGAAGCTCGGCCAACACACTCTGGTTGAGAGCCCCCAACCCCTGTCCGTCACGCGTCACGGACAGGACCACCACCATTTCATCGGCGGCAGCTTTGACGCTGGCCTGCGCAGACAGGTTCAGGACAGCGGAAGCACTCGCCGGCCGGCTACCTGAAGTGAGGTCGGCGGCGGTCACGGAGGCGGCGGCAAGAGCGAAAGTCAGGGTGAGAAGAATGTGTTTCACGGCAGAGCAAGGAAGCGTAGGAGGTTGAGGGACTTCTCGTGTAACGACCGCAGTGGGCAGTGCCCCGTTTAAACGGCCGTTCCCTATACGCAGCTATTGCCCAAGGTGGGTCGAGCCCTCCCCATACGTACCCCGCCCCATCGAAATGAACACCAAACTCAAGAAGACCTGTGCGCTGCTGCTTGCAGCAGTTCAAGTGCTTAGCCCGATGGCTGCGACTGCCGCCACCCATTACGAATACCTGAAGCGAGTGCCGACGCTGACGGTCACCAGCGGCACCACCACCAGCCCGACCCCTTCGGGCAGTGGGACCCCGCCTGCCGTCCCCGGCGCTGCTCTCGCTGTGGTGTCTGCGTTGAGCGTGGATGCAGGCAATGTCACGGTTGGCTCGACCGCCGCGCGCACGGTTCGGCTGACCAACGAAGGGACTGCGACGCTGACGCTGAGTTCGCAGCCTGCCGTGAGCGGCGCCGCCTTTTCGGCGACCAGCAACTGCACCGGCTCCCTGGCCGTGGGCGCCTACTGCGACATCACGGTGAGCTTTGCGCCGCAGGTCGAGGGCGCTGCCTCGGGTACGTTGAGCCTTGCGACGAATGCAGCCGGGAGCCCTGTGACAGTGGCATTGGCAGGAGTCGGCGTGACGTCGACTCAGGTGGCCCTGAGCACGGGCTATCAGGCGGTGGTCACCCCGACCGGTTCGTTCGGAAGCGTCGACGTCGGCGGTTCGTCTGACATGCTGGTGTATGTGCTGGCGGCCTCTGGCACCTACGGCCACCTGTCTGTGGGCGCAGCTCTGGCTGGCGACAGCCAGTTCAAGATTGTTTCGGCGCTGAAGGACCAGACCTACCAATACGGGGCGGGCTATTGGAACGAATTGACGACAGGCTGCGGGGCTGCGGTCACCGACACGTCGGTCGCGAACTGCAATTCGGATGACCTGGCCACAGGTGCCTACGACAAGGTGGTCCTGCGCCTGCGCTACACCCCGACCTCTGCCGCGCCGACCGCGCCGACGACGCTGTCAGTCAGCCACAACGGCTACAACACTTCGCCGCTGACCCTCAGCCTGAGCGGGGCCGGTCGCGCCGCGTTGGCTTCCACATCGGCCACCACCCTCGACTTCGGAACCGTCAACTCCGGTGACACGACCGCAGTCAAGGCAGTCCAACTGAACAACACGGGCAACGGCCCGATGACCATCTCCGGCCAAACGCTCGGCGGGACCAACCCCGAGATGTATGCGGCCGCAACCGCATGCGGTTCGACGCTGGCTGCCGGGTCGTCCTGTGTCACCAACGTCACGTTCGCCCCGACGGCGGTCGGCAGCCTGCCTGCCACGCTGAACTATGTGACCAGTGGCGGCAACGTCACGGTGTCGTTGACGGGCATGGGCGCCTCGGTTACCCAGTCGGGCGCACTGACCGCCGGCGCGTCCAACGCAGTGGTGACGCTGTACTCGGGCACGGTCCCGCTGAGCAATGCAGCCAGCCTGAAGCTGCTGTCGGGCTCGACCGTGGTCGCGACTATCCCGGCTGTCACCTGGAGCCCGGCGTCGAGCACGCTGACAGGAACCGTGGCGACCACGCCCGCCGCAGGCACCTACACCGCCCAGGTGTTGGACGCAGCGGGTGCCGTCATCGCCACCGCACAGGTGACCACCATCAACGTGACCGGCTCGCTTGCCGCAGACTCAGGTTATTCCGTCGCATTTGGCACCGTTGTCCTGGGCGCCACCAAGACGCAGACCTTCAAGTTCTCGAATCCGAGCAGCGTGGCCCTGACAGGCGTCTATGCGGCCGTGAGCGGCAACGCCTATGCGTCCGTGACGAGCAACACCTGTGGCCTGAGCGGCGCGAAGGTGACCGTGGCTGCCGGCGGCACGTGCCTGGTGTCGGTGGCTTACAGCCCCACCGCCGTGGACTCGATGGCTGCGACTCTGTCCGTCTACAGCACCAACGCGACCAATTCGCCGTCCACGCTCAGTCTCACCGGCCAAGGGGTCACATCCTTCGTTGCTCTCAACTTCAATGACGGCAACAACTCAACCACGTTCACGGACAGCGGCAACTCGGCCTCGAGCTGGGCGGCTGTCGGCTCCGCCACCGAGTCGACCACCTACTACCGCGAAGGCACTGGCGCGTTGGCCTTGAACGGAAGCACGCAGGCCCTGGTGGGCCCGCCCATCAGCCTGACCGGTGACTTCACCGTGTCGGCCTGGATTCGCCCGACCACCATTTCGGCCAGCTACAACCCCATCATGGGTCAATGGAACCAGTCGGGCACGAAGGGTGGCTGGCTGCTGTCAATGAACAGCACCGGCAACCTGGTGTTCGGGATGTACTCATACCACTCGAGCAACCCGGTGGTCACCTCCAGCACCGCGGTGACCGCGGGCCAGTGGGCCCACGTGGCCGCAACACGTGCCGGTAGCACCTTCACGCTTTACATCAATGGCGTGTCGGTGGGCACCGCATCGTTCGCAGGTGCCGGTCCGACCCTGGCGGACGTCAACACCACCATCGGCAACTACTACAACTCGTCGGGCACGCTGGGTGCCGCCGGTACGGCCTGGTTCAACGGCAGCATCGACAGCGTCTACATCAACAAGGGCATGGCCGTTGCGCCGAGCGCTCCGCTGCGCTCCGTGCTGCAGGAAACCACCACGGACTTCAGCACCGTCACCTTAGGCACTGCCAGTTCCACCGTCAACGTGCCTGTCAAGAACAACGGTTCGACCCCGGTGACAGTGGTTTCCGCCGCCTCCACGGGCAGCAGCGAGTTCTCCGTCATCAGCGCCGCGGCCTGCACCGGCGCAACGCTGGCGCCGGGCGCCACCTGCAACGTGACAATGAAGGTCACCGCCTCGAGCGCAGGCGCCCGCACGGGCACTTTGACCGTGACCACGGGTGACGCCAGCAACTCGCCGCTGGCCGTCGGCCTGACCGCCTACGCAGCCTTCCCGGCTGCTGCCCTGGACATCAACTTCCAAAACGGCGCAACCAACCAGGCCAACTCTGCTGCCCTGACAGCCAACGGCACCGTGTCGTCCTCCTCAACGACGGGCTACGCCACCGGCTTCAGCGATAGCGCCTACTTCGGTGGCAACACGGCAACGGCAGACACCAGCATCGGCACGTCGACGGACTTCACCATGGAAGGGTGGTTCTATCTGAACGCCCTGCCCACGGCTTCTGGTTCCGGCAGCTACTTCACCATCTTCCGCGGTGACAACGCCAGCTCGATGGACTTCGGCATCGTGCGGACCGGCATCAAGTACGCGCTGCAGCCCGGTAACGGCACCAAGCAGTTCACTTATACCTTCCCGACCAAGCAGTGGTTCCACGTGGCCATCGTGCGCCAAAGCGGCACCTCAGCGCTGTTCGTCAATGGCGTCAAGCAAGGCACCACGGTTGCTGACACGCAAGCCTATCTGTCCTCGTCGCCGTTCCGCCTCGGTGCCAACTCCGCCACCGGCATGTCCATGCAGTTCAACGGCAATATCGGCAGCTTCAAGCTGACGAAGTCGGCGCTGTATGGCACCTCCTTCACGCCAGTTGGCAGCCCAGCCAATTTGAACCTGAGCGTCAACTCGGCTACGTACGGCTCCGTCGTCGTGACGCCGAGCTTGGTGGGCAACCTGACCACCAAGCTGAAGGCGTACTGCGACGGCACGGCAAGCTGCACCTTCCAGCCGTTGAGCGTCTACGGCTCTGACCCGCAAGGTGGCACCGCCAAGCCGTTTGTCGCCGACTACAGCTGCTCGGCGAACTCGGGCCGGTCGTACGTCCCTGCCGAAGCGGGCGTCACCAACCAGAACCTGGCGTGCTCGACCCTTGTGGCCAGCCTTGGCACCGTGACCGTCAACAGCGCATCGTACGGTGCGAACCAAGGGGGCACCGGCAACATGACCGCGAAGCTGAAGTCGGCCTGCGACGGCAAACGCGTCTGCGACTTCGGTGCGGTGGAGCTCTATGGCTCGGACCCGTATCCGTCCAAGTCGAAGGACCTCCAGGTTTCGTACACCTGCTCGACGGGTGCGACCAAGTCCATCTCACTGGCGGCGGGCACCTCCAATCTGGACTACCTGAAGAACTCGCTGACCTGCCCGTAAGCGCAATCTTTTAGGAGCTCATCACAGCGCGAGGCTCCCCGCTTGAAACAACGCCCTCCTGCGCAAGCATGGGGGCGTTGTGTTTTGGCACAAAGGTCGTCGCTATTCAAGAAGACATGTGGACTTTCCTTCTCTCCGATGACTCTCCCCTCGGTCGGGTGCTCTGCCGAGCTGAGTGACTACGCGTGCGAAACGCTTAACGCCCCTTACCTTCCCCGCACTGACTTGCTCAATGCAGACGCGCAGCAGCTGCAAAGCTCTTGATACCGAAAACCCTTCATGAAACGCCACACCTCAAAGTACCGCCCCTTTCCGACCATTGCAATGGCCAACCGACGCTGGCCATCGCAGGTCCTGAACCACGCGCCAAGCTGGTTGAGCACTGACTTGCGCGACGGCAACCAGGCCTTGTTCGAGCCGATGAGCGTCGACAAGAAGCTCGAGATGTTCGAGCTGCTCTGCCGCATTGGTTTCAAGGAAATCGAGGTGGGATTCCCTTCTGCCTCTGACACCGAATACACCTTCATTCGACGCCTGATTGAGGAGGGTCGCGTACCCGTGGACGTCACCCTGCAGGTTCTGACCCCCTCGCGGGAGACCCTGATTCGGCGCACGCTCCAGTCCCTGGAAGGGCTGCCTTCAGCCATCGTGCACGTCTACAACGCTACCTCTCCGACGTTTCGCGAGGTCGTCTTCGGCTTCGAGCCCGCCGACGTGATTCAGCTGGCTGTCGAAGGCGTCACCCTTGTCAAGCAGTTGTCCCGGGACTTGCCCGGGACCCGCGTCCAGCTCGAGTACAGCGCAGAATGCTTCAGTGCCACCGAGCTTGAGGTGGCCAAGGACGTGTTCGATGCTGTGGTGTTGGCATGGGGCGCCACGCCCGACAACAAAGTCATCCTCAATCTGCCCGCCACCGTAGAAGTCGCGACCCCCAATGTTTACGCCGACCAAGTCGAATGGATGCATCGCCACCTGGCGCGGCGCGAGAGCGTGGTCCTGAGCGTTCACCCCCACAATGACCGAGGCACTGCGGTCGCAGCCGCCGAGCTCGCCATGATGGCGGGCGCCGAGCGCGTGGAGGGCTGCTTGTTCGGCAACGGTGAACGCACGGGCAACGTGGACCTGGTGACGTTGGCGCTGAACCTGCACACGCAAGGCGTGGACTGCGGTCTCGATTTTTCGAACCTCGACGAAATCGCGCGCGTCAACGAATCTTGCACGCAGCTGCCCATCCACCCACGGCACCCGTACGTGGGGGACCTCGTGTACACCGCTTTTTCCGGTTCACATCAGGACGCCATCAAGAAGGGTATGGCAGCTCGACACGCCCGACCACTTTGGGACGTCCCCTATCTGCCGCTGGACCCGACAGACGTGGGGCGCACTTACGAATCACTCATACGCGTGAACAGCCAGTCCGGCAAGGGCGGAGTGGCCTACCTGCTGGAGGCGGTTCATGGGCTGGTGATGCCGCGTCGCCTGCAGGTGGAGTTCAGCTCGGTCATTCAGCGCCATGCCGACGCGACTGGCGGAGAGGTGAGCGTCGAAACCTTGTGGGCCCTGTTCGAACAGGAATACCTGGTGTCCCGCCCTCCCCTGGAGTACCTGGAACATCACTTGTACGAGTCCCCCACCGGGCAGGGCGTGCGACTGTCGCTGCGGTCTGGGCAAAGTATCCTGACCAGCTCGGGAGAAGGCAATGGCCCCATCGCTGCCGCCGTGCAGGCCTTGCGCAAGCTCGGCTATGCCGCAAAGGTTCTGTCGTACGAGGAACGCTCGCTGCAAGGAGGGGCCGATGCCCGGGCGTGCGCGTTCGTGGAGGTGATGCTCGAAGACGGGCCTGGCGCCCGTTTCGGAGTGGGTGTTCATCCGAACATCATCACGGCCTCCTTGCAGGCACTGGTGAGCGCTCTGAATCGGCTCTACCCGTAGACCAGCGCTGGCGAACCGCCAGCTGCGCGTTCATCCAAAGGCAGCTTCGGCTGCCTTTTTGTTCGAGGTAGTCGCACGCCATAGAAAAACGCCCCGGCATCGGCCAGGGCGTTCAGGCGTCGGGTGACTCTTGGTCAGTCGCAGCGTGTCCAGCTGGACGGGTGCGAGACGTTCAGGATTTCACCGGTACCTGAGCGCGTGGCCCACAATGTGAGTCCAGCCGGTCCTCCTCCGTTGTAGACCATGGCGCGCAGGACATGTCGTCCCGGTGCGACAGACGTGGTCACGGAAGTGATGTCCCCATACCCCGGCAAACGACCGACGCCGGCTCCGTCGATGAACAGGTCCGCCCAGTTGTCGGCGGCACCCGTCAAGGTCACGCCGATGCTAGAGCCATAGTTGTTGTTCAGCGATGTCTGCATACAGGACTGAGCCCCCATGTCGCCGTTCGCTGCGTTCGAGTCCGGCCAGAGCCAGACGGCGCCGTTCTGCGGAACGGCCCACGACCGGTTGCGGCCAATGTCGGACAACGAGCCGCGCGAGCCCGCCTGCGACACGCTCGCCACCGAGGAGGCTGCAACTCCACCCTCGTCTCGCGCTGAGCACACGAACTGACCCGCGGTGTAGCCGCCTCCGTTGGAGTCGGAGATGTCGTTGTACCAGGACACGTTTCCGTTCTGGTACGAGTACAGCATCGAACCGTCCGTGTCGTTGTCGCCATTGGGCTCGCTTACGCTGACGCCGGACTGCACGAACCAGGCACCCCCGTTCAAGGGCCCCCAGCCGGCGCAGCTGCCGGAGTGCAGGGAGCTGCCCTGGCAGGTCGCGCCACGGTACTTCGGATAGATGCCCATCAGCGCGAAGTTCTGAACACCGAAGTGCGACCGGGCCGAGGCAAAGTGCTGGTCTGAACGAGGCACGAACAGTTGAAGACCGCTTTGTGCGCACTGGGCCTCGGCGTCCCGCGCGTGCCGTGCCCCGCCGGACGATTGGGCGAGCTCTGTGTAACCCGCGCCGTTGTCCGAGGTCATATCGCACCAGACGTCCACCGCGGGGAGAGGGCCAGAGCCGTCCGTATCGATGCGGTAGGTGCCGTCGCCGGTGGCGCCCTGATAAAGGTGGCCTGCCCCGCCATCACCCTTGCGATAGGCGCGGCAGCTGGTAGCCAGGGCGCCGTCGAACCAGGTGCGTGTGCCACCGACCTGAATGATGCCGACCTTCGGCTCCGCCACTTCAGCGGGTGTCACGTTCGGGTTGTAGCGGAAGCACACGGAGTACTGGCGACGAACGAGGTTGTCGTCCGTGCAGGCTCCCGCTGCGCTTTCGAGGTCCCCGATAGCACGCAGGCGCGCGCCGTTGTAGGGCACGTTGACCGTCATCTGGCTCGAGCACTGGCCTGCTGCATTGGCCGCACCGAACTGGCACTCGTTTTGAGCAGACAGGTTGCGGTAGGCGGAATCCGGCAGGTATCCGGTGGCGCGGCCCGGCAGAGTCACCGAACCGGTCTCGGACGCACCGCAACCGCGCCAAGCCGGCGTCGAGCGCGACACGTAGCCCTTGCTGTCGAATTGCAGCACAGTCTGCGCGATGCTCAGCCCCCGCGAGTTCCACTGGTTGTTCGACCAGGGCACGGAGTAGTCCATGCTGTGTTCAGAGCCGGCGTTCAGCAGCAGCTGGTTGTAGCTCAGGCCACGGTCGTTCACCGTGGAGTACCACGTTTTTGATGCGGTGGCGACGTCCTCGCTGTGCGGGCAAGTCCAGCCGCCGCCATCAGTTGTCATGTCGCACCAGACCGGGGCCGCCGCAAGCGGGCCGGAACCGTCCGGGTCGACGACGTAGTAGCCGCTTCCTGTGTCACCGGCGTACTCGTGCAGGCCGTCTCCCGCCCGATAGCTCTGGCAGGAAGTGGCTGCGGAGCCATCCGACCAGTAGCGCGCACCGCTGGAGTTGGTAATCAGCCGGCCCTTGCCGATATCGAAGGAGATGGCCGAATTGTCGTCACTGACGTTGTCGTCGTAGACCCCGTTGACAATGGCCGACGTGTTGTAGGAGTGCTTGCAAGGAACGATACCGTAGGTCACGTGCTGGCGAATCGTGCCGGTACCGCCCGGCGCCAGGTTGAAAACAGCGGTATTGCCTTGAATCGAACAGGTCGAGCCGACTCCGGTGACAAAACACTGCGGCGTTGTCAGTCGTACATCGGGTACGGCGCTGCTCAGAGGGGTGACCGTGCTTGCGATGTTGAGCGTGACCTGGGCCGGGGCTCCGTCGACACTCGTGTTGGTGACAACAGTCGAGTAGTCCGTCGAAGAATTCATCGACGGCGCAGGGTTGCTGCTGGTGCTGCGCACCGACACAGAGCCGCGCGGGAGAGCGATGGCGGAAATCGGGTAGCTCAGGTTACCGCCGCTGGTCGGAATGACCAAGGTGCCGTAACGCGGGCCCCAAACACCAGGCGTCGGCGCGAAGCGAATGGTTGGGGAGCAGGAGCGTCCGGCGGCCAAGGCAATCTGGCAGGTCGTGCGAATGACCGAGAAGTACACGTCGCCATCGACGCGCGGCGGACCGGTGAAGACAATCGGCTCCTGTCCATTGTTGATGATGGGCCAATCGAAGTCGGTGTAGCTGCCCGGGCGTGTGCCGGTCCTGCACACGTTGCAAGGAGTCGGCACCACCGCAACGGTCGGGTTGGTCAGCGTCCAGGTGCGCGAGAATTTAGCCGCCGTCGAAACCGCCGCGGCCGGACCGACCTGCTGGTTGTAGACACGATTGAAGCGGCCTCGCACTTCGAGCGATGCAGTGTAGTAGTTCACCGTCGCAGCGGCCTGCGGAGCAACGAGCAGCGTCACGCTGCAGTTGCCGGAACTGTTGAGCACCGTGCAGGTGGTCTCCTTGACGCTCGTGCCTGGTGAGGTGATGAACTGCAGGTCGGCCAGCGCGGAGGGTGTGTAGTTCTGCAAGACGAGCGTGAGTGTCCGCGAGCTGCCCCGCTGCATCGTGCTGGTGTCGGTCGACGTGGTCAGCACGTTCAGGCCCAGAACGGCGTAGTTGGCGGGCCAGGAGAAGGTGCCCGCGTTGGTGCGCAGGTAGTGGTTCCGGCTCAAGTTGAAAGCCGTGCCCGAGACATTCTCCTTGAGAACGACTTCCAGGAAGTCGCAGGACTGTCCGGCTGCCACTTGCATGCCCACCTTGCAGTGGTTGGCTTGGGCAGCGTCCGTGTAGAGCAGGAAGTCCGCGGAACCGACAATTTCGGTGATGGTGACCGGACCGGAACCGGTGTTGGTGAACCGGCGCCAGTTGCCGGACTGCGAGCCGGTGGCCACCAGGCTGCTCAGCTTCCCGTTCGGTGACGTGATGGTGCCGGTGGCCGCGACCCCGGTGCAAGACACCGTCCTGGACTGAGGCAGCGCATAGACAGCGTGGCTGCCATCGGCGCGGATGAAGTCGACGCCACTCATGAACTGCACGGACGCGCTGCCCGTCAAGCCCAAGGCGCTGGGCGTGCAGGCCAACGTCGAGGTGCAAGCCTCACCGGGGGCCAGCGTGCTGCCGCTGCAGGTGTCGCCAGCGGACGCGAACCAGGCAGCGTTGGGGGCGTATCCGACAACGCGCGATGGGGCCGTGAATTTGACGCCGTCAATGCCGCGATTACGCAACGTGACAACGGAAGTGCCGGTCTGCTTGACCTGAGTCGACAGGCTGGCGGGAGCGGCCGTAAGCTCGAACACGGGCGCAGTGACCTTGAAGGTTTCCGTGCCGCTGACCGCCAACGTGGCGTTCGACGTCAGGGTCAGCAGGTTGCTTTCAGTGATGGTGAACGACTGGTAGCTCAGCGGACCCATCGGCGCCGAACCCGGGACGCTCGAGGCGTAGGGCGACAACAAATGCGTGACCGAGGCCGTCGCACCCGGAGGCAGGGTCAGCTTGCCGCTGGCCGTGTCGAAGCTGCCGCCGGTGATGTCCGTGAAGTCTCGAGCCGAGGTGAACACCGTTGAGGTGTTCATGAAGTCACCCTGGGTGCGTCGGAGTGTGAAGCCGCTGACCACCAGGTCAGCGCTGCCGGTCGAGCGCAGCACCATCGTGCAAGCGGGACGTTGTCCGAATTGGACAGCCTGGGAGCAGTTGGGTTGTGCGGTGAGCGTACCCTTGGCTACCGGCGGAATGTAGCCGCGGCCTTGCAGGCTGGCGGTGACCGTTGAAGGCGAGGCTGTCGAGCTGATGACGCTGAGTTGCGCCACGGCGGGCTGGTCAGCTTGCGGAGCAAAAACGACGCTGACCGAGCACTTGCCGCCGGGCGGCAGGGTCGTGTTCAGACAGTAGTTGTTGAGCACGCGGAACTGGGCAACGTTCGTTCCTTGCAGAAGGACGTTGTCCACTCGCAGACTGGCGGTGCCTACGTTCTGGACGGTGACGGCCTGCAGCTTGGTGCTGCCCACCGCCACGCTGTCGAAGTTGTAGTCTGTCGGGGCGAGAGACAGCACGCCTTGTGTACCGTTCGAGCGCAAACCAATGGTCGGCACCGGCGTTGCTGCGGTCGACTTCAGGGTCAAGGAGGCCTCGTGTGGCCCAGGCGTTTTCGGAATCGCCTTCACGTACACCAGGCAGGACGTGCCCGGGGCCAGCGTCTTCACACACAGATTGCTCGTGATGGTGAAGTCCGACGCGTCGACGCCGCTGACCGACGCGCCCGTGAGGGTCATCGACGTCACGCCACGGTTCGACACCTGCAGGACCTGGGTGCTGCCCAGACCGCCCACAGGCACATTTCCGAAGTTCAGCGGATTGGGGGTCGCTTGAATCTGAGACCCACTGGGCGGAGGCGCCTCGCCGGTGCAACTGAGTGAACCCGTCAGCAGCCCCGCAGTCGTCGAGACGCGCAGCGTATTGGTCAACTTACCGACCGCGGACGGTGCGCACACCGTGGCAACTTGGCAGGATTCGCCCGGATTCAGGGTCTGACTGTTCGTGCAGGTCGTCGCCGAACTGCTCGACACGGTCATCGTGTTCAGCAAAGCCATCGATGCGGGCATCGTCACCTTCACGGGAAGGCTGCCGTTGTTGGCGAGGGTGTGCGTGCGGACATCGGTGGAGCCCACCAGCACAGTGCCGTGCTGCCAGGGGGTCAACGTCGCGCTGGGAGTCTGACTGGACAAGCTGGCTGGGACGGACAACGTTCCTGCGCCAGTGCCCACGCTCACATAGGAGGAGATGGTGCCGGCCGTCGTCGGTGTCACCCTCAGGGTCGCCACGCATTTCGCACCCACTGCCAGAGTCGTCCCGCAATCGCTGCTCGGCATTCCGAACGTTGTATTGGTGCGGCTCCAGGCTCCGACGGTAACCGGCACTTCGCCAATGTTGCGCAAGGTGGAGGTGCAGGTGGACGCCATGCCCACTGCGGCAGGCGCCGGATTGCAGATGAAGGGGTCCAGTTCGGCCGCGGGCAGTGCAGCCGAGCGCCCGGTAGCGGACAAGTTGACACGGGCTTGCGGGCCTGCTCCGGTGTGGAACCACAGGACCGAACCGCTCAGGGCGCCGACCTTGGTCGGTTTGAACGTCAGCGTGACCGCGCAAGTGCGTCCGGGGTCCAAGTTTGTGCCAGCGCAACCTGCGGCAGTGACGGTACCGCCCAGGTCGGAGGAGTACTCCGGAGAGGCAATCGTGACAGCCGCGGTGCCCGGGTTGGAGAGCGTAACTACGACGCTGGAAGTCTTGCCAACGTCGGTGCTGGGAACCGCCAGTTCACCTGGCAAGGCAACCAGGCGGCCCGCCTGCCCGGCAGCCTTCAGGGGCACGTCGGTGAAAGGAGCCGTGGCGGTGCCGTCCACTTGAATGGAAGCCTCGCGCAGGGTGTCCGAGGTCGGTGCCACCTTGACCATCAAGGTGCACTGCATGCCCGGAGACAAGGTGCCCGTGCATGCGCTGGCGTTGTTGATGACGAAATCCGCCGCGCCAGCGCCTGCGACACGGTACCGGTCCACCACCACCGCCGCGTTGCCGACAGCCTTGAGTGTCAGGGGCAGCGTGGCGCTGGAGCCTACCGTGACCTTGCCGAAGTCGAGCGCCAGGGGGTTCCACTCGAGCCGCGAGTCCTCGACACCCGCTTGGCTGACGAGCTGAACCCGGGTGACGCGAGTCGCAGCCTTGCTCGCCTCCAGCGTCAGGGCTGCCGTGTGGACATCCTTGTCCTGTGGCGTGACGCGCAACGCAACCTCGCAGGTGCGCTGGGCCGGAAGCACCTTCGGGCAGTCTGTTGATACCAGAGAGAACGATGAATCGCCCGTCACGCTCAGGCTGTCAATCGTCATGTCGCCCGACCCCGCGTTCGCCAGAATGACGGTCTGCGTGGCCGACGGTTTGCCGACGGTCAGGTCACGGAAATTGAGAGTGGAGGCCGACCAAGAGGCAACGCCCTGCACGCCCGCACCCGAGAGGGTGGCTCCAGTGATTTTCGAGCCGTCCTCGAGCACGATAACCAGTCGCGCGTTGGCGACACCGAGCAGGCGCGGAGCGAACACCACGCTGACGGGGCAGGTGGCACCCGGAGCCAGCGTCCGCTCACACTCGTTCGTGTCAACCCGGAAATAGCCTGCACCGTCGACCACGGCGATGGATTCCACCGACACCGGAGCCTGCCCATGGTTCTTCAGTACCAGCGGCTTCGACTTCGACTCGGTGTTGACGGTTTGGCCGTCGAATTGCAACCAGCTCTGGTCGAAACGCAGCGAAGTGGCGGCATCCACACCCGTTGAGTGGAGCGCGTAGGTGTCAGGCAGCGCAGCGGCCGAGTGCGCCAGCTGAACCACTGCGTCGTAGCGGCCCACCGCTGTGGGCGTGAGCGACACCTTGAACGAACAGGTTGCTTGCGACGCCAGGCTGAGCCCCACCGTGCAGGTGCTGTCGGTGACTTTTACCGGCTGGCCTTGCGTGGTCAAGGCGCGAATTGTCGTCGCATCCGTGCCGCGGTTGGTGAAGGTAATCACGCGCGAGCCCGAAGTGCCCACCAGCAGGTTGCCGAAGTCGATGTCCGTCGTCGTCGCAACGTGCACGGTCGACGTGACGGGCACCCGGATGGAGTAGTTGGCCGTCGTCGCCGCCCCGGCCGGAACGGTCGGCAGTACCACAGCAAGAGCGCACAGGGACGAGACGAGCTTTTTGAAGAGTTGAGACATTCGCGACTGACGAAGAAACGGTAAAACTCTGTGTAGCGACCCCGCTTAGCCCCTTTAGGCATGGCATGGAGAAAGGGCTGGAAAGCTCAAAGCTCCCCAGCCCTCTTGTTGGACGCCGGTCAGGGCGTCGCAATGGCCGTCAGTTCAGCGGCACTCGCACACCCAGCGCCGGGGCGTAAATCGAGTTGTCACCGGGGCCGCCCACCGTCAGGTAGAAGTTGTTCGACAGCGTCACACTGTTGAATCCCCCGCCTGTTGCAAGCTCGTCCAGCTTCACCGGCGTGACCGTGGTGTCGATACGAACCAACGAAGCTGCATACGTCGACACTTCAAGCAAGTACACCTTGCCGTTGTGCGCGTGGATGCGGTGACCCGCACGAGCCAGGTTGATGCTGCGCGGAAGCGTGAAGGAGGCAGTCACGCCCGTGTAGGGGTTTACTCGCAGCAGCTGCGTTGCCGTCACTGCGCCACGGCCGGAGAAGTAGTAGGTGCCTTGTCCGAAGTACAGGTCTCCAGTGACGCGGTCGTAGGCGAAGACAGACCCGAACTGCGAGGTCGGCCAGCTCTTGACGACTTTGCCGGTCGACGCCTGCACTTGATAGATGGTGCCGGTGTACGGGCTGCTCTCGCCACTGTTCAGGCCGCCCAGGAACAGCGTGTCACGCGCCTCGTCGAAGGCTGCGCCCATGTCGTCGTAGGGCTGAGGCAGACGCGACGTGTCCGCGCCACCAAAGCCTGCGACGTAGCGCAGCGAACCGTCCGGGTTCATGGACACAATCAAGCTGCTGCGCCGAACGATGTTGATGGTGCTGTATGGCGGTGTGTCGTGGCCGGTGCACCAGGCGAACGAGTACTTCACCCCGTTGCTGGCGGTGAAGATGGGTCCAGGGCCCATGACCTGACGGTCGCTCCACTTGCGCGTGCGCGGCATTTCGTCGTAGTAGCCGCAGCCCATCGAGATGTCCGGACGATAGGTGTAGATGTCCTTGGCTTTCGCCGTGCCGGTACCGTCCCACGTCGCAGGCGGTGCGAGGTAGTACGGCGAGGCCTTGCCTGGCGCGTCCGTGAGGCTGGTGTTCACGTAGCCGACGGTCCGCCACTTGCTGACACCGAAGATGTTGCACTGGAGGTCCCCGTTCTGGTCGAAGCCCCATCCCCATCCTCCGCAGACCCCGACGCTGTTGCGCCAGGGCTGGACATCCGGACCCAGAGCCTTGGCGGACACTTGGCCGGGAGTGGTCGTAGCCTCGGACGTCACCCCGAACTTGGCAGTGAAGGTGCCAACCGCTTGCGGCGCAAAGGCGAGGGTCATCGTGCAAGACGCCCCTGGTTGGACCGGTGTCGTGCATCCGTTGGCCGCCACGGAATACGGAGCGGCACCTCCCGCCGACACGTCAACGAACAGCGGATTCTTGACGTTGAGCGCGCCCTGGCCCGTGTTGGTGAAGGTCGCTGTGGCCGTGGTCTGCGAACCCTTGTTCGTGTCGGCCGGGTTGGTCACCTTGAGCGTCGCGGACGGAGTGGTCAGCCCGTAGGTGGCCGTCCAGCTTCCACCTTGCGACGAAACGGTGGCCGGGTAGCGGGTCATGTTGTAGAGGCGCTCGAACTTGGCATCCACGCGCAGGCTGGCTGTCAGGACCGTGGTGGTCAGCGTCGTCGGCGGAGACAAGGTCAGCGTCACGGTACAGCTGGCGTTCGGTGCGACAGTGGAGCAGGTGTTGCTCTTGACCACGGCGTACTGCGAGGGCACGAAGGTGAACCCACTGGCCGACGAGGGCGTTGTGTTCTGCACCGTCAGCACCAGGTCCCTCACGTCACCCTTTTGCAGCTTGGTGCCAAAAGTGCTGTCTGCCGTGACCGCCAGACCGGTGACGGAATAGCTCGAGTTCAGCGGGAAGGTCAGCAGATTGGTGCGCAGAACGCTCGTGCGCGTCGTCACCGCCACCGGTGTCGAAGTCGGGTTCAGCTTGGTGACGATTTCCAGGAAATCGCAGCTGGCGCCGGAAGCCACCACCCGGTTCACCGCGCAGTGCGACGAATTGGTCGGGTCAGTGTAGAAGACGGTCTGCGGGTCGGCGGTCATGCCCGTCACCGTCAGCGGACCCGCTCCGGTGTTGGTGAAACGAAGCCAGTTTCCGGATTGGGAACCCGTGGCCACCGCGGCAGTGCGCCCCGGAGACACTGCCGAGACGACGCCGGAAGGCTGGGAAGGGGTGCAGGTCAATGCGCCCTTGGCCGTCAGGGTGCTGGATGTGCCGTTGGCACGCTGCACCGTGGGCGCGAACACGATGTTGCCCGCCGACTTGAGACTGCCGACCACCGGCGAGCACACGACGGCTGCCTGGCAGGACTGGCCACTGCCCAAAGTCTGGCCCGCCACGCAGCTGTTCGAGGGCGAAGCGGCAACGCGGAAGATGCTGCTGCCAGACGACAGCTGGAAGCTGGCAACCGTGGGCGTGCCAATCTTGACCGGCCCGATACCTTGATTGGTCAGCGTGAACACTGCCGTACGGGAGTCACCCGCTTGTCCGGCGAGGTCCGGGGTCGTCGTGGTGACCGCGAGGGACGG
>JACCDS011062012.1_pt1 | contig 17630 bp, 18 predicted proteins | sample 7446441 | NCBI WGS metagenome assembly JACCDS01 (sample SAMN15323445, study PRJNA562643) | freshwater metagenome | isolation source: river surface water | place: USA:Blue River Watershed | collected 2017-08-17
GCCACATGGAGCCATGTGCTCATTGCCGACACCCAAGACGACATTCGCACCACGCGTGTGGGCACAGCTGCGGCAGACCTCGTGATTGGTTGCGACCCCATCGTGGTGGCGGGCAAAGAAACCTTGCAGCGCATGCGCGAGGGGCGCACGCATGTGGCGCTCAATGCGCACAGCGCACCCACCGCTGCATTTGTGCGCAATGCCGATTGGCAAAACCCAGGCGAAGCTTGCGTGGCCACCATCGCACAGGCTGTGGGCGTGGAAGGTGTGAGTGCCTTTGATGCGGACCGTGTGGCCACCCAAGTGCTGGGCGATAGCATTTATGTGAACCCGATGGTCTTGGGTTTTGCTTGGCAAAAGGGTTGGGTGCCTTTGGGTCGCGAAGCGTTGATGCGCGCCATGGAACTCAATGACATGGCTGTGGCGCAAAACAAGGCGGCATTTGAATGGGGTCGCCACTGCGCTGTGCATTGGCGAGTTGTGGAGGCCTTGCTCAGCCCCGCGCAAGTTGTGCAGTTTCACAAGCCAGAGGGTTTGGACGCGCTCATCGCCAAGCGTGTGGATTTCCTGACGCACTATCAAAACGCAGCCTATGCCAAGCGCTACCGTGCAGTGGTTGAACGCGTGCGCACTGCAGAAGCTGCGTTGCACAAAACCACGCTCACCGAAGCCGTTGCGCGTAACCTCTTCAAGCTCATGGCCTACAAGGATGAGTACGAAGTAGCGCGCTTGCATACCGACGAAGCCTTCCTACAAAAGATAAGCGGAATGTTTGAAGGCGACTACACGCTCAACTACCACTTGGCCCCGCCGCTCATGGCCAAGACCAACGCCAAAGGCGAGTTGCAAAAGCAAAAATTTGGGCCACTCATGCTCACGGGCTTCAAAGTGCTCAAGCACTTCAAGTGGTTGCGGGGCACGGCTTTGGATGTGTTTGGCTACACCGAGGAGCGCCGCACCGAGCGCGCTCTCATTGCGCAATACCAAAGCAGCGTCGACACCATGCTGGGTCAGCTCAGTGCCAGCAACCACGCCTTGGCTTTGGAAATGGCTCGAATACCTGAGCAAATCAAAGGCTTTGGTCACGTCAAAGCCCGTCATTTGGCGGCTGCGCGCGAGAAGTGGAACAGCTTGAAGGCACAGTGGTCAACCCACAATTGAGGCACTGAGCCAGCCGCATACAATCCGCGGTTGGTCTGCTGGGGCGTTTTTGCACCCAGCAGCAGTCCCTCAAATTGGAGTTTGACCGTGTTGATTTCTTCTGCTTTTGCCCAAACCGCACCTGCCGCTGCTGCCGGTGGTGATGTGATGACTTCGCTTTCAGGCATGTTGCCGCTGATCTTGATGTTCGTGGTGCTTTACTTCGTGATGATTCGCCCACAAATGAAGCGTCAAAAAGAACACAAAGCCATGATCGATGCCCTCGCTAAGGGCGACGAAGTCGCAACCGCAGGTGGCTTGCTCGGCAAAGTGACCAAGTTGGCTGACGCCACTGTGTCGATCGAAATCGCCGCTGGCGTGGAAGTGCAATTGCAACGCCAAGCCGTGGTGCAGGTCTTGCCAAAAGGCTCTATCTAATACTGCGTGCAGTATTCGTAACCGCGAGACGACGAAGCGATCATGAACCGTTACCCCCTTTGGAAGTACGCGATCATCGTGATCGCTTTGCTTGTCGGCAGCCTCTACACGCTGCCTAATTTTTATGGCGAAGCGCCTGCGGTGCAGGTGTCTGCTGCCAAGACCTCTGTCAAGGTTGACGTGGCTGTGCAAGAGCGTGTGCAAGCAGCCTTGGCTGCGGCCAACCTTGCACCCGATGCTGTGACGTTGGACGGTGGCTCGCTCAAAGTGCGCTTTGGTAGCACCGAGCAACAGATCAAAGCCAAAGACGCCATCCAGCAAGCCTTGGTGCCTGATGTCAACGATGCGTCGTACGTAGTGGCGCTCAATTTGTTGGCCCGCTCACCCGCGTGGCTGACCTCGCTCAACGCAGCGCCCATGTATTTGGGCTTGGACTTGCGCGGTGGTGTGCATTTCATGTTGCAAGTCGACATGCCTGCGGCACTCACCAAAAAAGCCGAATCGCTGGCGGGTGACATTCGCACCGGTTTGCGCGAAAAGAACGTGCGCCACAGCGGCATCAGCCGCAACAACCAAACCATCGAGATTCGTTTCCGTGACATGGAAACCCTCGAAGCTGCGCAACGTGTGATTCAAGACCAGTTCTTGGATTTGCAAACCACCAGTGGTCCGGATGGCGCTGACTTCAAGCTCACGGCCGTCATCAACCCTGTGGCTGCCAAGCGCGTGCAAGAGCAAGCCATCAAACAAAACATCACCACACTGCACAACCGTATCAACGAGTTGGGCGTGGCCGAGCCTGTGATTCAACAACAAGGCACCGACCGCATTGTGGTGCAACTGCCAGGCGTGCAAGACACGGCCAAGGCCAAAGACATTTTGGGCCGCACCGCCACGCTTGAAATTCGCATGGTGGACGACAGTGCCGAAGCCCGCAGCGCAGAGTTTGGCAATGGCCCTGTACCGTTTGGCACGGAACGTTTCATGGATCGCAACGGCCAAGCCGTGATCGTGAAAAAGCAAGTCATCTTGACTGGCGAAAACCTCACCGATGCACAACCTGGCTTTGACACACAAACTCAGGAAGCCGCGGTGCACTTGACGCTCGACGCCAAAGGCGCACGCATCTTCAAAGACGTCACGCGTGAGAGCGTAGGCAAACGCATGGCCATCTTGCTGTTCGAAAAAGGCAAGGGCGAAGTCGTCACCGCGCCTGTGATTCGCAGCGAAATCGGTGGTGGTCGCGTGCAAATTTCGGGTCGCATGAGCACCGTGGAAGCCAACGACACCGCGTTGTTGTTGCGCGCTGGCTCGCTTGCTGCACCGATGGAAATCATCGAAGAACGCACCATTGGCCCAAGCCTTGGTGCGGAAAACATTGCCAAAGGCTTCGACTCCGTCACCTGGGGCTTTGTGGCTGTAGCCGCCTTCATGTGTGTGTACTACATGCTGTTTGGCGTGTTCTCCAGCGTGGCCTTGGCGGTGAACTTGTTGCTCTTGGTGGCGGTGCTCTCTATGTTGCAAGCCACCCTCACGTTGCCCGGCATGGCCGCGATGGCCTTGGTTCTGGGTATGGCGATTGACGCCAACGTGCTCATCAACGAGCGCGTGCGCGAAGAGTTGCGCAACGGCGCATCACCCCAGTCCGCCATTCATGCCGGCTACGACCGCGCATGGGCCACCATCCTTGACTCCAACGTCACCACCCTGATTGCTGGCTTGGCCTTGTTGGCTTTTGGTTCCGGCCCCGTGCGCGGTTTTGCTGTGGTGCACTGCCTCGGCATTTTGACCAGCATGTTCTCTGCTGTGTTCTTCTCGCGCGGCTTGGTCAACCTTTGGTATGGCCGCAAGAAAAAATTGCAAAGCGTGTCGATTGGCACGGTGTGGCGCGGATAAGGGGAGACTTAGATGGAGTTTTTCAAAATTAAAAAAGACATCCCGTTCATGAAGCACGCGATGGCATTCAACGCCATCTCGTTCATCACGTTTGTGGCGGCGGTGTTCTTCTTGTTCAGCCGTGGTTTGCATCTGTCGGTCGAGTTCACGGGTGGCACGCTGATGGAAGTCAGCTACAGCCAACCGGCTGACCTCAACGCTGTGCGTGACCAAATCGCCAAGCTCGGCCTGACCGATGTGCAAGTGCAAAACTTTGGTACGGCCCGCGATGTGATGATTCGCATGCCTGCGGTCAAAGGCCAAAGCTCTGCGCAACAAAGCGAACAAGTGCTGAGTGCTCTCAAAGCCAGCGATGCCAATGTGCAGCTGCGCCGCACCGAGTTTGTCGGTCCGCAAGTGGGTGACGAGTTAGCGGCAGACGGTCTCAAGGCTTTGGCCTTTGTGGTCGTGGGCATCATGATTTACTTGGCCATGCGCTTCGAGTGGAAGTTTGCCGTGGCCGCCATCATTGCGAACTTGCATGACGTGGTCATCATCTTGGGCTTCTTCGCGTTCTTCCAGTGGGAGTTTTCGCTGCCTGTGTTGGCGGCGGTGCTCGCGGTGCTCGGTTACTCGGTCAACGAATCGGTCGTGATTTTTGACCGTATCCGTGAAAACTTCCGACGCTTTCGCAAGATGGACACGGTCGAGATCATCGACAACGCCATCACCTCCACCATCAGCCGCACCATCATCACCCACGGCTGTACGCAACTCATGGTGTTGTCCATGTTGTTGTTCGGTGGCGCAACCTTGCACTACTTTGCGTTGGCGCTGACCATCGGCATCTTGTTTGGTATTTACTCATCCGTGTTCGTGGCCGCGGCCATAGCCATGTGGTTGGGTATTCGCCGTGAAGACTTGATCAAGCACCACAACAAAGTGGTGGGCGATCCAAACGATGAAAACTCTGGTGCTGTGGTTTAAACCATTCGCTGCAACGAAAAAAGCCGGTTTGTGAACCGGCTTTTTTGTGTCTTCGTGAGGCTTAACTCAGTGAGCCACTCGGTCTGCGTCGTCGCACAACTCATCCAATACCAGTGCATCAGGCTCTAGGCCGATGCTCCAGTAGACCATCAACACAATGATCTTCAGGTCATCCAAATGCATGGGATGGCCAGGAATGGCCATGGCGCGGTCCAACACAATTTCGCGCATGTGGGGCGACAGCACATCGGCGGATTCGAGGAAGTTGATGAAGCCCAAGCACTCTGCACCCAAGTGGTCTTGCTCGGCCACCGAGTACACGCGCATGCTGTGGGCTGATTCGGTGTGGTGTTCGCGTGTGGCTTGGCTGATGTCGATCAGCTCGGTTTTGTGCGATGCCAAGTTGAGCTCGTCGAGCCACGACAGAGCTTGTTGGATGTCTTCTACGTTAAAACCAGCAGCGCTGAGTTTGCGGCCCAACTGTTCGAGTTCGGGACACGCATCGCCTCGCCAATAGTTTTCATAGACGAATACGAGCACTTCAAACATGGGGCCAATATACATGTTTTTTATTTCGCAATCACCGCGAAATATCGGTGTTGACCCTGATTAGGCGGCAGCCAAACGCTGAAACAAGCCACCAGGCAAACGGCCCACCATACCGTCTAGCTCTAGTGTGAGCAGTTGCGATTGAAGTGATGCCGTGTCGAGTCCGCAACGTGCTTGCAAGGCATCCAAGCTCACGGGGGCGTAGCCCATGTGGATGAGCAGTGGGTGTTCGGTGTCGTCACTCGATGGTGGGTCATCCGCCGCCAATGCATCGGCGAACAAGTTGACTTGTTGTTGCGGTGCAAGCTGCAATTCTTCCAACACGTCTTGCGCGTTTTCAACCAATTTAGCGCCTTGACGAATCAGCGCATGGCAACCGTGCGATTGGGTGGCGTAAATCGAACCAGGAATGGCGAGCACTTCGCGGTTCAACTCCAGCGCCATCTTGGCGGTGATGAGCGAGCCCGATTTCAAGGCGGCCTCTATCACCAAAGTGCCCAAGCCCAACGCAGCGATGAGGCGGTTGCGTTTGGGAAAGTTGTGCGCCAGCGGGGCCGTGCCCAAGTGGTATTCGCTGATCAGCAAGCCTTGTAAAGCCATGTGTTGGGCCAACACTTTGTGTTTGCTTGGGTACACGCGGTCAAGCCCTGTGCCCACCACAGCCACGGTGTGCCAATGCGCAGAGGTTTTGCCGCCGCGCAACGCACCCGTGTGTGCTGCGCCATCGACGCCCAAAGCCAAGCCCGACACCACGCACAAGCCGGCCTCGCACAGCGCCTCGCCAAACTGGGTGGCGATTTCTGCGCCTTGCGGTGTGGGGTTGCGGCTGCCCACGATGGCCACTGCGTTGCCCAAGGTGCGTTCGGTTTGTCCAGACACATAAATCATCAACGGCGGGTCGGCCAGTTGCATCAACTCGGGCGGGTAGTGTGGGTCGCCCAGTGTCCACAAGGCATGGCTGTGGGTGTCGGGTTGGTGGGTCAGCCACTGGTGGGTGCGCACGCATTGCACGGCCAACTCGTTGGGCACGGTCAGCAGCGCTTGCGCTTGTTTGGGTGACACCACTTGGCACAAGGCTGATTCGGTCTGTTCAAACACCGCTTGTGGGCTGCCAAAGCAGGCCAGCAGTTGTCGCGCTGCTTCGTTGCCCACGCCTTCGGTCATGCTCAGGCGCAGCCAGGCGCGTAACTCGTCTTTGTTCATGTGCGTCTCCTGTGTAAGGCAAAACCATTGTCAGAAGCGATGTGGGTTTTAAATAGGGGTTGAAGGTCGAAAACTTCAAAAGCGGCGAAAATACAAAGCATGGCCATCCTCTCCATCCTCAAATACCCCGACCCCAAACTCACCACCGTCGCCAAGCCGGTGAAAGAGATTGACGCCCGCATCAAAACCCTCGTGGCCGACATGCTGGAAACCATGTACGACGCCAACGGCATTGGCCTGGCGGCCACGCAAATTGACGTGCACGAACGCGTGGTGGTGATTGACACATCAGAGGAGCGTGATCAACCCATGGTCCTCATCAACCCCGAGATCACGTGGATGAATGACGAACGTGTCAAGGGCGACGAAGGCTGCTTGTCGGTGCCTGGTATCTATGACGGTGTAGAACGCGCCACCGAAGTGAAAGTGAAAGCGCTCGACCTCGACGGCAAAGAGCGCACCATTGAAGCCGATGGCTTGTTGGCCGTGTGCATTCAGCACGAGCTCGACCATTTGATTGGCAAAGTGTTTGTGGAGCACCTCTCGCCTTTGAAGCGCAACCGCATCAAAACCAAGTTGCTCAAAGCGCAGCGTGACGCCGAGTAAATGAGCACACCACTTCGCGTCATATTTGCCGGCACGCCCGAATTTGCGGCGGTGGCCTTTGCCCAAATCTTGGCGGCAGGCCACACCGTGCCTTTGGTGCTGACCCAGCCCGACCGCCCTGCGGGTCGAGGCATGAAGCTACAAGCCTCGGCTGTTAAGCAACTGGCGGTTCAACACAACATCCCTGTGGCGCAGCCTTTGAGCCTGCGCCTTGACGGCAAATACCCAGACGATGCAGCCGCCGCACAAGCTGCCATTGCCGAAGCGAAAGCGGATGTGATGGTGGTGGCCGCCTATGGCCTCATCCTCCCGCAGTGGACGCTGGATGCGCCGCGCTTAGGTTGCCTGAATATTCACGCCTCGCTCTTGCCACGCTGGCGCGGTGCTGCGCCGATTCACCGTGCCATAGAGGCGGGTGACGCGCAAACGGGCGTGGTCATCATGCAAATGGATGCTGGCCTGGACACTGGCGACATGCTGCTGACCGACGTGCTCGACATCGCGGCGGATGACACCACCGCCAGCCTGCACGACCGCTTGGCAGATATGGGCGGCGCATTGGTGGTGCGTGCTTTGGCCGATGCGCACGCAGGCAAGTTGCAGCCCGTCAAGCAACCCGAGGCCGGCGTGACCTACGCCCACAAAATTGAAAAAGCAGAAGCTGCGGTGAACTGGGCCGATTCGGCCCAAACCATTGGCCAGCGCGTGCGTGCGTTCAACCCATTCCCCGCAGCCTCTGCGCAGTTGGGTGACGACGTCATCAAACTCTGGCGTGCGTCTGTGGAAAACATCGCGCACAACAAGCCTGCAGGCACAGTACTGAGCGCCGACGAGCACGGCGTGCGCGTGGCTTGCGGCGAGGGCGTGTTGTGCGTGGCCGAGCTGCAGCGTGCAGGCGGCAAGCGCCTCAATGCTGCAGACTTTTTGCGCGGCTTTCCCATTCATGCCGCTCAGCGTTTCAACGTCTGATGTTTTGGGACCGCACGCTTTACCAACACCCTGAATTCAAACGCGGGGTCAGTGAGCTCGTCCCCCAAGCTGTGGGGCAAATACCGTGGGCGCTCATGACGGGCGTGGCTTTGGTCAATTCAGGCTTGAGTGTGTTTGAGGCGGTGTGGATGACCTTGCTTGTCTACGCAGGCAGCGCCCAGTTGGCGGCCACGCCGCTCATCATGGCGGGTGCGCCGGCGTGGGTGGTTTTGCTCACGGCGTTTTGCGTGAACTTGCGTTTTGTGGTGTTCAGCTTGCACATGCGGGGCTACCTCATGCACCTGCCGCGTTTGCGCCGCATCCTCTCAGGCTACTTCACCACTGATTTGTCGTATGTGCTCTTCACGCAGCGCCATGCACATCCGGGTGTGTCTGATTCTGAACGGCTGGCGCAAGAAGCGTATTTCTCGGGCATGAACTTCGCCTACTGGACGGGGTGGATGACCTTCAGCTTGTTGGGCATCGCTTTGGCCAACGCCATCCCCACCACATGGGGTTTGGGTTTTGCCGGCATTTTGTGTTTGCTGGCCATTCAATGCTCGCTGGCCAGCTCGCGTTTGCGTCTGGTGTCAGCTGCGGTGGCTGGCGTGGTGGCGGTGATGGCCTACGCCTTGCCTTTGAAGCTCAACATCGTGCTGGCCATTGCCGTGGCTGTGGCGGCATGTTTGATGGCTGAGCAAATCAAAACCTTGAAAGTGGGGCGTGCATGAGTGGCATGGCGCTGAACACCACCGATGTGTGGACGCTGTTGGTGGTGATCGGTTTGGCGCTCATCACCGCGGTGTCGCGCAGCTTTTTCTTCTTGAGTGACCGCGAATGGCACTTGCCCCACTGGGCGCAACGCGGCTTGCAATACGCGCCCATCGCTGCCTTGTCGGCTGTGGTTGTGCCCGAGATTGTGATGACGCAAGGCGAGCTGATTGGTACCTGGCAAGACGCCCGCATCTTTGCGGCAGCGGTGGGCTTGGCGGTTTACTTTGCCAAGCGCAATGTGTTGCTCACCATTGTGTTGGGCATGGGCGTGTACTTGCCCTTGCACTTGGCGCTGGGCTGGTAATCAGCCGCGCACAAAGAGTGTGACGAGTTCGTCCGGCCCCACTTGACGGCTCCAGTGACCGTGCACCTTGGGGTCAAACGTCGCGCCTGCGGGCAACACGTCAGCCGAGTAAAAGTGCTCGCCTGGGCCAAAGATGCGCGACGTACCGTCTTGCAAAAAGATTTCCATCTGACCTTCCAACACAAACAACCACTGCGGGTTGTCGGTGCAATGAAAGTCGCTGCGAAACCCTACAGGGCTGCGGCGCAGCTGCATGCCGCCGCTGGGCATGAGAGGTGACAAACGCGCTTGTGGCTTGCCTTCGGTGAGTTCTACCGTTTCTTCGCGAAAACGTGCGAAGCCGTCGGTGTCGGTGAAGAGGATGACCTTATTGAATGTGCTCATGGGGTTACTTTAGCTGGTTAGCGCTTCTAAAGAATATCCTTCTCAAGCAACGCTGGGTTGAAACCGTAGTAAGAGCCTAATTTCAATTCATTAGACCAAAGGTCATGAATCTTTCTAGAGCTTGCAAAATACAACATTCCATTGCGCCATGATTTCCATACTTCGTTGTCGATGAATCCGTTTTTATAGTACAGGTACTCTTCTGCACATAGGTTGAAGTAGTCGAAAAGGACTTGTTGGTCTTCAAATTTCAAGACGATCGAATCATCAGTTGCGATTTGATTGAGCTTGCTGTTTAGCTTGTCATAGCGTTCGTTGAAATTTCTAAAAAGATCATGGAAGAGACGAGCTTTTTGAAGGTGTTGCGAATATAGAAAATAGAACAGCCCTGCCAAGCTGGTAACTGCAGGCATTAAAAAGCTGGGAGCAAAGCACCACACCAATGTGACAGCAATAGAAACGACAACTAAAAATAGATATAAATTGGGATGCCCGCCGAGATTAAATTGCTGAGTACTTTTCATCTTGTGGATGTGCCTGCTTTAATTAATGTGGCTTCGTTCGGAAAATCAAAGTCAATTGGAAAGCCTTTGATATGCATGGCTTAGATCTTGAAAAAACACTTCTCTTGTTTCAAGCAGTCGACTTCTCCAGTTTTGTAGACTCTCTTCAGAAGTGACAGTGTTGTTAATTGATAGGGCTTTTCTAAGCTCAGTAACCGTGTCTCCATAAGCACGCAAACTAAGTTGCGCATCTTTAAGGCCAAGCAAAAGAAGTTTTGCTTCTCCGTTTGTGACTTCTTTAAATGAATCGAATAGTGCGATTCGCGCACGTTCAAGTTCTTTCAGGCGATCCTCAGATATTGATCGTTGATCGCGGTTGCAACGTATCCAATCACCCGATAGCGCCCAATATCTAAGCGCAATGTGTGTGAAACTTTCAACTTGTTCCGCTACAGATTCGAGGAGCTCTCGTTTTCGGCGAATGTGGTCTTTTTCTAGTTCGCGTGAATGACTTTGTCTTGCAAGCAAGTAGGCGGAGCAAGCTGCAATCAATGCTCCCAATCCAATTTTTACGGCGGAATCAATAATTTCTAAATGAGTAACCATGGTGCATTTGTAATGTATTTTAGTTAATATTATCAACTCGGAAATGACCAGTTGTTAATAGTGGTGTTGTACTTGGCTATGCTCTAAAGCCTAATCAACAGGAGCATCCCCATGAGCAAAATCGCACTCGTCACAGGCGCCAGTTCCGGCATTGGCAAAGCATGTGCCTTGGCCTTGTTGTCCGAAGGTTGGAAGGTGGTGTTGGTGGGCCGTCGTACCGATGCGTTGCAAGCTACCGTGCAAGCGGCGGGTGCGAATGCTGGCAATGCTTTGGCCGTGCCTTGCGATGTGAGCAACGAGAACGATGTGGCCAAACTGTTTGAGCAGGTGCGCGTGAACTACGGCCGCTTGGATTTGTTGTTCAACAACGCAGGCATCTTCTTGCCGGCCACCATGCCTGGTGATCTGACCGGTGAAGATTGGCGTCGTTCAGTGGATGTGAATTTCAATGGTGCGTTTTATTGCCTCTCGCACGCATTCAAATTGATGAAAGCCCAAAGCCCACAAGGCGGGCGCATCATCAACAACGGGTCGATTTCGGCGCATGCGCCGCGCCCCGGCTCGATTGCCTACACGGCCACCAAGCACGCCATCACCGGCATGACCAAAGCGGCGGCACTCGATGGCCGTGCGTTTGACATTGCGGTGGGCCAGATTGACATTGGCAACGTCGCCAGCGACATGACCGAGAAGTTCGCTGCAGGCGCGTTGCAGGCCGATGGCAGCGTCAAGCCCGAGGCTCGCATGGATATGCAAGGGGTGGTTGATACCTTCATGGCTATGGCGCGTTTGCCGCTGAGCGCCAATGTGCTGTTCATGACCGTGATGGCCACCAAAATGCCGTTTGTGGGGCGTGGCTAAAGGGCCTGAAGCGCACAGCCTAGATTGCCAATTTCGCGCAAGGCTGAACTTTTAGAATAGCGGCAGTTTTTAACTTTTCCGCTTACCCCATGAACGTCATTCGCTTCTCTGATTTGTGCGCCAACGGCTCGGCCAAAGGCAAACGTGTTTTCATCCGCGCCGACCTCAACGTTCCGCAAGACGATGATGGCCAAATCACCGAAGACACGCGCATCCGCGCCAGCGTGCCTGCCATTCGCATGGCGCTCGAAGCAGGCGCAGCTGTCATGGTCACCTCGCACTTGGGCCGCCCCACCGAAGGCGAGTTCAAACCCGAAGACTCCCTCGAACCTGTGGCCGAACGCCTGAGCGAGTTGCTCGGCCGCCGAGTGCCTCTGATTGCCAACTGGGTGGACGGTGTGCAAGTCGAACCCGGCCAAGTGGTGCTGTTGGAAAACTGCCGCGTCAACAAAGGCGAGAAAAAGAACAACGAAGACTTGGCCAAAAAAATGGCCGCGTTGTGCGACATCTTTGTGCACGACGCATTTGGCACCGCGCACCGCGCCGAAGGCACGACCTACGGCATCGCCCAGTTCGCCCCAGTGGCGTGTGCGGGTCCCTTGTTGGGCGCTGAGATTGACGCCATCACCAAAGCGATTGAAGCGCCCAACCGTCCCTTGGTGGCCATCGTGGCAGGCAGCAAGGTGAGCACCAAGTTGACCATTTTGGAGAGCCTGGCCAAGAACGTGGACCAGCTCATTGTGGGCGGCGGCATTGCCAACACTTTCATGTTGGCTGCTGGCCTGAACATTGGTAAGAGCTTGGCCGAACACGACTTGGTGGACGCGGCCAAGGCTGTGATGGCCGCCATGAAGGCCCGTGGCGCGGATGTGCCAATTCCTACCGACGTGGTGGTGGCCAAAGAATTTGGTGCGAATGCCCAAGCCGTGGTGAAAAAAGCCACTGAGGTGGCCGAAGACGACATGATTTTGGACATCGGCCCCGAGACAGCTGCCACCTTGGCCACCAAGCTCAAGGCCGCAGGCACCATTGTGTGGAACGGCCCTGTCGGCGTGTTCGAGTTTGACCAGTTCGCCAAGGGTACCGAAGCCATTGCCCATGCCATTGCCGAATCACCCGCATTCAGCATTGCCGGCGGTGGCGATACCGTGGCTGCGATTGCCAAGTTTGGTATCGAGAAAAAGGTTAGCTACATCACCACCGGTGGCGGTGCTTTCCTCGAGGTGCTCGAAGGCAAAACACTGCCTGCGTTTGAAATTTTGAGCAAGCGCGCTGCGGGCTAATTACCAGGCACAAGCAAACGAAAACAACTGTCGGCTCATGGCATCTTGGCTCACAGGACGCCAGCCTTCTGGCACGGGCAGCGCTTTGATGGCGGGGCCGTTGCCCATCTTGTTGGGGTGGCTGGTGGCGCTGATGGTGCGGTATTTGCCTTCGGTGCAGTCGTAGTCAATGTGTGATTTGACCGACTGTTGGCCTGTTTTATCGGGGTTGGTTAAGTCGTACACCACCCATACGCGGCGGTTGTAGCCTAGCCTGGTGATGGCCGCTGAGTCGATGTAGACGGTGGCCACTTCGTTGCGTGTGACAGTCACCCACATGGCCTGTGCAGCAGCAGAGGCGAACAACAGCAAAATAAAAGCAAGGCGTTTCATGGGTGTGAAGCGTACAAGAAAAAAGCCCCGCAAATTCGTGTGAACTTGCGGGGCTTTCAATGTGTGTGCATCAAGCGGCCATGGCGCGAGGGCTGGTCACTTTACCGTCGTAGGTTGTCCAGCTGTCGGTCTTGAAGTCATACAACTTGCAGTCGCGAGCGGTTTGGAAATACCACTTCCAAGAGAACGGCTGGACGATGATGCGCTCTGGCAGCAACTCTTCAAGTTTGCTTTGCGCTTGCTTCAACTTGTACAAAGGAATGCTCATGTCCAAGTGGTGAGCGGTGTGCTCCATGATGTGGTGCATCAAAGCGCCGATGTTGAAGGGGAATGTCAGGTGCACGGTGGTCGAGACAAAAGGTGCGGCCTTAGACCAGCCGGTGCGCTCTTCGTGCCATGACACGTCCACATGGGTGTGGTGCACGTACACCACGAAGCCAATCATGCTGACCCAGAAGAAGAAGGGAACCACAAAGCCCATCAACAAAATGTAGCCAATGGTTTGGCCTGTGGCCACTGCAGCCCAAGCCATGACACCCACCCAAGCTGCGCCGAAGGCAGTGATGAGCAAACAGTCTTTGGTGAAGATGGGGCGGCGTGTGGGCATGTTCTTCTCGTTGGGGAACACCATCTTGTTCCACCAGATTTCGATCATGTAGTACAGGCCAGGTGCCCAGCCGCTGCGGTAGATGCGGTCTTTGAGCTTTTGCATGGGGCTCAAGGCTTCAAATTCTTCGGGGGTGTAAGGGGCCCACACGAAGTCGAAGTTTTTGAGGTTGGTGTAACCGTGGTGCACCACATTGTGGCCAATGTCCCACAAGCTGTAGGCGGTCAACGAGGGCAAGAAGGCAATGCGGCCCAGCCACTTGTTGAGGTTGCGGTGAGGCGTGAGGCTTTGGTGGCAAGCGTCGTGGCCAATGATGAACAAACGGCCAATGACGAAGCCTGCTGCGCAGCCGCTCAAGAGCTTGGCCCACCAAGATTCAAACAAAACAGTACCGGCCATGAGGGCGCCCCACAGCACGAGGTCAACGACGAGCATCACGATGGCCAACGCAGTGGTGCGCTCTGCCAAAGGAATCAACCACTCGCGCATGACTTTGCGGTGTGGCATGGGTTCGCCGGGGAGGATAGGTTGGATATTTGTGGTCATAGAAAACGAATCTTAGGAGGCCGGGGCGGAAGTGCACTGATTTGCATCAACCAAGCTTCGAATTATCGCTGTAGATGCTTAAAAAATGGGTGTTAACCCGCTACTGCACTGCGGTATAGCGGCCAAAACGAGACAAAAAGCATGCTTCAACAAGGGTTTATGTGCTGAAAACCAACGCGAATGTGACTTTCAAACATGTAAGAATGAATCAAGCAAAAACCATCAGGAGACACGTACATGGCTCGTCACGCCACCAAAATTGTTGCCACCTTAGGGCCCGCTTCCAGCGACCCTGCGCTGTTAGAGGAGATGATTCGCGCGGGTGTGAATGTGGTTCGCCTCAACTTCAGCCACGGCAAAGCCCAAGACCACATTGACCGCGCGCGACTTGTGCGCGAAGCGGCTGCCCGTGCTGGCCGCGAGGTGGCCATCATGGCTGACTTGCAGGGGCCCAAAATCCGTGTGGGTAAATTTGCCGAAGGCAAGGTCATGCTGGAGAACGGCGCGAAATTTGTGCTTGACGCCTCGCGCACTGAACCCGGCGATTTGCAAGGCGTGGGCCTCGACTACAAAGAGCTGCCACGCGACGTGAAGCCCGGCGATTTGCTGTTGCTCAACGACGGTTTGATTGTGTTGACGGTTGAAGCCGTGCGCGGCGAGCAAGTGCACACCACCGTCAAGATTGGCGGCGAGTTGTCTAACAACAAAGGCATCAACAAACAAGGTGGTGGTTTGACCGCGCCAGCCTTGACCGGCAAAGACATGGAAGACATCAAAACCGCGATGAGCTTCCAAGCCGACTACCTCGCCGTGAGCTTCCCCAAAAATGCCACCGACATGGAAATGGCGCGTCAACTCGCCAATGTGGCAGGCGCTGAATACAAACACAAGCCGGGCCTGATTGCCAAGATTGAACGTGCCGAGGCCATTCCGTTGTTGGACGAAATTTTGAAAGCCAGCGACGGCATCATGGTGGCGCGTGGTGATTTGGCGGTGGAAGTGGGCCATGCGGCAGTGCCCGCTTTGCAAAAACGCATGATCAAACTCGCACGCGAGCACGACAAAGTAGTGATTACCGCCACGCAAATGATGGAGAGCATGATCACCAACCCCGTGCCCACCCGCGCTGAAGTGAGTGACGTGGCCAACGCCGTGATTGACGGTACCGATGCTGTGATGCTCAGCGCCGAAACGGCTGCAGGCAAATACCCACTCGAAACCGTGCAAGAAATGTCCAAAATTTGCGCTGCTGCCGAGGCCGCCGAAGACGTAGAGTTGGACGCTGACTTTCAAGGCCAAACCTTCACCCGCATTGACCAAACCATTGCCATGGGTGCCTTGTTTACCGCACACCACTTGGGGTGCAAAGCCATCGTGGCTCTGACCGAATCGGGTTCGACCGCTTTATGGATGAGCCGCCACCGCATTCATATCCCCATCTACGCGGTGACCACCAAAGTGGCGTCGCAACGCCGCATGGCTTTGTTCCGCAATGTGCGCCCCCTGTTGATGGACACCAGCGCCGACCGTGACACCGCGCTGGCGCAAGCCGAAGCGCACTTGAAACTGCGCGAAATTGTGGGCACGGGCGACGTGTACGCCATCACATGCGGCGACCCGATGGGCACGCCGGGCGGCACGAATATGCTGCGTATTTGCGAAGTGCGCTGACACCCAAAATCATCGAAATGCAAAGCTGGCGGGCCTTTGCGCCTGTCAGCGGGGCGCTATGTGGCCGCCTTTAAAATTGCCCGCAGTTACATACGTTTTTAATTTTTGAGGATTCCCCCCATGGCACTCGTATCGATGCGCGAACTTTTGGACCACGCTGCAGAGCACGGTTACGGCATTCCAGCTTTCAACGTCAACAACTTGGAACAAGTGCAAGCTGTGATGGCCGCTGCTGACGCCGTGGGCGCACCGGTGATCTTGCAAGCCAGCGCTGGCGCTCGCAAATACGCAGGTGAGCCGTTCATCAAGCATTTGATTCAAGCTGCCACTGAAGCCTACCCACACATTCCTTTGGTCATGCACCAAGACCATGGCACATCGCCCAAGGTTTGCCAAGGCGCGATTGACCTCGGCTTTGGCTCCGTCATGATGGACGGCTCCTTGATGGAAGACGGCAAAACGCCATCGAGCTTTGAGTACAACGTGCAAGTCACCCAGCAAGTGGTGGCGATGGCGCACAAAGTGGGCGTGTCGGTCGAGGGCGAATTGGGTTGCTTGGGCAACTTGGAAACTGGCGAAGCCGGTGAAGAAGACGGCATTGGCGCAGAAGGCAAACTCGACCACAGCCAAATGTTGACCGACCCAGAAGAAGCCGCACAGTTTGTGAAGGCCACGCAGCTCGATGCCTTGGCCATCGCCATCGGTACCAGCCACGGCGCATACAAGTTCACCCGCGAGCCCACCGGCGACATCTTGGCCATCAGCCGCGTCAAAGAAATTCACGCACGCATTCCCAACACCCACTTGGTCATGCACGGCTCTAGCAGCGTGCCGCAAGACCTGTTGGCCCTCATCAACCAATACGGCGGCAAGATGAAACAGACCTACGGCGTGCCCGTGTCTGAAATTCAAGAAGCCATCAAGCACGGCGTACGCAAGGTCAACATTGATACCGACATCCGTTTGGCCATGACTGGCGCAGTGCGCAAATTCTTGTTTGAGAATCCAGAAAAATTTGACGCCCGCGAATGGCTCAAGCCCGCCCGCGAAGCCGCGATGAACATTTGCAAACAACGCTATTTGGAATTCGGTTGCGAAGGCCAAGGCAGCAAGATCAAAGGCGATAGCCTCTCTGTGGTGGCAGCCAAGTACGCCAAGGGCGAACTCGCTCAGTTGGTGAAGTAATCCATGTCAGCACTGCACACCTCTGCGCTCACTTCTTTGCCTTTGCTCGCACGCGGCAAAGTGCGCGACAACTACGCTGTAGGCAACGACCGCATCTTGATGGTTGCGTCTGACCGCATCAGCGCGTTTGACGTCATCATGGGTGAGGCCATTCCCGGCAAGGGCGAACTGCTGACCAAGATGGCATTGTTTTGGTTCAAAAAGCTCGGCCACATTTGCCCCAACCACCTCACAGGCGAAGCGCCCGAGAGCGTGGTGAGCGCAGACGAAGTGGCGCAAGTCATTGGCCGCTCCATGTTGGTCAAACGCTTGAAGCCCATCCCCGTCGAGGCTGTGGTGCGCGGCTATTTGGCTGGCAGCGGCTGGGCCGAATACCAAGAGAACCAAGCCGTGTGCGGCGTCAAATTGCCCAAGGGCTTGAAGAACGCCAGCAAGTTGCCTGAGCCCATCTTCACACCCGCTGCCAAAGCAGCCGTGGGCGACCACGACGAGAACATCACTTACGAACAAGTGGTCGAGATGATTGGTGGCGGCTTGGCCGAGAAAATCAAAACCGTCAGCATCGCCTTGTACGAAACCGCGCGCGACGTGGCGGCGGCCAAAGGCATCATCATTGCCGACACGAAGTTTGAGTTTGGTTTGGATGCCAACAATAACCTCGTGCTGATGGACGAGGTGCTCACACCTGATTCTTCACGTTATTGGCCTGCCGACAGCTACAAAGAAGGCGAGAACCCGCCGAGCTACGACAAGCAATATTTGCGCGA
>JACCDS011133323.1_pt1 | contig 17624 bp, 14 predicted proteins | sample 7446441 | NCBI WGS metagenome assembly JACCDS01 (sample SAMN15323445, study PRJNA562643) | freshwater metagenome | isolation source: river surface water | place: USA:Blue River Watershed | collected 2017-08-17
CTATTTCCAGCTTGCTAAACTTGCGGCGGCAGCTGGCCAGAAAGATGTGGCTATAGAGTCATTTAATAAGGCGAGATCCGCCGGATTTGTAAACTCAGAACAGCAACTATTAGAGGATCCAGAATTCAAAATAGTTCTATCGGATCTATGGCCCAAAGTGCCCGAGGATTCAAGTGAAACGGTTAAATGGAAGACTGACATCACTTTTTTAGCTCAGCGAATTGAGCAAAGTGCCTACGCAGAAGCTTCGTTGAAGTCATTAGTCAGCAGTGAATTGCGTAAGTTAGTCGACCAGCCCTTAAACTCAGAAGCCAAATTGTTTGCGATGATGCGAATTCTGCGGAAACTTGGGTCCGGCCATAGCCAATTGTACCCACCATTTCAGGGGCAATTAGCCTTTCATGCAGCGCCCGTAAGATTGCAGTTTTTCGCTGATGGATTATTTGTCGTTGCAGCGAAGCAGCCATATCACGAATTAGTGGGGCATAAAGTTACGAAAATTGGTTGTCTTAGCACTACTGAGTGGCGTGATGCTGCTGCAGAGATTTTGCCACACGATGGCCCAAGCGGATTGAATTTCATTGCAAGTCTTATGATGGTGATCCCAGAATACAGCAGAGCCTTGGGGTGTGATACACCAGCCGACCAGCTGATATTAACTGTTCAATCGACAATGGCCACTAATTCCGATCAACAAGGTAGGCAAGTGCAAGTGTCAGGAAAAACGCTGACAATAGCAGATCTACAACAAATGTTAGCAGTCTCATTGCCAGACTCAAGTTGGCAAGCAGTCTCAAGAGTTCGTTTGCCATTGAGTGTTGCCTTACCTAGCAAAAACAAGACGCAGCTGTATTGGTATTCGGAAGTTTCTGAATCGAACATTATGTACTGGCAGTTTAATCAACTCAGGGATGACCCAGCGCAAAGCCTTTCGGAATTTCTAGCTGAACTTGGGCAAGAGCTCAAACAAAAGCGATCAAAAGGTTTAATCCTCGATTTGCGCCACAACAATGGGGGGAATGGAGAACTGGTCCCCGAAGTAATCGCAATGCTCCTGCAGCATGGATATCTTGATGCCGTGGGCAAGCCTTCAAAATTGGTTGTATTAACGAGCGGACGTACCTTCTCTGCAGCTGTTTTGTTAGCTGCCGACTTGCAAGCATATAATGCGTTGTTTGTCGGCGAGCCTACCGGAGCTGGCGCAGTCCATATAGGTGAGGAAAATTTAGTTTTATTGCCTAATACTGGTCTTGCTGTTGCTGTCGCAACTAGATTGTTTGTGAGATCAGATTCAGATGATAAGCAGCCATGGATAGCGCCACACTTGCAGTTGCAGACTACTTTTAAACAGTATCAAGCTGGCGAAGACCCAGTGCTAGCTGCAGCCTTAGACCTGCTCAAGCACTAATTTTAGTGATGGCGGCAATGCCAAACTTATCGACTTAAAGTTCCGTTATCTTTCTGGCGACGTTGACGAAGTGCTGTCGGCGTCTCGCCAGTTAATTCCTTAAAAACACGATTGAATGTCGCTTTGCTATTGAAGCCGACTTTTAAACCTATCTCTAACACAGGCATGTCAGTATCTATCAGTAATTGTTTCGCTTCTTCCACTCGGAAGTTATTAATCCATGTTTGGCTGTTGCATCCCGAGATTAGGTTAATCACATAAGATAAGTAATGCTCTGCAAGACCCGTCGCTCGGGATAGCTCCATTAACCGACATTGCGGTTGACGCCATAGCTGTAATGTATGAACGGTTTGCCAAAGCTCGTCGTAGACCATCTTGGCAGTGTCAGGATCCAATTTTTGAGACCGTTCTTTGTCAGTCTCGGTTGGTGCGCTGCTGTTGTTGCTATCAACGCCTCCCCTAAAGGACAACGAGGTGTGATTTGGTTGTAATCGCAAAAGATAACTATGCCAGTCAAGCAGTACGACTAAGGAAACCGAATAGACAAAAACGGCAAGACTTAATCCGGCAAGTAGGTCACTCCCAAGCCACAGTCGGTACCCTAAACTTTCTGCGATAAACAATAAAAAAGCAATGGTGACTAAGCCCAAAAAACTAAAACCAGATTGGCGAAGACGGGCTGTTAATAGGTCGGATTTATTCGACAATAATGCGAGTGCGAAAATGAGATAGCCGTATAACGAGATTGCTTTTGCAAATGCAAGCACAAGCATATGCATTTTCAAAATGCCTAATAATGAAAACCACTGCACAAAGGTTAGCGCTAGTGAGGGGACATAATGCCAGTATACTTTTTCCACTAAGGTGTTCGATTGTGCAGCATTCGATTGACCTAGTGATTGGACATAATAATAAAAAGCGGGACCGATAAACAATGGCAATGAAGCGGTCAATCCCGCAACAGGAACAGGCAATTTCGTATCAGATGCAAGGAGCCAGACTTCGGCAATAATTAGCAAAAAACTGCTCAGGAGGACTAGTAAATGCAGTTGTCCAGCTTGGTTCAAATATCGTTGTCGCCACAATGCAAACAAAAACCAGATGCCTTGAGCAAAAGCCATTGTAAAAATAATATCAATCAATTGATAATCCGCCAGTGATGTATTTAGCGACTACGAAAATTAGTTAATCTCGCGAGTCAGCCACTATATCAATCAAAGCAGATGTTTCAAATTCTCAATGTAGAGACAGTACGTGAACAGACCAAGTTAACAGGAAGTGATCCACTTAGTTTCAGCTTGGCCTGCTACTCACGGCTATAAAAGTAAAGCGGACATTCATATTTTCATTGTAGAGATTTTGGATGACTGCAATTCGCTCATAGCTTACGCTCAATTAATTGGTTGATTGCTGCAACTGGCGGCAAGCATCGAGTGGACGTAGTGTAAAATTGGAGTACAGCTTTACTCGACCGCCATAGGATTAGGCAGCCAATTACCAAACAGCATCAGGACAAATTGGTGCTAAGTTTCACACCCTCGATAATTACCATTGACTTGATGTCGGACACATCTCTGGTATCAATTGCATGAAGCTTGAACTCGGCACCCGGCAAATCTAACCAGACCGTGGCTCTGGCTCGCAAAGTGCTGACACGCAGGCTCTGTATACTCTTTGGCGGTACAAAATATGTTACCTCCCCAAAACGGCCGCATCTTAGAAAAATCGCGTTCTCTGTCACTGCATACCCTGTCAGATACCAACCAGCGAGATGCCAGTACAACACCGCTACACCAGATATAGAGAAAAACAACGCGAAATCGAGGGCATCCTTCGCCATAACAGACATATAGGCGCACCAAAACAAAGGGCCGGCAAATACAATGAGCGGGAATACAACCGCTCTGATGGAACCGCGCTTAAATGCTAAGGGGTAAGTCGCTCCCGGGAACATCACATTGATTAAAAGCTGTGTATCACTGACTGTCACCGCGGGCACTGTGAGCGAATTCCCCCCACACTGAGTGAACGTGGCCGTACTCAACCCTGAGCACAATCTGTCCAAAAGGGACCGGTAAAGTGTGAAATATGACACTCGGTCTAGGGAAACCTGTTCAACTTTACGCTGCAAGCCGAAAGATGCCACCAAATCGTTATCGCGCTTTATTAACTGAAAGCCTGCCGTTTGATAGAAGCTTATCAAAGCTGATAAGACAGCACTGAAGGTGAGCACAGATGCAAGGAAGAGAAGTGCGGCGCCTTCTTGGACAAGTTGCGAGGTCCACTGTTCAATCCGCAGATCTAAGCCAGGGAACCACTCACGCAGCTTGATGTACCCAACGAGGCCTGTACCTATGAACACAAACAATCTGTTTTGGCACAAACCATCCAAAATCAGTCGCCACCCTGGAAGTCGAATCAAAACGCCATCGTCTTCATGCTTAATGGTATTTGCCACTTTTGCGATAGCAGAATAGGGCGGGAGGCTGGAGTGTTTTAGCGCAGGGATCGCAAAGACACTTTTTTCATCCGAAGTGACGAACTGCACCCGAACCAACCCTGAAGATCGATAAAGCCAAGGCTGGACAATCAGGATGCTTTTCACACTTTTCAGCGGTATCTGAATATTCCGGCGCTCAAAGACCCCCTCCTTAATGGACACGGCGTGTTCGGTCAGAGCAAAGTGAAAATTTCGCCATGTCACGAATCCCCAGGCGAGGCCTAATAGGATGAAGGTCAGTACAAAATAAAGTAAAGATCCAGCCAGGCTTTTTGTCGCAGCCAGCATGGCGAGCCATACCGGTAAAGCGACATTAATTTCTCGACTTTTCCGAAGACCAAACGCCAATCCTTCCTGGACTACGCAAAGAATAGGCATCTGCTGCCAATGTAATTCATCAGACACTATCTTCTCCCACGATAGCCTGCATAATCGCGCCTTTGAACGAAGCGGCATCATTGTGAGACAGACCTGTCAGGACACACTGCCGCTGACCGGCAGTCGTCACAATGACACGATGTAGGCCAAAGAGGCGCTCCAAAAAACTTTGTGATAGCACCACATGCTGGATCCGTTTAACCGGAACAGAGTGCTCATTTTTGCAAAATAAACCTGACGTCACTTGCAAGGCCGTGTCACGTAAAGAGAACCGCAACCGGCTGGCGGCTATCCAGCAATAAGGGAGATAAAACAAGCCTACGGGCGCAACAGTGCTGACGATCAACGTTCCGTAATGGATAAGCGCTGACGATTGGACATCGCTATGGATGTAGGTTGTCCATGATGCGACCCAAACTGACAGCACCGCCGCTCCCGCATTGATAAGCTGAATGATTCGACCCGCAGGTGCCGGATTGAACTCGATGAGTGTGACCATAAAACCTCCGAATAATGAAGGTCAATGTACTACGCAACATCCAACAAGGATTTACGCAGAGGCATGCGTAAAAGCGCCTCTGCGTAAAAAACTTCAAGCGGCCTGATAGCCGAACATTGCCCATACTTCAGGCTCAGCAGGTAATGGCGAGGCAATCCCTGTTCGCAAATCAACAGTACAGCCCTGATAAGCCACTTCTCCATGCCTAATCAACTGCCAAAGAAGCTGTGCAGCGTGAGCCGCAGCAAAATCGTTCACCCCCCAATCCTGCCGAGCGATGCTTTCCGCCGTGCTGCAAGATGGCAGCGCATCTTCAACAGGCGCATCGAGCTGAGATTTAAACAGGTCATATACGGTCGGCAGATAAACGCTCTCGTTAGCACTGAGGTTCGCTTTCATCCCCAAAATAACATTCGCGCTTTTATGGTCATTCCCCGCATCAATCCAAATAATATTTTGATGACCAGTCATTCCTTTATGGATTTCTTTTCGACCAGCCGCGTTATCGACGCAGCCGAAAATCACACAATTGCTGTCCACATCATCTGCCGTAAACTTGGATGGGACGGCCTTCCAATTGACACTACCAAATTGCTTGTAGCGGTTCACCAGTACTTCGGCTTTTCGCTTCCCGATATCGAACCCCCAGAATGACTGACGACCAACATTCGATGGAGTCACCACATCGTCATCGTAAACGGTCACATCAAAGCCTTTCACGCCAAGATTGAGCAGTGTGGTTTGCATTTGAAACAACTTGTTCAGTAGCGCAGAACCCGTCCCACCAGCACCAACAACAATGACTTTGAGAGGTCGCCAGCCTGTAGTGGCAAATTCAGTAATAAAACTTGGACACTTGACCATGCTATTTCTCCTGACGATTTACGACGCTTTCAACAGTGAATCCTGTTGAGTACAAGTCTTTGGTGGATGGGGCTTTGCCTGCATCAGCCAACTGCCGCCATTTCGCTATGTGAGCATCAGTCCCATAAGCCCCCCGAAAGGATTTACTACCGGAAGTATGAGAAAAATTCGTCTCAAAGATCGCAGCTTCACAAGTGGCTATCTGCTGAGAAACCGAATCCCTGGAGGATGGCAGATCTGCCGAGCCAAAACACAGAAAACCACTATCATTCACGTTACATAACGGTGCGTGATATAGCTTTGTGTTCCGGTCAACATGACGGGTTAACGCTGCATAGACGCGAAGCCCCTCAGACTTTACAAATACCAAAGCGGGGTATAACGCCATCAATTTGATTTGGCCGGATTGACGAAACCACATCGGCTCCGGCTTTTTAGATGCAGGTCTGTACCAACACAGAACTTGGGAGGACTGATAGAGTAGGCGTTGATTCACCCACGGATCTACTTTGCGATTAGAGGCCGCACTGGAAACCAGTTGAACCGCATCATCGGTTGACAGTGGACGCCCCTCACCAATAACGCCTTCCTGCGTTTGGTGATAACAAACCAGAGTTTCACCCGCTGCGACTGGCGTGAAGCTCAACACAAATGGAACCCCGATTTTTTCCGACGAAGAATTGTCGGCGTAGAGGCGCTGATCGTAAACCGCAACATGATGAAACATAATGGATAACACCCTGCGAATGAATAGATACAGTCTCTCCTAATCGGGGATTCTGGCTACAAATCAGCAGACTCAACCAAATGTCTCGAGCCACACAACAATCCCATAAGGAGGGCGGTGTTGGTCGTTCTGAATTTCAAGGCTTCTTGCCAACAAGGGTTGCGAAAATCAATATCCACAATGTCTGAACTCTCCCCCGCGTTCATAACACCTTCGTAGAAACCCTGCGCCTCGGCATGGATCACCGCCTGTAACGGGTGAGTTTCACTCAGTGGCGCGATGATAACCCCCAAACCAGCCCACGTTTCCTCTCGTTGAGAAAATACATCCTCCGATCCCGCGCATGTTGATGGCGCTAATTGAGCGCAAGTACGAAGCAACGCCGCCCAAGGAGAGTCGCCATTCAACTGTTGAATACTCGATAGCGCCAACTTATCGGTGTGGATCAATTTATCTAATTCTCTAAGCACCTGCACCCGCTCAAATGCCCCTTTGACCGTATCAATCGCCCCTTCAAAGTCACCTTCGATAGCATCTGGAAACAAATCACCGTAGAACAGGTATTCGTTCACTTGCTCCATAAAACATTGAACTGCATCGCTCTCGTCGTACTGAGCGATAACCTCCAAAACACTTTCAGAAGTCGCTTGCGCTAACGCACCAACAAAAGCCTCAACCTCGTCAAATCCTTCATCGTCATCTATCGCTTCAACCCCCTCATAGATCTCATAAACCATTGATTGCCACGCACCATCCCCTTGAACGATCAGATGGTCAATCAATGAGACATACGCAGCGCGATATTCGACAGGAACCAAGTCCACCATTGCCTCGTAGTGAACAAAAAAATCCGTACTCTCGTAGCTCAGACGATATGGCTCTCCTTGCTCAACAAAATCGGACAAGCAAAGAGCAAACAGGCTATAACCTGCAAGCTCCTGCCAAATTACATCGCCATGCGGCAATTGACTTACGCACTCACGGGCGCTTTCCATCAGCGCTTTAGAGAAATGGGTGAGTTGTCCTTCCAGGATGGAAAAGAAAGCCTTGCAGGCAGATTTTCCGTCAAATGCGGCAACAGAGCGTTCAAAAGTTGCCAAGGCCGTGTCACACAAAGGCGCAACGCAAAGCGGTGAAAGACCAATCGTTTGCTCTCGGATGACCCCCATCCACCGCTCGAACTCCTGCATGTTCAAAAAGACGCGATATTCATCAAGGATAGGGATATGCAGGCGTTGACCGACAATGGCAGACACAGCGCTGGCCATTGTCGGAAGGGCGGGAGTGTTTATCGCTACATCATGGGAGGGGCGATTAGCCCCAAACCATGCTGGCAGGTTGGTAATCTGCTGATCGGAAAGTTTGCTTTGATAGTTGGCAGATTGCATTGTGGCTTCTCATTTTGCTTCACTTTCATACACCGTACCGCATCATCAATTTTTGGCAGCAAATCAGACAGCATGAGTCCTCCTGATTAACCATTGGTCTTTGCGGGAGGCATATGTACTACGTACTGTAGACTCCCATCCGGCAAAGCTACCGCATCACTATCCAGCACTTGCGTAAAGCGAAAGAACGGGAAGTTGATCATCAACTGCTTTACATTTTCCTCCAATGAACCATGCTCCAGAGGGGCTGGAATTTCACGGCCACCGCATAAAAAGGTACGTTTAGGCATTTTTTAGCTCCTTATAGACTGTCAAATGCTGCAAAAGCGGAAGATTGAGTCGGGGCAGTGATGCTCACAGGTTCAGGCGTTTGATCGTCAACGGCCTGTTCTTCAGCAAAATCTTCGTCATCATCGTCCGATCCGACGACCTGTGCTGATTGCGCCACTTTTGGGGTGCTTGCCTTCGCTTCTTTTGCTTTAGGCGCATTTTTAGAAGCGGCGGTAACTTTGGCGCTGGCACTTGCAAGGACAGCGGCCATATCTAAGCCAGAATAGACCGCACTTGCCCCTACCATTGCTTCACGAACATCTAAGAGTGCCTTATCAATCGAGCTAATCAACACATCAGGAGCGCCAGTGATCACCAGCGGTGTGTTGAGTGCAGCACGAAGCGCCATGACGCTATCTGCATTGGGATTATCAGAACTCAGCAGACGAGCATCCAGTGCAGTCCCATTTTTAAAACTCAAGATCACACTTAACTGAGTCGGTGAAGCCAACCTGATCGACATTTCAATCCCAGACAAGCTCGCGTCATTCATCAGCTTTAATAACTTCTCAAACATTTCAAATTCCTTCATGGTAGACAGGTGAATACATCGTACAGTCAGTCGAATTTGCCGCTACAAATCATGCAGCGGCTTGTTGAGTGATGTTCATCCCCATATTTTCCAGATAGGCTGGCGGTGCGAAATTCGTCCAATCGAAGTTGGCTTTGAGAATATTTTCAATGACCACAGATTTCCTACCGGATAGCAATTTCTTCCCTGCGCCTGCGGCCTGACTTTCCAGCAAATCGAACAAACCAGCAGCCCGAACCAGTTGCTCCAATCCCTGCACCGTATATTTATCCAGACCTTCTGGCGTCGGTGTCCACGCAGCAATCAAGGCTTGTTCACCACCTGTAGACATTGCAGCTTTCGTCAGAATTTTACGACTGTCATAGCCGTTGATCTGTGCAGCTTTATTCAGTGCGTGAAGCACTACTTCGTCAATCATGGCCTGTAACGTGGCCTCGTCGTGATTTAGTAGGGTTCCGATACTCTTACTCGGATCTCCGACTGATTTAAACTTTGTCAGCTCCATCAAGCCCATCAGTTGTAAAACTAACGGGAGTTTCTGATCCCCTTGCAGATACTGTGCAGCACTTTTCCGCAGTTCATCCCAGTGGCTTTCGACCACCGATGGCGAGTTGCTTGTTTGCACAGACTTCACCGATGCCTTTTTGGCCGAACCAATGGTCGTCACATTTTGGTCTGCATCCTGATTATCTGCGGCATCCACATCTGGCGTTGTCGCTGGCGGAGTGTTCTTCTGGGTGTCAAAAGCACTGACACATTTATGAAAGCACGTTTTGTCACTGCACTGGCTTTCCAAGATGGAGCCAGGACTTCCGGCAGGCGAATCATCCATAACCGCAATGCGTTTATCACAGCCTAAACACCCTGAATTGTATTGCTGTTCGCCAACCACCGCAGGCGTCACCGTCACGCGATGCTCAGGTACGCTTTGCGATAACCAAAGGACAGTGCCGTAGCGCTCTTCTGCTTCAGTTTTACGAATCGCCAAGGCTTGTTTGGTCTTTTCGTGATAACAGGACGATTTACTGCAAAGCGCCGATTCACCCATCCCGAACAAACCGCTCTGTAATTCGGTATTATGGGGACAGGACAGACAATCGTTTTGCGAGAAAATAGCCCGACTTAAAGGTAACTGCACACGCTCTGCTTTTGCCTTGAGTTCCTGCACAGACCATTTTTCGGCAATGACTTTTTTCAGCGTGTTTTCTTGCACCACCCCGTCAAATGCAGCGAGGATCAGCGCATGTTTGACGTTGATTTGTCCGGCATCAAGGGCATCTAATACCGATTCAACACAAGGCAGCAATGCAAGGCGTTCACGTAACTTGGTTTCAGGCCAGCCCAGTCGCTGTGCTGCACTGGCCACATCGCCTTTGTAGAGAGACATAAAGCGTTTTGCCCACACGATTTGGTCACCAAAACTCAGGGCGGCTCTGGCTGTATTTTCGGTTAAATTGATTTCCAGCGCCTGCGTATCGTCCACAATGCGAAGCATGACAGGGATATCCGCGATCCCCGCTTCAATCGCGGCATCCCGCCGACCATAACCGGCAAGCAATTCAAAACTCCCATCCGGCATAATCCGAGCAACCACAGACTGTAAAACCCCTTGCGTCTTGATGGACTCGACAAATTCAGCCCAACCTTCACGAACTTTACGGCGCGTATTCCCGCCACTGTGCATATCTTTTAAGCAATTAGGTGCTAAACGAATTAACTGGCCGTCTTGGTAGGCAATGCTCATGGTATGACCCTCAATCAGTGTAGTGGTGTAGAAGATGGCGCTATTGAATCATTGCGTTCAATTCGCGCCACAAATCAGACAATCAGCGGCGAAGCTGCGCGATCACGCCATGAAAGGACGAATCCTTTAAAGACGCTATTCGCACGGAGTTATTGGGAAGCACACTCAAAGAAACTTCATCATCCGCAATTTCTGCTAAGCAATCGGATAGGTAGCTGATGTTCAGGCTAAGAACTGGAATGGTGTCGGCGCGAACAGCGGCACTGATAAAGTCCACACCGGATTCTTGTTTGGATTCATCCAATGTCGCCAGCTTCAACTCGTCTTTACCAGCTAGTTCAATGGTTAAGGATGGGAGTTTTTCATACACCGTTGCCCGAAGCCGACCAATGGCCTGCATCAACTCACTTTTCTTGCAATCAAGGAGGCGAACAGCATCGCCAAAGAAGTGGGTCGTATCAGGAAACTGGCCATCAATCAACGTAGAACGCAATTGGTTACCCGCACTGGTTAACTCGATCATCCCTTGACTCATTCGCACCCGAACATCGGATTCTTTATCCATGCTGGTGCAGATAAGATCTAAACAGCGGCTCGGAATAATGCCTTCACCACAAGACTGCTCCCCAAGCTGCACACCGTGATTCACCCGCGAGATTCGATGGCCGTCAGTGCCTGTGACACTGAACATCCCACCAGCAAACTTGATATGACAGCCATTGAGATATGCTCTGACATCGCGGTTGCCGATTGCATGATTAGTTGCCCGAAGCGCATTGATCAAAACACTGGATTTGAGGACGATTTCAAAATTCGGATTCACCAACTTCTCAGGATAAGGAAAACCTTCCGGCGCAATCATGGCCAGTACCAATTTTGTCCGACCGACCTGAACTGCCGCAGAGGAACCTCCTGCCTCCCAAGTCAAAGTCATTTCTTTATCGGGCGAGTCTTTGAACCCTTGTAAGATTGCTCGTAATTTTGTGCCATCGACACAAAGCTCAAAGGCGTCTGAGAACATCTGTTGAGTCGGCAGGGTTCTCAAAATGCTCTGAGCGCCGTTACAGCCAATTGCATACACTGACTCGCCAGTGCTTTTAATGAGAACATGCTTGTAGACTTCATTGACCGAGCGTTCTGTTGCTGCAAAACCAGCGACAGGCAAGAGGGAATCTAAAGCCGCTTTAACAGAGAGAGAAAATTGTTGTGACATTGGAAGCATCCCCCGAAATTAGTAACGGGGAGCAGGCTACTAGCATCTGCCATTCAGACAACAAATCAGCCGAAGGGGTGTTTGAGGTGCAGACTTTATAAATCCAAAAAGGGATCAGTCTGTTTGTCGGCTTCTCACAAAACCAAAAAAAGCATAGATAAGTCCATATGTCAGCATGAACGCGCCGATGGAGCAAGTGACCATGCCAATTACAAGCGGAGTACCAGCCTGTGAAATCAATTCTATAATCCCTGCCGACTCCTGGTAAATGATGGATTCGCCACTGAGGTATTCACCGACTTTAAAAACGCCGACATAAATAGGAATGGTCGTAAAAGGATTGGTGATGAAGGTGGCCGCCGCCGCCGCGCCAATATTTGCACGCAGCAAAAACGAAAAGAAAACTGAGATAGGGATTTGAGCAAGCGGGATCAAGATCCCGATGCCAACGCCAATCGCAGCCCCCAATGCCACACGATGTCTTTGCCAGAGCCACAGCTCGTGGCGATCTGCAATAAAGCCTAACCAACGGGACTTCGCCAGGGTTTCTTTGATTTGCTGAAAGTTCATTGTGGCAAGCCGTAATGAGGTGTTATTGGCAGATCATAACGTGTTTTAGACCGACCCCAATTTGATAGGCATGCTCAGAATGTGATATCTGAGCACAACCGCTTCGAGCTACCCTTTAACCCAAGTACAAAGATGCCGTCCTTAAAATATCTGATAAATCCCTAATGGACTCTAACTCTGCATTTTTCTCAGCATCTTTTCCGAGTAAATCTTTACTTTGCTTCGTCATCATCCCCAGAAGAGCAATGCCTCGATTGAGCCTGGCTTTCGTTTTTTTCGGAGTCTCCTCCGAGACTTGCAACCGTGCTGCCCAAAAATCTGGATCCGCGGGGGCATTTTCACGGTTCCAATAATTCATCGACATCAGTTGCCGGCTTGAAAAAAGCTCAGGCGCAATTTGATTCCCACAGTTGCAGACCACCGAGAATTTTCGGCCTGTTTTATCTTTGCCGATCATTGGCAGGTCGCCACATTGCCTGCAGGGATGTAAAGAATAAGTCTTGGCAAATTCAGACTGTAACCACCGTCTTACATCGTGCAGAGCGCTTTCATCTTTATTTTGTTCAAAGAGGTGCGCTATCAAACGCTGATCAGCAACTAACTTTCTGGCTGTGCTTTTTAAATGAATTTCTTTTCGAGTTTCCCGGTGTGCAGCGCCCAGAAAAGCTTCAAACTTCTTAGCTCCGAGCAACTCTTTGAGTTTGGCCAGGCACTTTTCGTTAAGCTTGTCGCTGTAGATATCGACCGGGATCACTTCAACCAACTTGGATTTCACCTGCAGAAGATAATCCTCAACTTCAGCAGTGGCATGGGCCAGTTCCTCCGTGGCTTTGTTTGTCATACGCATTTCGGCTTGTTTGCCTAAAACACGCAAGGTGGACGTCAAACGCTCTTGCAGGTACTCCAGTTGCATTCTGGTATCCGGCAAGGGCGAATCAACCACTTCGACCAGGCGAAGCAATGCATCAGGGACATCATCCGGTGATGTTGTATACGTCCTGGTTCTGGAGTCCATTTGATTAAAAATTGAAAAGTCAGATTTGGCCGCGAACATCAGTGCAGGGCTTTTACCTTCCACCATCAGTGGTTTTATAACCAATGGTTGTGTGTACAGTGAAAAAAGATGCGGCTCTTGGTCCGTGCGCAAAGAAATGAACCAGTTAGAAATGCCTTCGTCGATGGGCAACACCAGCCTTTGATAGCATTGGTTATCAATGTCAGCATAATAACCGGCTGCAGATTCGTCTATCGTGAGGAAGCTGACCTTAAATCCAGTAGGGAATCGTACTCGAACAAAGACCGTTTGGGTGGAGTACCCGGTGACAACCACTGCTATAGGATGCAGGCCAAACATCTCTGTAAGGACATCCACGCTAAAACCCTTTTCAATAGCGATCTGTAACCGGTCATCGATGGACAGTGCAAAATCCTTGCTCGATATAAACGACATAATCATCCTCAATTAATCAATCACGCCTCATGATCAGATCATTAAGATCAATTCAGATCAAGAGTACCCAATACCTACACAGAAAAACACGTAACAAGCTGAATTATAAGCACATTATTGAAAACGCATAGTTCAAAACGCGCCAAGATTGAGAATAAACCATACCTTCTATGAGATCAAAACGCGCCAAGATTGAGCGTGGCCAGATCCAAAAACATCAAAAAACGGTCACAAAATAATCAAATATTTGCACTTATCCACAGGAGGATCTCATAGAAGGCGCGATTCGATCTCATAGAAGGCGCGATTCGATCTCAATGACGGTACGTTTTTACTCTCATAGAAGGTACGTTTTCTTTCCCGGCCAAACAACAACCACAAATACCGACTTTTGACCAATTTCTATAACGAAATGTTAATGAAAAGGTCTTTTAACAGGTTAACACAGATAAAATCGCAGAAAAAAACACAGCGCTATCAGTTTGAGCATCTCTGTGTAAAAACCCGGTGCGCAGATGAACGTCCAATTTCATCATCCTTGCAATTCCGATATGTCACTTAAAATCAATTAGATAAGGTAGATTCACATAAAAAACGCGCCAAGATTGAGAGTTCTTTATGGAAAACGTACCGTCATTGAGAGCTAATCTATAAAAGCATACCGTATTTGAGATGTTCAGATACAAATCGCGCCTTGATTGAGAGTAAAAATGTGAAATCGCGCCAAGATTGAGAGCTAACAGATAAAACCGTACCGTCATTGAGATCAGACATGCCAAATCATACCTAAAATGAGAAGCAATAGGTCAGTTCGAGCCATGATTGAGAGCGCCTGCAAGAAAACGCGCCAAGAATGAGAATAAACTTTGCAAAACATGCCTAAATTGAGAGTGTTTAGTTGAATCCATACCCAAAATGAGATTAAAGTTAGACATTCGAGCCGAAATTGAGCAGGTTGCTACCCTTTCGAGCCAAGAATGAGCGTTTCTATTGCAATGCAGAGGTCATTTGTGAGTATTGAAGACGGGCTATCGTTAACGACGGCAGATATCAGGATTGAAAAAAGCGCATCGAATATTCATCAAACCCTAGATCCGTCTAAGAAAATTACGGCCACTCAGGCCAAAGCACTCAATGCCGTGCAATATAAACTACAAAAAGAAGTCAAAGATCGCGGCCTCACTGCAAACCAATTCCACAAGAACCATCCTGGCAACTTGGTTGTGACTATGCCATCGCAGGAGTTCAGGCGGCTCATTAATTGCGAATCCCGCAATACTGACTACCTTCGAAAGATCATGATGGAGATTAAGAATCTCAGCGCAGGTGAAGACACCTTTGACCCAGAATCGGGGAAAGGCCGGTTGTTTTTTAGAAACCTGTTTATTGCCGCCGAATATACGGATTCGACTTTTTCTTTCCAAATCCCGGAAGAAACAACCCGGCTGCTGGTCACAGATGCACCATCCGCGGTGATCGATGTCCTGACCGTAGCACAAAAGCTATCCTCTAAATATGCGGTATTTCTCAATGATTTACTGGAAGAGTGGTCTTATAAGGAATCGTCTGACGATTTCAAAATCGTGATTGAGGATTCAAAGTTCAGAAATCTGATGAAGATCCCATTTAAGTTGGTGGGCAGAACCCGGGAGTACTCTTATCCGCAGCCGGCCATATTAATCCGCAAAGCTGTTGCCCCTGCCGTAGAAGAAATTAACGATGCGAATCTTCGGTTTGAAATTAAGAATTACGGTCACGTTAAAAAGGACGGCACCATCCATTGGATATTTGAAGTGGTCAGTAAAAAGTCCCTGGTGATCCATCAATTCACTGTCAAAAACTCAGTGGAGATAGCGGAAGTTCGAAAACAACTTAAGGACATTAAGGTCTCCGACGAGGCAATCCGGGGGCTGATGAACAATTTGTCTTCCGATTACGAGTTGGCTTATCTTCGCTACAACATAGATATCGTCAAATCACAGATGAAGCGCGGCAAGGTTTCAAATTCAGGCGGTCTGTTTATGAGTTGCATCGATAACAACCGTGAGTCATTTGAACCGGTCTGGCGTGAAATGCGGCTGCAGCGCGATGTTGAGATCGCGTTAAAAAAACGCGAGTACGAAGAGCATTTGGAGAAAGTAAGAGAAGCTAACGTTGCTGAGCTCACTGAAATTAAGGCGGGTAATACTTTAATTCGCCTGAAAGCAGAACCTGACGCTTTGTCACTACTGCTTGAAAGTTTCAAGGAACACTTATCCAAAATCCCAGTCCCGGCAGCAAAGAAAATGTTGGAGCTGTTAGAGAGTGGAGATCACGCGAACAAGGTAATTGACGATCCGCTGTTTTATCGCTTCCTGTTAGCCGAGGTTCGAAAGAACCTGACAGAAAAAGAAATTGAAGACTTTTCGCGGTCAAAGGGGACAACCCTACACATCTAGTATTTCTCATTACAACTATTAGTGGAAGTGAAATCCGTGTGCTATTTTGGGGTAAGCAATCAATTCTATTCGGATTTTAAATGCTGACCCCTCTGTTTCTTATAGAGAAAAACCACGTTTCTTACCTTGTTGAACTCCCCGAGTTTGCACCTGGCTTTAATGCCACAGAGCAAATGGGCATGCTGGCGGCTCAGACCGATTGGCAGGCTGTGTTGGAATTTCTCACTCAATACTCAGACAATAAGAACACACTGGCCAGCTACACCCGTGAAGTTGAAAAATTTTTACTTTGGCTTATCCACATTGCCAAAAAGCCTATCAGTGCTGTGAACCGTCAGGATTGGCAGCATTTTCTGGCCTTCCTGACCAGCCCAAACCCTGATTGGGCCGGCCCTAGAACTCCACGAACTATCGATGGAAAACCAAACCCTAACTGGCGGCCGTTTTGCGAACGATTTGAAGCTGAACCATTAGCTAAGACCATGAATACGGATGCGGGGTCGTTTCGCACTGCATTGTCCGCAACCTCAATTAAACTGACCCAAAAGATACTGGAGAGTTTTTTCAATTTCTTGGTCGAGAATGGCTATCTTAATGCCAACCCCTGTACAGTCAGTCGAAGCCGGCGAAAGCAGGCATTGCCAGCCCATTCGGTACTAGACAGGGCCATAGACATTGAACTGGTAGATGAGGTGATTGATTCACTGTATGCCAAACAAAACCGCACCACAAACAAGGGATCTCAATTCCAGCTTATCCGGGCACGTTACCTGATCCAGTTACTTGCAGGCACCGGCCTTCGGCTTGAAGAAGCATGCAACCATTGCTTTGGTGATATTCGGATAGTCAAAGACGAATGGATTTTAAGTATTGTTGGGAAAGGCAGTAAACCCAGACAGATCGTGATTTTCTCAGATTTGAAAGCGTTGATTTGTGAATACCGCTTAGCAATAGGCTTAACCTCACCTACCCCATTATACGGCGAAAAACACGTATTAATCCCATCCATGCGTGACCTGACTAAACCTCTTACGCCAAGGCGCGTAGACCAAATCATGAGGGAGATCTTCGATGACTTCGCTAAAGAAAAGCTGTATCAAGCTCAGCAGGCACATAACATGCAGGATAAAGGTGCATTGCTACACCAGGTATCTATCCTCGAAAAAGCATCCCCCCACTGGCTGCGTCACTTGCACGCAACCTATTACCTCAAACATAGTGGTGACCTGAAGTCGACAATGGATCGTTTAGGGCATGCTTCAGTGGGCACATCGATGCTTTACATACACAACAAACAGTCACTTGATTAGATCGATTTTCTTAAAAGGTGCTTTCCGAGCTCAATGATAAAATGTCTGGTTCATTCATTTCGCACGATCTTTAAATTTGGGGCACTGCTTTCTACCTTTGCGTGTTGCACAGTCCCTGTCCTATGCTGATGAGCAATTTCAATAACTTCTGAAATTCTGCCAAGCATCCTCTCAGTAGCAATAGCTAATTCTTTAGCTTGTTGTCGTTGTGGCAGCGTAAGCTGTTCATAAGTGAATATTTTACCCTGTGCTATAAGCTCATCCACTTTCGCC
>JACCDS010237173.1_pt1 | contig 17619 bp, 8 predicted proteins | sample 7446441 | NCBI WGS metagenome assembly JACCDS01 (sample SAMN15323445, study PRJNA562643) | freshwater metagenome | isolation source: river surface water | place: USA:Blue River Watershed | collected 2017-08-17
ACGTTCTTCTCGACGACACCCTTCTCCCAGCCCGAGGCGATATTGCAGAAGTCGGGGTCTACCAGGTAGTGCGCGCACATGCTTGCGAAGCGCTCGTTGACGACGCGGCCCTTGCCCTTCTTGACCTTGTCGACGGCCGTCTTCATGTTGTCGTAGATGCCGCGGCGGGCCACGCCGCCCAGCGCCGCGAACGAGCGGGTGTGCGCATCGAACAGCATCTCGTGGCCTTGGCTGCCAGCAGCAACTGAATGAACTGATCGTTCGACTCCTCGACGCTGTAACGGGCGTGTGGACCTGAAGTCTCGATTGCTCGCGGCCAACTCGATACTAGGAGACTTCATAGGCAGCCGAGGGAGGTATGCGAGGCATCCTTCCCTGGCATCAGCATTTGGCCAGCCGTCTTCTTAACCATGTTCGGGCCCAGACAGGCTCGGCTTCACCGCCTGGCTGACGGCCTGGCCGCGCGTCGCGAGCAACTCGCGGGGACGCTTGCCGTCCAGATAGGTGTTGGGGCCCTCGAACCACGATGCGACCATGAACGGGCTCTGGTCTTCCATCTGAGACAAGACCTCCTGAAGTGCAGGAAACGGTTCACCCAACTCATCAAGCCCGTAGGCAGGGATCAGCCGCTCGCCGGCCGACTCGATGGCAAAGATGCGCCCTTGGTCGATCCACCGAGTGATCGTCATGGACGGGTTTGTGGTCCTCGCCCGGCGCACCTGAGGCAGGTCGGCCGACTTCAGCCAGCGGGTGCCCCTCATGACGTTCTCGACATTGCGGTGGACCAGCGTTCGCCGCATCACGTCGACCTCGGTGTCTTCGAGAGGCGCGATCTCGCCCGAGGCCAGCATTGCGCCGGTCAGCGCCTCGACGTCCGGCCCGGCCCGCTGCAGCAGCCGCACCTCGCCCTGGGGCGTGATGCGCAGAAGCATGTCCACGCCAGGCCGGCCAACTTCGATCGTCCGTAGATTGCGCTCCACCATACCGCGCGACACGGCGGCCTGGACAATGTTCAACAGGTCCCCGCCGGTCAGCGTCGAAGGCCACCGCGTTGGCGCTGCGGAGGTTTGGACTTCGCATTTCGACTTGGTCGTCGGCGTTTCGCCGTGTTTACGCATGTTGATGCGCTCCCAGATAACGCATTTCCGAAGTTGGGGCTCGGCAATGCTGGGCCCGCAGCGACGGGATGCTATCTAAGGCTGCGCTGATTAAGGTCAGCCTTGAGGGTTGGTCAGGTGGCAAGGCAAGCAGTGCTTCGCGATGATGTCCGCATGTAGCAAGCCACACTCGCAGCCGCCGCTGCGTCGTTGTCACCAGACCAACCCGCAAGGCGGGGCTTGATCAGCGCTGCCATAGAAAGCAAGCGCCTCGGGTAATCCCTTGCCGCTCGAGTCTGACGCTCCCGTCAGAATGCAGTGCACAAAAAGTTATGAGAATGCGATTGCTGGGTGATAACCAGCGGCGCATGAGGGAGGTTCGTGATCGAGAACAGTCAAGTGCAATGCGCTGGCCGCATTGCTGAGCAGCGCTTTGTTCAAGCACTTTTGTGGCCTGGCCGCGTCCTGGTCGCAATACGTCAGATCTGGCTCTTCCTGTTGTTTGCGCTTGCGCCAGCGCTTGCTACGGCTGGTTGCTATCAGGACGGTGGTGAGTGGTTCTGCGCGGCGCCCGACATCTCGATCCGCTCACCCTCCGCAGGTCAGTCGTTCTCGACGTCAACGCCGATCTCGGTGATCGTCGATGCGAGCGATTACGCTCCTGTGGATGCGCCTCATACCTCGTTGATCTATGAGATTCGCCTCTATGTCAACGGCACGCTGAGTCGCTATCAGCGCTACACGCCGACGAACGTCGCTGAAGCTACAGCCCAGTTCGACCTAGGGGCACTTACCGCTGGCAGCTATACGCTCAAGGCTGTGGTCATGGATCAGCAGGGGCGTGAGCGAAGCAAGCAAATTCAAATCACCTCCGCTGGCCCGGTCCTGTCCGCCACTCAGACGACAACTACCGCATCGCCAAACCCGGCTCAGGTCGGTCTTCCCGTTACGGTAGGCGCGCAGGTGACGGGCGGAACCACACCGACTGGAACGGTCACGATCCGTGAAGACGGCAAGGCTGGAACGGCAGTCACGCTCACTGGCGGGCAGGGCAGCCTGGCAATGGCCTTTGCCGACCCGGGCTGGTACTACGTATCTTCAACCTATGGCGGTGACAGTAGCCACCAGGGCTCGACGTCGTCTAGCTTGACGATTGTTGTGCAGAAGCGTCAGACATCGGTATCGCTGAACTCAAGTAGCGCAAGCGTCCTAACAAATCAGACTTTCACCCTTTCCGCATCCGTCAGCGGTGCGAGCCCGGGCGGCACGGTGACGTTCAAGGCAGGCGGCACGACGTTGCAGACGGTGGCCGTCAGCAACGGCTCCGCTGCCCTCACGACCAGCCTGTCCAGCGTCGGCACCTACGCGATTACCGCTGAATACGGCGGTGACAGCAACAACGCCGCATCGACGTCCGGTGCCGTGAGCGTGGGCGTGAAGGCGCCGGCAAGCGTCGCGCTGTCAAGCAGTCCGGCGTCTCCGGCAGTCTCCGGCTCCGTGACGTACACCGCCGCGGTGACCGGTGCGTCGCCTTCGGGGACCGTTCAGTTCTACGACAACGGCGCGGCGCTGGGTGGTGCGGTGACGATTTCGAGCGGCAGCGCCGCCGTCACGACCAGCTATGTCAGCTCCGGCAGCCATGCGATCACCGCCAGCTATGCAGGGGACGGCAACAATACCAGCGCCTCCTCGGCGACCCTCAACGTCACGGTGTCGGCCAGGTCGACCTCCACGAGCCTTGCGACCAGCACGACGACGCCTGGGCTGAACCAGTCGATGACGTTATCGGCTTCTGTGAGTGGCACGAACCCGACCGGCAGTGTGACCTTCCTCGCCGACGGCGTCGCGCTCGGGTCAGCTATTGCGCTTAGTGGCGGCAGTGCATCGACGAGCGTTGCTTTCTCCACCGCTGGGGGGCGCTCCATCACTGCCCGCTATGACGGGGATGGCAACAACACGGGCAGCACCTCGGGCGCGGTGGCGATCACCGTACAGAAGGGGGCCAGCTCGATCGGGCTGACAGCCAGCACCACCGCCGCGCTGGTGAATCAGTCCGTGACATTCAACGCGACGGTCAGCGGCTCCAATGTCGGCGGCACGGTGACATTCCTGGTCGGAGGGTCTGCGCTGCAGACAGTGAGTCTGTCCAGTGGCGTCGCATCGTTGACAACCAGTTTTGCCAGTGCTGGCAGCTACAGCGTCACCGCAACCTATAACGGCGACAGCAACAACGCGACCTCCACGTCATCCGCGATTGGCGTTGGCGTGAAAGCCTCCGCAGCGGTCGGCCTCGCGAGCTCGCCAGCCTCGCCCGCGGTGTCGGAATCGGTGACCTACACCGCGACGGTGACGGGCGCCTCTCCGACAGGTACGGTCCAATTTACGGATAGCGGCTCCGCGCTGGGCGCCCCGGTGACCTTGTCCGGTGGCGCCGCTTCCGTGACGACGAGCTACACCACCGCCGGTGGGCATTCGATCAGTGCGAGCTACGTCGGTGACGGCAACAATACGGCGGCAACGTCATCGGCCCTGTCGGTGACGGTGGTGCCGCGAGCGACATCCACGAGCGTTGCCGCCGGCACAGCCGCGCCCGGCTTGAATCAGTCGGTGACGCTGTCTGCGTCGGTCAGTGGCACCAACCCTACGGGCACCGTTCAGTTCCTGGCTGACGGCGCAGCACTGGGCAGTGCCGTTTCCCTGTCCAGTGGGAATGCATCCACCAGCGCTACTTTCGGGACGGCAGGTGCCCGAACGATCACGGCGCGCTACAACGGCGACAGCAACAACGCTGGTAGTACGTCTGGCGGTACGGTCGTCACGGTGCAGAAAGGCGCAAGCTCTACGGGTTTGAGCGTCGGCACGACTGCCTTGCTCGTCAACCAATCGACGACGCTCTCGGCGACGGTCACCGGCTCGTCCGCGGGCGGCAGTGTGACGTTCCGCAGCAATGGTGCGGCGCTGCAGACAGTCGCACTGTCGAACGGTACGGCCTCACTCAGCACCAGCTTTGCTTCGGCCGGCAGCTACGCCATCACGGCTGATTACAGCGGTGATGCGAACAACAACACCTCGACTTCCCCGAGCGTTGCCGTTGGCGTGAAGGCCTCTGCGACGGTTGGCCTGGCGAGCACTCCGGCATCGCCGACTGTCTCGCAGTCAGTGACCTACACGGCGACTGTGACCGGCGCATCGCCGACCGGCACTGTGCGGTTCACCGAGAACGGTTCGGCGCTGGGCGCCTCCGTGAGTGTTGCGTCCGGCAGTGCTTCGATCACGGCGAGCTACTCGACGGCCGGTGCCCGGTCAATCGGCGCGACCTACTCCGGTGATGCGAACAACACCACCGCTACGGCCACGGCGCTTGGCGTTACGGTCGGAAAGCGGTCGAGCAGCGCGGCTGTCGCGGTAACCAACGCGACGCCACGCGTCGGGGAGAACACCACGCTGACGGCCACGGTGTCTGGCACGAACCCGACCGGCACGGTGACATTCCTTGCCGACGGCGCGACTCTGGGCGGCGCGGTATCTCTGAGCAATGGCACTGCCTCCTTGAGCGCCAGCTTTGCCAGCGCAGGAGCACGGTCGCTGACCGTTTCATACGGTGGTGACGCTAATCACACGGCAAGCACATCTAGCGCGCAGTCCGTGAGGGTGCAGAAGCAGTCCGCCAGCATCGCGCTGTCTGCGGCTACGTCGTCGATCAAGGTCGGTCAGTCCGTCCGGCTGACCGCGACACTCACAGGCGCGGGCGGCGTTGTCCCGACCGGAACTGTGTCGTTCCTGAGCGATGGTTCGGCGATCGCAACCGCCGTGACCGTGGTCAATGGCAGCGCGGTGTTCGATGCCAGCTTCGCGACGGTCGGCAGTCGCAGCCTCACGGTGTCCTATGCCGGTGACGGTAACAGCAGTGCTATAACGTCCTCGGCTGTCGCGGTGACCGTGGTCAAGCGCGATAGCTCGGTGGCGCTCGCGTCCAGTGCCAGTAGCACTCAGCCTGGCAAGTCATTCACGTTGACAGCAACGGTTGCCGGCACATCGCCGACAGGTACGGTGACCTTCTACGATGGCTCACAAGCCATTGGTAGCGCTGTGTCATTGAACAATGGCGTTGCATCGAAGGCTGTTTCCTTGGCCGCTGTCGGCACCCGCTCGCTCACCGCGCGTTACGGTGGCGATGGCAACCATGATGGAAGCACCTCAGCTGGTGTGGCTGTGGTTGTTGACGTCCAGACTGTGCAGGTCACGGTGCCTCACCTGAACAACCCCATCGCTGGTTCGCTGCCGGGCTCAGTCCAAGTCAACGGCGGTAAGGCTTCCTACTCGGTGCCGCTGGCCATGCCTCCGGGCGTGCTCACGATGACGCCGACGGTTTCGCTCGACTACAGCGGCGGAGCAGGCAATGGCATTGCGGGCGTGGGCTGGAGCATCAGCGGCCAATCGATGATCCAACGTTGCCCTCCGACCCTCGCACAGGATGGCCGTGGTGACGCGGTTCGGCTGAACAACAAGGACCGCCTGTGTCTCGACGGCAAGCGCCTGGAGCTGGTCGGCCCCGACACGACCAGTGTGCAGTCGGTGGACGAATTCAACACCCGCTACTGGGCTACGAACGCCGTGTATCGCGCAGAGATCGACTCGTTCGTTCGCGTTCAACGCTCTGGCACAGGCTTCACGGTCTACGCCAAAGATGGTCGCATCCATACCTACGTCAGCACCGACGCGCTGAACCCGACGGCGCCAGCCTCTGCGGTGGTCCGAATGTGGCCGCTGTCCAAGACGCAGGACCGGAACGGCAACACCATTGAATATCAATACACCCGTGACATCCAAACCGGTGAGCAGCTGTTGTCCCAAGTTTTGTGGGGAGGCAATAGCAATGTCCCTCAGAACCACTTCGCAAAGGCTGTATTTACTTACGAAGCTCGCCCGGACGCCGAGACGCTGTTCTTCGCTGGAGCGCGCGCCGATATTCGTCAGCGGCTGAAGACCGTGACGACATGGACGAACACGACTTCGTCTACACCCGTGCAGGCGCTGCAGTACACGTTGAGCTATGGCATCAGCCCGAGCAGCGGGCGCAGCATGCTGACCAGCGTGCAGGCATGCTCGCCGGTGGACGGCTGCCTACCCGCGACGACGTTCACTTGGGGGGAACCTGATCCATCGAAGTCGCGCGCTTTCGTCAGCAGGGGCACCTGGAACGGACCAGTTCTTGAGGATCAATTCCGTCCGAATACTTCAGCAACGGCTGGTCATGCGCAGGATGAGATGTTTGTCTCCGGAGATTTCGATGGTGACGGTCGCTCCGATGTCATGACGCGCTTCGGCGGCGCGGGTATCACGTTGTATCGAAGCACCGGAACCGGCTTCGTCACATCGCAGCCTTTTGCTGGCCTCGATGCGCAGATGGCCATCGTCGAAGTTGGGGACTTCGACGGTGATGGCCAGACCGATGTACTGATCGCGCGAGGCGCTCTCGACATGTACGGTGTGGTCCAAGTCACGAACCAGGTATTGACTGACTGGAAGATTTGTTATTCGCGCCTTCGCCAGGGTGGCACGTTCTCGTGCGTCGACTGGGGCGTGGATGGCGTCAATGCAATTCAGCGCGTCGTCTACGACTTTAACGCTGACGGTCGCGACGATATTTACTTCTCTGGCGGTAGTCCGGGCGACGGCAATATGGGGACGCAGCGCAGTTGCATCTCAACGGGGACCGGATTTACTTGCCAGGTCCAGGTCAATGGCGCAGGTATCTACCTCGGCCCTGGACAAGGGGGCAGCTTCACGCAGTTTTCCCCGTTGGCCACCGCTGACCTGGATGGCGATGGAAGACTGGACTTCATCACCGCTGGTCAGGCGGTTTACAACGCGGAAGGAAATTTCTGGACGTTTACGGAGCCGTACATTGCGGGCCGCGGCTACTCAGCGGAGGCCGGTGGAGCGGTCAGTTCTTCCTACATCCAACTTCATGATTACGGTGTTCCGTCTCAATACAGCGTTAATACGCCGCCGGACTACCGAGCCAGTGCAACCGGGCTGGCCGGCGATATAAATGGGGACGGGCTCACGGACTTCTTTTTCATGTATGGCCCGACGCCATCTGTTAGATTGGTTAGGCGTTTGTGCCTGATGACTGGCGATGGTTCAGAACTCTGCGAAAACAGAACAGATGCTCGAACTGAAGAGCGTCAGAGTCCGGACTGGTACGTGGGCAACATCGAAGGTGACGGCGTTCCAAGGGCGCTGATGGCGCGGCCAAAGGCGAACTTCAACTACCCTCCAGTGGCCTGTTTGATCCGTTTCGGCGCGTCAATGGATTGCAAGCAGTGGACCATCCCGCCGTTGCCGGATGGCCTCAGCCCCAATCCCCCGTTCGATTGGCAGCAGTCGCGCATCTTCTTCTTGGATCTGACCGGCGATGGGCATCCTGAAGTTGTCTACTACCGTGCAGGTGGTCGTTGGGAGGTGTTGGAGCATGTGCGTTTGGCCAAAGACGGGGAGGCCTTGGACCGTTTGGTTCAAGTCACCAACGGCTTGGGACTTCCTTCGCGCATTACCTACTCCGCGCATGGGGACGCGAACGTATATACCCGGGATGCTGCGGATCCCGATGGCAACCAGACCGCTACAGCCTATCCGCAGAAGCCCGTGCCACTGATCGACCAAGTGGTCAGTTCCATCAAGGTGGGCAACGGCCAGGGTGGCTGGTTGGAAACGCGCTTCCGTTACGCGGGAGCACGCTCGGATCAGTCAGGTCGTGGTTTCCTGGGCTATGGCCGCATGGAGTCGCTCGATGTCGCCAGTGGCGTGACGACGACGACCTGGTTCAGCCAGGCCTGGCCGACCATCGGCATGACAACGGCAACGCGACAGACTTCAGCGTCGGGTGTGGTCCTGGTGGACAGCCGTAGCACGTTGGATACGCAGACGATCGCGCATCCGAACGGCCGCACGACGCGGTTCCCGTTCACGAGCACGCAGGCCGTATCCAAGAATGATCTCAGCGGCGATCTGCTGGGCACGTTTACCACGGCCTGGGTCTACGGCGATGGCTGGGGAAATCCCACGCAGGTTACTGAGACGGCATCCGCGGATGGCGAGACCTTCTTGTCGACGTCGACGACGACATACGAGAACCGCTCTACCGATTGGCTGCTGGGGCTGCCGGCGCGGGTCGCGGTGACGAAGACTCGGGCCGGGGTGTCCGTGACGCGCACAAGCTCGGCGGAGTTCGACGCTAAGGGCCAACAGTCCAAGCAAACCGTCGAGCCTGATGCACCGGCCTATCGCGTTGTGACCGAGTCGTTCCGCACGGGCAACGTCTATGGTTTGGTGAGCAGCACACGGCAGTCATGGACGGACCCGCAGACCGGTCAGACGGTACAGCGCACATCCAACGCCACGCAACTGGACTCCAATGGCCGCTTCATTCTGAAATCGACCAATCCGCTTGGTCATGAAGAAGCCAAGCAGTACGACCCTCGACATGGCAAGGTCACTCAGGCGACGTCACCCAATGGCATCGTGACGAACTGGACGGTCGACGGGTTTGGGCGCGTCACGAACGAGCTGCGCGCAGACGGTACCGAGACGCGTCAGGCTATCGTGCAATGCGACGCTGACTGCCCGCCTGGTGCCGTACAAGCGATGGTGGTTGATCAATACCAGGGCAACCAGCGGTATGGCGTGCCCAGCATCACGTACGCCGACAGCGCGGGTCAGGTGCTGCGCAAGCGCACCAATGGCTTGCAGGGGCAGGTGGTAGTGGCTGACCTGCGATATGACGCGCGCGGCCGACTCGTAGAGGCGGATCAGCCGCATGATGTCGATGCACCTGCGGTGCTTGCGACTCGTACAGGCTATGACGACCTGAATCGAACAACCTCAGTCACGTCGTTGGACGAGGCCGGTGTGGAGCGCTCACAAACCACGGAATACTGGGGATTGCGCGTTAAGACAACCAATGCAAATAACTACAGCATTGAGAACTACCGTGATGCGTTGGGCCTACTGAGGCGCACGATTGATGCAAACGGGAAAGAGACCCGGTTCGAGCGAGAACCGTTCGGTGGATTGACGAAGACTCGTGACCCGGTGGGCAACGAGGTTGTCGTGACGCTTGACCGGCTTGGCCGTCGGACACAGATGTCAGATCCGGACCTCGGCCTAACTAAATATGAAATGGACCCGCATGGACGCGTTTGGAAACAAACATCAGCCAAGAACCAGGTCTTCACAATAGAGTTTGATCTGTTGGACCGGGTGATTGCGCGTCATGAACCGGATCTGGAGAGTCGCTGGGTCTACGACACTGCTGCCAAAGGGATCGGTCAATTAGTAGAGGCGTATACCCTGCAAGGTCAGCAGAAGGACTATTGGCGCCAGCACAGCTTCGATGCGCTTGCTCGACCGGACGTGACCACCACCACGTTGAACGGCGTCGTTCAGGCAACCAAGACAACGTACGACGACAAAGGGCGTGTTGCTACGCTCGCTCACCAGCGAGGCAGTGATGCGGCTAAGACGTTCAACTATCGTTACAGCGCCACCGGCTATTTGGTCGGGATCGACCGAGGTGCTATGTCGCTGTGGTCGGTGCAGCAGCAGGATGCGGCCGGCCGAGTTCGCCAAGTCGCACTCGGCAACGGGTTGAATCAGCTCACCACTTACGACCCGAATTCTGGACTTGTGACAGCCGTGTCCTTGGAGCGTAGTGCCGGCAATGCCGCTTTGGTAGAGGGCTATCAATACGACGCGCTTGCAAATGTGACGCAGCGCACGCAATGGTGGGAGGGGTCGGGATTTGTCGAGGCGTTCCAGTATGACTCCTTGCAACGGCTCAAATCGGCGCAGGTCTTCGGCCAACCGCAACAAGTATTTGAATACGACGACATCGGGAACTTGAGATTTAAGACCGGAGTAGGTACGTATACCTATCCCGCAGCCGGGCAGCCTCGGCCGCATGCCGTGATAGCCGTTACGAGTCAGAGTGGCAGTTACGCTTATGACGACAACGGCAACCTAGTCTCCGGACCTAACAGCACCTCACTAGATTGGGCCAGTTTTGATGTTCCCAGTCGCATTGGGCGGGGAGGCGCGTGGAGTCAATTTGCATTCAGCCCCGACCATCAGCGCTCGCGACAGACTCGAAACGATGGAACCACCATCTTGTATATGGGGGCGATGGAGCAGGAGACGAACTCCAGTGGCGGCGTGACACTCAAGACGTATTGGCCGATGGGGCTAGGCGTTGAAATTGATCGCCCTGGCAGTCAGTCGAGCGACCTGTTGTGGATGCACGCAGATCGATTGGGGAGCGTGATTGCGCTAAGTCAGTCTGATGGACAGTTCCGTGAGAAGCTTGCTTATGACGCGTGGGGCAAGCGCAGGACCTTGGATGGCTCGAGCACGCCGGATACCTTAGACGGGCAATCCGACAACCGCGGCTTCACTGGACATGAGATGCTTGATAACGTCGAGATGATCCATATGAATGGACGCGTCTACGACCCGTATCTGGCAAGATTCGTAAGCCCGGATCCGATCATCCAAGCCCCAGAGCATAGTCAGAGTTACAACCGCTATACCTATGTTTGGAACAATCCGACTAACCTTACAGATCCAACTGGATTTGAGGCAAAGAAGGACGACAAGCTGGTGGTGGTTCTCCCATCGCCTAAGCAGATTGTTGATGCACTATGCAAGGAGGGTGATTCAGCTTGCAAGGAAAAAGCTGAGCAGGACATGCGATCATTGCTCGGACTTGAAAATGGCGCGGATTTGCCTTCAGAGGGTAATCTTGTTCTTACTTATGCCTCTCAATCAAAAGAGCAATCCGCCGGTCCAGAAATGTCTGACCGAGCCAAGTCTGCGGCGAGGTTTCGCAAGAATGCAGACGATTTTGTCGAGATGGCGGAGACGTTTAAAAAGAATCACCCAATTATTGATGCGTTTACAAATCAAAGTTCACACTATTTAGAAGCCGCCGCTGACGCTAGGTTTTTGGCGGATATGGAGGAGCGAAAGCTCTCCTCAGAATCGAAGAGTTATATCTTTCGGGCGGCGTTGCTGGCAATCGTAAAGCCTAACGGAAAGGTGCGATTGCCCGTATTTAAAGTGAGTGCACGAAAAAATCCTCAGCTGGCTGAAAATATTTCTCATGCGCAGAATGCTGGGCACCCTAAAGTGCTGACGCACGGTGGTGACGCTCCTGCAAATCGGGCTGCCGCCGTTGGTGAGGTGCCTCGAATTCAGAGTCGGGATGAATATCCATTCGCTTCTTCCAAGGAAGGCGGTGCCGGATCGTGGGTCGGACACATTCCTGGGCGTCAGAATAGTTCCCAAGGTGGTTTGCTGATGAACTTCTTGAAAAAGAATGGAATTAAAGAGGGTGATCAGTATCGTGTCGAAGTTGTGAAATAAAGAAGGACGTTTATGAATAATGCTCAGCCATTGCTTCCAAAACTATATTTCTCCTATGGGCAGTTCATGGTGTATGACCAGATCGTGAAATTGCCTGGCTTGGACTGGACCGATGAACATTATGATCAGGGTTTTGCTCGTCGCGACTCGGTGGTCGGTATCCGGACTCTTGACGACTTTGGCCATGCTGACGTTAGGGCCAGCGATTCCATGTACGTGGCAAATGATGTGTACACGCGAGTCATTGCGATCCCCTTTCGTGTTGTGACAGGCACGGTGGTCGTAGAGGGGCCGGAAGAGATGAGCGACGCCAGGTCGATTCAACTCGCTCCTGGCAACTATCGACTCGTAATTTGCCAGACTGCTATCGATGAAAATTTGGAGGCGATCGATTTGTATTTCGAGCCATTGCAGCAGCCAGCGCCTTGCAGTGAGATTATCGTGAGGGACTCTGCATTAAATCCTCCGTTTGCACTGATTGAAACTGCTGACATTGCGGGTGAAGAATAAAAAAACAAGGCTTGTGTGGATATGTTTGTTGAAATTATGAGCAATTCTGAACAATACGCTTCATTCCGCACAAAGCCAGATTTCCATTATTTTTGATTTCTTCGATGTGTGGATGCGAAAGCATCCAGGCTCTCGGTGCAAAAGAAGAAATTCTCATTGCGCCTGGAATGATGCTGAAGAAAGTTGTGCGACTGAGGTTTTGTGCCGGCGAAATGCGGCGAATACACGAAGTGCCATTGCATCCTGGCAACATTGCAAGCCTTTTTCGTCGCCTTCTCGATGCAACTATTCTTAATGTATCATATATCAAGCGGCCGCCACCTCTTGCATTGTCATAAGCTTTGCATCGTCGGCGGAGTATTTGCGCTATTTTTGATCGTTGGGTGTGCCGAGACTCGTGTACTAAATGAGTCAACTCAAGCGCTGCGTGGTGGGCAATACAAGAAGGCTGTCGCGAGGTTGGATGAAGGGATAAAGGAATTCCCGGAGAGCACGTCACTACGAAGCACTCTGCTGCGGATGCGCTCAGAAGTGCAGACACAGCTAATTTCCAAGGCGCTCTCAGAGCGAGCGGCGGGCCAATATGACGCTGCCGCCGCCACATTGATTGAAGCATTGACACTTGATCCGACCAATGCACGTCTGCAGGCGCTCGTCGGGGACCTCGATTTAGAGCGCAAAGGCACGGATGACCTGGCTGCCGCGCTGAAACTCGCGGAAGCCCATCAACCGGAACGAGCGTTGCGTGCACTCGAACAAGCACTGAAAGACAACCCACGCAATGCAGGCCTGCAGGAACTCCAGCGCCGCCTGCTCAGCGAGCAACGTAGCGCACAGGTGCAGGCGTTGAGCAGTGGGTTAGCCGAATCTCGACCGATTTCGCTGGACTTCCGCGACGCGAGCTTGCGCACTGTGCTTGACGTCGTCACACGCCACAGCGGCGTCAACTTCGTGCTTGACCGCGACGTGCGTGCCGAAGCGCGCGTGACAGTGCTGCTACGCCAAGCCCGGGTGGACGACGCGTTGGACCTGATCACTTCCAGCAATCAGCTCGCAAAGAAGGTCGTCGATGCTCGCACGGTCATCATCTACCCGAACACGCCTGAGAAGCAGCGGGAGTATCAAGAGCAATTGGTCCGCGTCTTCAATCTCTCTAACAGTGATCCAAAAGGGGCAGCCGCCTTCCTCAAGGCGATGCTCAAGATCCGTGAGCCGTTCATCGACGAGCGCACCAACATGCTGGCGCTGCGTGACTCCCCCGAGAACATCCAACTGGCCGAACGCTTACTGGCCGTTTTTGACAGCGCAGAGCCGGAGGTATTGCTGGAGTTGGAAGTCCTGGAGGTGAGCGCGAGTCGTCTCACTGAGCTCGGCGTCAAGTTCCCGAGTTCGTTCTCGCTGTCTCCCCTGGCCCCGAGCGGCACAACCCAGCTGACGATGGCCAATCTCGGTAACATGGGTCGTGACCGCATTGGCGTCGGTATTGGCAATCTGCTGGTCAATCTGCGACGCGAGGTGGGCGACTCATCCACGCTCGCCAATCCGAAGCTGCGTGTGCGTAACAAGGAGCGCGCCAAGGTTCTCATCGGCGACAAGATTCCGGTGGTCTCCACAACCAGTGGCACCGGCGGTTTCGTGTCTGAGAACATCAGCTATCTCGACGTGGGCCTCAAGCTCGACGTGGAGCCCACCGTATTCGCCGACGACGAGGTCGCCATCAAAGTAAGTCTCGAAGTGAGCTCGCTGGGCAGTTCCATCAAGACGTCGGCCGGGTCAATTGCGTACCAGATCGGCACCCGCAATGCGTCGACCTTGCTCCGTCTGCGAGATGGAGAAACGCAGCTGCTCGCGGGACTCATCAGTCGCGAGGAGCGCTCCACCGCCAACCGGGTTCCCGGCCTTGGCGACCTGCCTTTGCTTGGCCGCCTGTTTTCCAGCCAACTCGACGACGGCAAGCGCTCGGAGCTACTCTTGGCCATCACGCCCCGAGTGCTGCGCAACGTCAAGCGTCTCAACGCCAGCGAAGCTGAGCTCTGGGTCGGAACAGATGCGGCCCCAAAGCTCCGCCCCGTCGGCGGGCTGCAGTTCAGCGCACAGCCAGTGGCCGGTGGACCCGCTCCAAGTGCTGCGCCGGCAATGACTGGTGCAGTCGCCGCGCTAGCTAACTCGCCAGCGGCCTTCGGGGCAGGGGCGCCACTAGCCGCTCCAGCGCCGCCCAAGGGCCCCGGGGGCTTGACGTTCTCTGCGCCGACATCGGGCCGCATCGGCGAGACGCTTGAAGTGCGCCTGGGCGTTCGTGATGCTCCTCTGCGCGGGTTGATGACCGAACTGCAGTTCGATGCTGAAAAGCTCGCCTTGGTTGAGGCTGAGGAAGACGACTATTTCCGCCAAGGGAACGCCGTCACCAGCTTCAGCAAGCGCGCGGAGTCGGGCAAGTTGAACCTTAGCGTGCTGCGCAACCAGGCTACGGCGACCGAGGGCGTTGGCAACGTATTCAAGCTGCGCTTCAAACTGCTGTCTGCAGGCCGCGCCGATGTGCGCGTCGTCACGGTCCAGCCGGTCTGGATGGAGCCTTCTGCCGAACGACCCGCTCTGCCTGCGCCCGCCGTCATCGAGGTTAGGTAGCGATGCGCCCACGGCGTCTCCGCAGCGCTGCGCTCGCGTCTTGCCGCGCAAGGGCAGTGAGGCAGCGCGGCTTCACGCTCATAGAGCTTTTGGTGTGCCTGGCCATCCTCGGGCTTCTGGCTTCGATGGCAATGCCGATGGCGGAGATGGCCTGGCAGCGTGAGAAAGAGCGCGAGCTCAAACGATCGCTGTGGGAGATCCGCGATGCGCTCGATGCGTATCGAGCTGCGCGTGAGTCTGGCGCGGTGCTGGGGCCACCCGACCAGGCGCCATACCCTGCAACGCTGCGTGAGCTCACACTCGAGGTGCCTGATGCTCGCGCCGACCACCAAGGCCAGACGCTGCGATTCCTGCGCAGCGTCCCGCGCGATCCGTTTGCCGATGCATCGCTCCCGGCTGACCAGACCTGGGGACTGCGCGGGTTTCAATCCGACGCAGAGGACCCGCGGCCTGGCCGCGAGGTTTACGACGTGCATTCGCGCTCAGCCCTGGTCGGCCTCAACGGCGTTCCGCTCAAGTCATGGTGACCATGACAGTGACGCAGACCCTGCATCGTCGTGCTGACGCGTGGCCGCCACTTGGGCGTCGCGGGTTTACCGTCATCGAATTGCTGGTCGTCCTGGCGGTGATGGCGTTGCTGCTGAGCGTGGCGGCGCCGCGCTATGTCCAGCATGTCGACCGCGCCCGGGAAACGACGCTGCGTCATGACCTGCATGCCATGCGCGACGCGATCGACAAGTTCTGCACGGACCAGGGGCGCTATCCGAAAGAGTTGGCCGAACTCGTGCAGAGACGCTACCTGCGCGCCATTCCCATCGACCCAGTGACGGAGCGGGAGGACACCTGGGTTGTGGTTCCTGGTCGAACGGGCAATGCGGTCGAAGACGGGGTCGCGGATGTGCGCAGCGGCGCACGCGGCAACGCGCTTGACGGGAGCAGCTATGCGTCCTGGTAGCCGACCATCGAGCGGGTATGGCCTGGTTGCGATGCTGCTGCTGTTGGCCGTGGCGGCGGCGGGCTTGTCGGCAGTTGCCCAGTCATGGGCGGAATCAGCTCGCCGCGACAAGGAGCAGCAGTTGCTCCGCATCGGGGCTTTGTACGTGCGTGCGTTGGAGGAGTACCGCCGCAACTCACCTGGCACCGACAAAGTTTTGCCGATGGAGTTGGACGAACTCGCGCTGGATCGGCGCTTTGTTGGCACCGTGCGGCACATCCGTCGACTGTATCCAGACCCCGTAAGCAAGGAAGGGGGCTGGGGCATCGTTCGTGGCGACGATGGCCGCATTCGTGGTGTGTATAGCCTCTGCACGGAGGAGCCTTTGATCGGTACGAGTATTCGACGCCCGGGGCTGCAGTTGGCGGCGGCACGTCGCTACGCCGATTGGCGGTTTGTTGTGGAAACGAAGCGATGACGAGCGTCGGTCGCGGTCACCCCTCCGGTGAGTCCATGGCAACTGGGCATCGGCGCAACGAACTTGGGTTCACGCTTTTGGAACTGCTGATCGCCATGGTCATCATCGGACTGTTGACAGGCATCGTCGGGCCTCGGTTCTTTGGCCAGATTTCGCGCTCAGAAGTCATCACGGCGAGGGCGCAGATCGAGGCCATCGACGCAGCGCTGCAGGCGTTTCGCCTCGACATGGGGCGCTACCCGGAGTCGTCTGAGGGCTTGCACGCGCTGATCGAGAACTCGTCGGGCGAGGTGCGTTGGCGAGGCCCCTACCTGGCCAAGGGGCTGCCTGACGATCCTTGGGGCATGCCGTACCAGTACCGCATGCCGTCGCAACATGCCGGCAAGGTTTACGACCTTGGCAGCTTTGGGCGTGATCGCGCACCTGGCGGCGTCGGCGATGGCGCGGACATCCTGCTGTGACGTTCGACCGTTCTGCATTGCCAAGATGAAGTTCCGCGTTCGCGTTCTAGATCCCGTCCTCATGTCCATCAGCGAGACGCTGGTGGAGGCGCCGTCGGTAGAGGCGCTGGGAAGCCAACTGGCTGACGGGCGTCGGATCATCTCGGCGACGCCTGAGCGTGACGGTGCGCCGCGTGCAAAGGCCACCCTTGCGCGCGGGTTGCAGGGACGCGCGTTGGATGTCGCCTGGTGGTGCCGAGAGTTGACCACGTTGCTCAAGGCGGGCATGACGGTCGTCGAGGCGATCGAGACCTTGCATGCGCAAGCAGCAGGTGACGTGGATCGGGCAGGTGTCCAGGAAGGGTTGCTGAACCAGTTGCGCCAAGGTAAGTCGCTGTCGGTGGCGATGGAGTCGTTGGACCACTTCCCCATGGTGTTGATCGCGAGCGTCCGCGCCAGTGAGCGCAGCAGTTCGCTGCAAGACGCATTGGCTGACTACCTGCGCTACCACGACATGCTTGAGGCGCTGCGCAAGAAGGCGGTGAGTGCGGCCATCTACCCGGCCTTGGTTTTGAGCCTTGGCTTGCTGGTCAGTGGGTTCCTGGTGATGGTGGTGCTGCCGCGGTTCGCAGCGATGTATGCAGACTTGCGCGGCGACATGGGCTGGTCAACCCAGGTGCTGGTCTCAGCCAGCAGCTTCGTGCACCATCACCGCCCTGTTCTGTTGCTGGCTCTCGTGGCGATAGCGGTGTTGACCGTCGTCGCGTGGCAGCGCGGCGCCATCCAGCGCGCCGCGCTACAACTGGTGAAGGTGGTTCCTCCCGTCGAGCGTGCATTGCGCGAGTTCCGATTGGCCAAGTTCTATCACGCGGTCACTGTGATGTTCCGTGGCGGATACCCGTTGGATGAAGCCTTGCGGCGTTGTGAAGGGCTGGCGCTGGGCGACGACGTCGACGCCGCAATGCGCGGGGCGCACGACGCGTTGACGCAGGGGGCTCGAGTGTCGAGCGCGTTTGCCGATGCGGGCCTGACCGATACGGTGACGCGACGTTTGCTTGCTGTCGGAGAGCGGTCGGGAAACTTCGATCAGGTGCTCCAGACGATCGCCGA